>Ga0209208_10009199_pt1 | contig 13026 bp, 4 predicted proteins | sample S1TSphfallax_3_FD_187694 | JGI IMG/M metagenome (GOLD analysis project Ga0209208, IMG submission 187694) | Host-associated microbial communities from peat moss isolated from Minnesota, USA - S1T2_Fd - Sphagnum fallax MG (SPAdes) (version 2) | ecosystem: Host-associated > Plants > Peat moss >...
TGTCATCTACGGATGACTTTTCACCACCCACATGAAAAACTACCTGCAAGTTAATGACCTAAATTTAGTTCTTTTGGTGAAAGGTTTAGAGTTTGGAAGGAAAACACTCCTTACTTTAACATTAATTAGGGGATGATTCTTTTGTTCCTTCATTTGCAGGTTTTATAAATGATTCAATTAATTTGCAAGTTTCTACTATTATTAATTTGCAGATTTTAAGAAATATTAATTTCAATTTTAGTTTTCTTCACAGATGATGAGATTTGTTTTGGAAGTTCATCAATCATGATTGTAATATTGGGCTATTAATACAATAGTGGCCTAGCAAGGTCAACTATTTGATGCCAACTATTTAATAAAGCTTCTCTTGAGATTTTGACATAACCATTAAGATTTAGGTGTACTTTTTACTTCCGAAGCACACCTTAATAACTCCTCAAAATTCCTGAAATTTTTACTCATAATTATTTGCTGCTGAACCTGCTAGATTACTAAAAGTAGGCTACTCAGCCTAATTTCAGAAATTGCAAGCCTATTCTTTGAAGACTCGATTATTGCAATTCTCAAGCCCATGTTTCTCAATTTTTCTTAACTGTTTTTTATGGGCTTATGGTTGGATTGGACTACTGTTGTTCAGTTGTTCGAACTTTTTCATCAACATCATTTCTAGTCTATTTTGAAAAAGTCCCAGTTTGTAAAAACCTGGGGGATTTTTTGGATAACTAATTTTCAACACCTTGCAGTTCTAGACTGGGTACTTTGATATGGAAAATTTGTTGAATTTTCCATAAAAAAAGAAAATTAGTGAATTTTACGTTGGAAAAGACATTCCAAATTCTTCTTAAACAATTATTTTTAAATCGCCAGCTGCAGATAGTCTTTTATGACAGTGTTGGACCAGTATATTGGCCTGCCACTAGTATAATCACTGGTATCAAGGATGCTACCAGGCTGGTATTGCCTCATGTAATACCCGCCTTATATCAGTACCAGCTTTGTAGGAACTTATGATAAAATGAGTTATATACCTGCCTTATATCAATTCCAATACCAGTTTTATAGCTGCCTCAACCAGGGAAAAACCAGTCTTCCACCAAATGCCAGACTGAGATGTAAGTTTCAAAAAGGACCCAAATACCAGAACTAGGTAGGTATGAAAGCAACAAGAGATACCCAATACCAGGACCAAGCTGGTATGTTGAAAAGTAGATACCAAGGCAACACTGGATTTCTAATTCTCATTTGTAATCACATTTGATAGAAATTGAGTATTTTACATTACTCCTTCCTCTCTCACTCCACTGCCAATCTTGCTTCAGCGATTAGCCTAGCCGAAAAGTGTGTTTAGAAGGTTGAGGTGTCAATGAGGTGACAAGCAAGAGTTGAAAACGGGTTAGCATTTTTCTTTTGTGTTGGGAGCTTTGTGGAGGGTTTCAAGAGTTTTCAAGTGATGCTTGTTGAAGGATTTTTGTTCTCCAGATGTTCCCAATCATATTTTAAACATTGCAATTCAAAGGAATATGTTCTCGTTGACATTCCTTAAAATTGTTCCCACCCCAAGTGTTCCCATTATTCATCCCATGTTTTGGGTCCCATGTTCCTTTATGTTGTTTCCTAAATCTCACTTGTTCCTCAATTGAGTTTTCCCAATAGCAGCATTATTTATCCCATTGCTTTTTTCAAACTTTCTGTTTTAACCTTAGTGGGTTTGGCAATCGGAAAGGTTGCAATACATTTAAGGCTCATAGTGTCTTCAGCTTGAAACATTTTTCACCCTAGATCTAATCAGAAGGCCCTCAAATCAATCTCTCTCTCTTTAAAACTACAAACAATGATGCCTTGATAAATTCTGCTAGCATGCAGACACCTGCAAATAATATTCATCATATTTCTTTCTTTAGGATTCACATAGGACCACATATATCTCTGCAGCTGATGGGAGGAGTTTAGATGATTGCCATATTTCTCTCTCAAACTAATTGAAATATAAGCAAGCCCATCTCCCATCCTATGAGCATCCCCACCAGCAGCAATGGCATGAACACCGTATTTCAAATGAAGTATAGCCTTTAGAGAGCATGAAATTGAGTTAAGTTGACCTGTACAAACGCAGATAGAGTGATCTGTAAAAGGGCCATTACAAGAAAATAACTGATGTTGATTTGGCCAACCTTAATCATTGGCCCAGGGGATAAGTTAGTGACATAAAATAGTTTCTCAGTTTATACTGCCCAGTTTACATGTCTATGGGTGGGTATGGGGAAATAATTTCATTCTATGTTGGATGTGGTAAATACATGTGGAGGCCCAAATAGGGGCTGTACGTGGACTTACTGTGTAAGTAAGGTGGCCGATCTCCAGGTCAGGCAGTCCATCTTGCAAACCAAGGGTGGATTTTCCAGACATTCATAGATGAGGAATTATGTGAGCATTGAAAATTTTAGAGCCGAAGCCAAAGCCAAAAGATATTCAATAGAAAAGCATCGAACCATAAGCAGCAACTTGGCAAATGCTTGGCCAAGCCAAAAGACCATTGAGACCATAATTCATTTGACCCACTACTTCCAGTACCCAGCACAATAATCCTACTCATAAAGTTTTTGCTGATGTGATGCTATGCACGGTGCAGATCCCACATGATTATGAAAACTGGGAAGTGCACAAATGCACAGATGAAACAACAATTTATCAGTTTTCATTGATTCCATCCCTTGATTTCATAAAACAGCTTTGTCAAATTGCATCTCAAGACACAATCAGCCCACCCAAAAAGTCATGTATGTAAGCCACATCACTGACCAGGGAGGGCAACTGCATCCATAGCACCAACATGATCTGCAGATACTTTTCCTTTAACTCCATTCTGTTATATCACATTGTGTAGTTCAAACTAGTGTTGGGAAAATATTTGATTTTTTTTACTAACTGCTACTTTCAGTTTTAAAAAAAAGATCAAGATCAAAGAATTGCTGGATAGGCAACACAACAATGAGAAAAACATGAGATGAGTTCAACCCCAACATTATGCTATAGGAGATCCAGGTGCATGATTGTCCACTTGGGGGAGTCAGTTGAACTATCCTTCACCCCATCATCTATGCATGCCACACCACATGACAGATGGGGTACTAAACACCCCTAACAAGCTCTGTCCAGCACTGATTTCACTTGTCTTTTTGCACACCTTTTTTGGCCTTGCACAGTTCTGCAAGAAACCATGCAACCTGGTTTTCAATGTTCTCCATGAACTTTTTAAAAGAAGTGAAGATCAATCAATTCGCATGTTTTTCATTACCAATGATTTGCGCAAATGTCTTGCATCAAGGCGCAAGTTTCAATCCCAGGACCTCCCCTGCAGGAGTTATGGCGCTAACCACTGCCATACCATCAGGCCCTGAAGAGGAAGGTTTATTTTTTTGATTCATTACAGACACAAATTCAAAAAGGGAAATTTTTTTAAAACCCTGCGACGACAGAACAGCGCAGTTCTCAGCAGGGCTGCACTGTCAGGCCCATAGTCAGCGCTGGACTGAGCTCGTTAGGGGGTATTTAGCGTCCCGCACATAACAGGGAGATCTGTTGTGTTGATTTTAAGACCAGAATCTGCATACTGGCCAGGCAAAGCGCATTCATTTCCTTCTTTATGTAGAATATACACTAGAAAAACAGAGTTTTCCCAACTGTTTTGTCAAAGACCCAGAAATTTGTTGACAAATAATCACAGGTGAGAATTAAGATGTGCCTTGCAGTCAAGTGGTGACTTTTAATTAGTGGTGCAATAAGAGGACACAATTTATGATGTCAGGCTGTGTGTAGAGTCTGTGGAACTAGATCTAAACCCAAATTGGGTTGAGGTCAAAATTTTCTTGAAAACATCCAAACAAGCCTAGATAGAGACTTGCTCGATATGTAGATACATCATATCCCTGCCTAAAAAGAGACTCCATGACCATTTCCATGTTGGGAGAAACCTTCGACAACGGGGACAAACATATCCAGGATGCAGTAGAATTGAGCAGTTTTAAATCAAAGCTTGAGATCCGATTTCAAACAACTTCAACTCGTATTGCGAAAATGAAAGATTTAGACACGGTGGGAAAGAATATAAGAGAGCTAGAAAAAAACAAGTGGGGACATTTGGAACATCAGAGCTGCACTGTTGAACATCACTTCTGGAGTGATATAGTGCAGGATGTGCAGCAGGATGGAGAAGTTTGAAATCGGATTTAAACAGCTTCAAATCCTTTTGACGCAGATCGTTGGGGGTTGACTTGAATGCGGAATGAGAGAATCAAATTTAGAGGACGATCGGGAAAGAAATCTGCTAAAGTTGAACATCTGAACACTGTTGAGCATTACTTACTTGGTACTGCAATGTTTACAGATAATACCCCGTAATCTACGTACTGCAATTTGTGATACGTAAAGATATATTTAGATCTTATTTCTTTTGCTATACTAAAACACAAGCCCATTGCTGCAATGACGTAAATAACTGGCAAAGATTTCTTAGTGTAGTTGGAGCACCTTAAAAAGGTAAGATTATCGCCGCTGCGAGCCAGCCAGCTAATGTTTTTGCCAAGGTTCTTATTATGTTCTTTGGGCTTTGGACAGATTAATTCTTATGAAATTCCTCTTGTTCCCATCAATTACCCATCAAAATCATTTTGTTCCTATCAAGTTCCAATTAAATTCCTTTTGTTGCCACCAAATTTCTATTGGTCCCATCAATTTCCCTTTGTTCTCATCAAGTTCCCATCAAGTTCCTTTTGTTCCCAACCCAACCCTACATAAACCCACCTAAAGCTCTAAACTTTGGCATTAACAGTTTTTTTGCAACTTGGAAAATTGGCTCTTGAGAAGTTCCATGGTGAGAAAGATGAAAAAAATAAGATTAAAAGAAAAAAAAGATTGAGAAACACAGTGCATGTATGGTGTGCAGTGAGAAACTGGCTATGGAGACTGGACGCCTCGAGAGCTAGGCAGGTGAGCACTATGGATCTTGGAGGTAAATTATGGGGTTCAAAATATGAGTGCTAGTGTTTTTTCTAAATCATTTTGATGGTCTAATATTTTCGTGGTATTGCATTTTCCTAGAATTTGGTTATTTACCTTGTCGTCTTTGATACAACCCCAAGTCCCAAGCTAGGCCCAAAATGGCCCCAGCTTCAAGAATGTGGAAGTTTGGGGATTTGAAGGTACGCTCCTAGCTTCCAGCACTAAAGGGGGTGAGAGGGGCGTGTTGAAAGCTCCAGGATTAGACTAGGACGAAGGACAAGCTACGTAATTATTTGGTCATGCATCCAAAAACCAACCAACAAGTTGGTTAGAACTCATTCTGCATCCTTTTTGTCGCAACCCCACTTTGGCCAAGGGTGGGGTGAATCCCAACACTTCCAAAGTTGAGGATTTGGAGTCCTCCGGGACTCCCGAATGTTTAGAGTTCGATAGCAAGGCCCAAAACACCTCGCATTGAGATGTTCTTAGTGTCATTGGAAACGACTTGAAGCGTAGATATCGAAAATGGCCTCGCATTGGTCATTTGGACATCTGTAGCCCAAATTATGGGCAAAAGAATGGCCGGGAGTCAAACTGACAGTTTGACTCCCGACCACTAAAAGTCGGGAATCGACCTCTTCCCGACCTCCGAATTGAGAGTGCGATACGTCGTTGGAAAGATCTCAACGAGGGCTACAAGTTTGGTGTAGACCTCGTTGCGATCAGACTTCGCAGTCGGGAGTTATGAGCTCCCAAAGTCCCGGGACTCCACCCGGGACAGTTTCAGGACAATTTCGAGACTCCAACTTGGGAGTCCCGGGAAAAAGAGCCATTTGGATGTAGTTTCGGCGGAGCGTCGCAGAAAATACTATATGGGGGAAGGTGGTGGCTTCCCCCGAGTCCGGGCCGTGGTGTGTCTTGTGGTCCAAAGTGCCCGTGGCTTGTCCCAACACCCAAGGGTGTCCCGGAATGTGAACTAACCATTTCGTGGTTTGTTTTGATGCAGATTCAAGCTTGATCTACTAAACCTTCTTCCTAGTTTAATCCCGGGACTTCTAGCACGCCCCTCTACCCCTCTATAGTGCTGGAAGTCAGGAGCACCCTTCCGAGTCCCTCTTTCCGCAACTTCACTTTGGTGAACCCTCAAGTGGGTTCACCCCGGGACTTGGGAGTGCATCACTTTTGGTGTTGGGACAAGCCACGGGTGACCATGGACTCACTTGACTCATCACGGCCCGGACTCGGGGGAAGCCACCACCTTCCCCCATATAATATTTTCTGCGTTACTCTGCGACACCCACATCCAAATGGTTTTTATTCCCGGGACTCCCAATGAAGAGTCTCGAAACTGTCCCGGTTTGGACTCCCGGGACTTTGAGAACTCATAACTCCCAGTTCAGACCTCGGATTGGGATGAAGTCTGAAGCAAACTTGTAACTTTCCTCAAGTTCTTTCCAACTGTGTGTCGCACTCCATCTGCACACACCGGGATCGGGTCGATTATCAACTTTTTATGGTCAGCCCTTCTTTTGGCCATAACTTGTGCTGCAAATGTCCAAATGGCTCATGCGAGGCCATTTTCGACATCTCCACTTCAAGGCCTTTCCAACGAAGGCGAGGTGTTTTGCCCTCTATTGTGGAGCTTTGAAGTTGCGGAAGTCCCGAAGGACTCCAAATTCCCACTTTTGGGAGTGTGAGTCTCATCCTCACACTTGCTTCAAAGTGGGGTTGCGACAATTTTCCTATGTTCTTTAGAAGTTAGACAATTCATTGCTTTGACAAGCCTTCTCTTCTTTTGTCAAATCAAGTTACAAGAATGTTTACTTTGTTTACCATAAATTGTAGATGATAAAACTTTGGAATCTGCAACTAACACAAGATAATTTTGGGGTATATTTGGGGGCTTTGCTCCACCAGTGAAAAAAATTTCAATTACCAATGATTCTCTTTTTGTAGGGATTCAAAGAAATTTTTTTAGTAGGTATTGTAATCATCATGCATGTTTTACAACTTTGATCCAATGAATGAATGTGACTCTTATTAAGGACTCTCTATAGTGCTTCTTGACCTAACATGAACGTAGTTATTCAAAAGAGCCAAAAATAGAGATTTGGGCAATGAAAAGGGCAATCGTACCATAGGCTCTAAGTAGGATCAATTTCAACATACATCGGACTTCACAAAAGCTTTCTAAACTAACAAAATGTAAGGTGACTATCAAAGAAGAAACCCTAAACTAAAAATTGTACAAACCAGGAATTCGTCTTTCTTCATGTGGTTTTCTTCTTCCTTTTCTTTTTCAATGGCATTTGTAGCTAGAGATTTGATCTAGTTATAGTTTTGATTATGATTTTAGGGTTTGAGAAATCAACATTGTGATTCCTATATGTGTTCTTAATAAGTTTTTTCCCTATGATTTTTATCTCATAGCCAACTCTCTCTACTTTGTGAGAATGTGGATTTTTTGAGGCCATGGAATAGGGTTTTGCTATCGCTTATTGTTTGATGAAGTTCTAAACAACTAATTTTCGTGGCAAAACATTTAGCCCCAAAAAGTAAATCTTTGTTAAGGAAAATAAAACTTATTTTTTCACAAATGAATTCTAGAGGTACAAATTTGTAGTGTGAAGTTGCATTGATCGTACGACCATGGAGAATCTATCTTGATATGCACCTCAAATTATTTTAATTTCTAGTTGTGAGATTTTAGTTACAGTGTTGCTGTTATTGCTTTGTATATTGCAGTGGCAAAGAAAACATCCATGTTTGATGATCTTGTTGTAGAAATACAAGATTTTATTTTAGTCATCAAGTAGGATATAACTGCATTGAATGCAGCCATATCAAAGTCACAATTTCTTTGTGATTTTCGAAATGAGGTTATAAATTGGACAAAACATTGTAGTGAACATTCAATTACTATCATGGATGACCTAAAGAGCCAACTCATGAGCACAACAAAGGACTTCAAGGATGTTCCAACAATGAGGACAAAGGTGACTTTTCCTCCAAAGAGGAGAATGAAGGATGATAAAACTACAGTGGAAAAATGTTCATTGATATTATTCTTGACAAAATATGTTAGGGAAGAGGTTCTAAAATACTGAATTCTACTAGGAAGCTTTAGGTTTTCACTCCTTACCTATACATTGTTCATTTGGCTAATAGGTTATTCTATGGTCATATGAAGCTATGAAGCAAACCATACTAAGTGTTAGTCATGGTTTATCTTTCACATGTCATGTATGCTAGTACTTATGACCATGTAATGCGAGACAATTAGAGATGATCCAAATGCATATTGAAATCCCATGAATTTAGTGGTGGTTTGATCTTAGTATGAGCTAAAACTCTTGGGTCAGCAAAGATGGATGCAAATTCAAATAGGTGGAATCTAAATGGTTAACAATACTTCCAAGAGTTGGAGGTGTGGGATACAATTAAAGATGTTGAAGAGAATTGACAAAATGAGATTACAACACAAGGAAAGTTACATTTTGAACTTATGCAATTTTAGGTGTGGAAGGTGGATGGAATTGCAAAGTGAGATGTGCCTTTGGTAGATGTTGGAAAGTTTTATGATAACAATTGCTACATTGTACTCTACACATATCAAGGTGACAAATGTGACCACAAGGAGGAATACTTGTTGTGTTATTAGCTTGGTCAACATGCTTTTGTGGTGTTGGCAATTTGGAATATCCTTAAAACATGTAGATGTGCATCCTGTAGTTTTTAAAATGTAGACAATGATAGGAACAAGTTGTGCTTATGACATTTTCATTATGCTTATGTATCAAGTGAAGTGTTTTAAGTAGTTTAACAGTGGGACCTGGTTCCCTCTCAACAATGTTTGTTGATTTGGCTTTATATATTTGGTTGCTATGATTGTTGCAATTGGCAAGAGGACAAGGTAGCAATTGCAATTCTGACCAAGGAAATTTCTTTTTCATTGAAAGATCGTCCAATGCAAGTATTTTTTTTCCTTCAACTCCTTAGGTTTCAATTTTCTTCCCCTCCTCTCTTTAATTCATTTTTAGGTGCATAAATCTCCCAAGTAGATTGAGTTTTGGTATCAACATGCAAGTTAACACCTTTGGAGAAATGGTAGGCTCGGACTTTTCAAGGAAAGGAACCACCTTAATTTCTAGCATTGTTTGAATGCATGTGCATTCTTAAGGTTTGAAACCTATCCTAGTGATCTTTGTGATATAAAGTGCATAAGTGAGCTCCTTCAAAACTTCATGTAGTAGTGTGGTGGTCTTTATACTTCCACTTTAGTTGCATTTCTTTTATCTTCTTGTTTATTGATAAATGTTAGCCAATTATAGGTAAACACAAGTCCAAGTCAGAAGGATAACAAAGAGAACCTAATTATACTAATATAGGTGCGAGGTGGCAATCGGCACATCATTCAAGTTATGCAAGTTGAACCTACAAGTCGGAAAGCTTGCATTGGAGCCTTTGAGGATTTATTTGTTATAGGGCATTTAAAGTGTATGCAAACAAGCCCAAAAAAAAGATGAAAAATTTCCAATTTAACTATTTTTTATCATTTTGAGTCCTGCAACATATTATGTATCGGAGTTTTATGACCATTCCAGCCATAAAAATTTCCTTCCATGTGGTAATACCATTTCAGGGTGTTTGCACATTATGGTTTCTTTATATGGACGGCACAATGGTAGTTTTTCATGTATTCCCTATATACAAGAAAATAAATAAAATAAAATTCATTAAAGTAATTTAAAAAAGGGTCTCATTTATCTAAAGCTATCATAATCAACCTTCCAAGAATGAAAAAATCAAATCAAAATTGTGGATTACCAATAAGTAATGGACTTTTGAATTTTGCCCACATTTTTTCTCACACCTATAAAACTCATGGATATGGACTTTTATCTTACAATGTGTTAATCTTATGTGTTTGAAACTTTGGGATATTTGATGAATCATCTTTAAGAAACTAAAGATCCACTTAATGAATGGAATGTGATTTTAATTTATTATGTTATGGACATTTTAACATTTGAAAGAGTATATTTATTTTAAAAGCCCTTTTAAGCATTTAAAAAAAAATTATTTAGAAAAAAATCTTTTGTGATATTTTTTACATGTCTTATAATACCATGATTTGAAATTGGAAATTTAAAAAGAATGTTACTTTCATTATCATCTAAATATCCATATTTTAAGCTAGTTTTCAACTACATTAGAAAAGGACTTTGAAAAGGGACTCTAATTTGTTGAAATTTTGACACCCTAGTGCGCTTTCACCCTTCACTTCCTACAACAATTTGCATCAACTAGCAACACTAAAAGAAACATATTGAACTATAGTTGCATTCATGAAAGGTAGGAGTTTATAATTGTTATATTTGGAACATATTGCTTTTGAGTTGGCTTGTAACATCTTTTGCTTTATTAACAAACTGATTAAATGTAAACATGTAGGTGGTAAAGGTGTTCAATTTCACACAAGATGATTTACTGAGTGAGGATGTAATGATTCTGGACGGTCAAATATGCCATACATGTATGGGTGGGTCAACATGCCAACAACAATGATAAAATACATGCATGGAATATTGTTCAAGTACCATTCTTTCCTTCACATATGAGGGAGGGAGTAAACTTGAGGGTTTGTTAGGAACTTGTTAGTGATTCCCAAAAAATGTGGTGTTAGCTTCTCCACATGACACAAGATACATGTCACTCTACTATATATTGTTTGTTCTTTAATATAAGTTGCCAAATAGCACTTTGAGAAACAAGAAGTGTAAAGTATTAGTCCTAAAGATCTCAGATGCCTAGAATGACCTATTGTCACATGTTGACAAATGATTCTAGGGACTAACTTTCTCCTATTCAAATTAATTGATGTTGTATGGCTTCCATTTGGAAAGAAAGGTGTTTACTTGTCTATCTGAATCATCTTTGAATTGTTGCTTAATCCTACATTGGAAACAATGGATGCCAAAATACCTTGAAAGGGTTGTTGGTTTTGAGGTAACACCACCAGACAGTACAATCTTCAAAGTGGTCGAAGGAAAGGAACCATCATTTTTATCACATACTTCTCATGGCACCCTAGCAAGCACCCTTGCAAGGAAGTTGTAAGTCACTTACTAATGTTCCAAAAACACCGCTATGGTAGGTAGATAAATCAACCAATAGAAAATTCAGAGTTCAGATTTCAAATATTAACACTCTACTCAGCTATGAACTGGATCCAAGTGAGAACATGCTTTTACTAGTTAGGTAGCAAACCTTGCACAATCAAACACCTTTGAGGAGTGAGATACAAGAACCATAGTCTTCACATAGCTATGGTATGGACATATGAGGATCCCTTTTAAGCACTAGTTTGACTTTTTTGGCTTCACATCAGTTTCTGCAATGGTTATCTGTGGCAAAGTGGAAACAAGATACTTGGAAGGCATTCTACATTCTTAAAGTGCTGGCATTTGCTTCAAGAATCTCAACATCCATGAACTCATCATTACTAGATTTATCACAAATCTAGTAATTTTCAATGGGAGTTTCAGCAAAAAAACTGACACAAACACATGAGAAAATGCATTGTATGAACCATAACACCTATCTGGCTTCCATAAGGATCCAAATAGGACTATAGAATATAAACTCTGCAGCTGGTGGGAGAAGTTTTGTCAATTGCCATAATTGAAAGATGGAATAGAATCGAGCCCAAATTTCTCCCAACTTAAGTTCGCCCGTCTCCAAGTGAGGCAGTCCATTTTCCAAATCAGCTGCAAATTTTTTAGACATGCATTAGAAATGAGGAATATGGTGAGCTGAGCAAACAATTCAGAGTTGAAACCAAAGCCAAATTACATCCAATCCAGATGAAGCCCGTTGTAAACAGCAAAAACTTGGTAAATGAAACAGTAGACCATTCCATAAGCAGATGCTTCACAACCAAAGTCAACTGACCATTCATTTTAATCCCACAACCTCCAACATCCACAATTACATATAAGCCACTCGAAACGTCCATGCTGAGGTGAAGTTATGCATATCACAATTTTCCTGATTTTACAGAAACTATGAAGCCTAAAGACATTACATGAACGAAATCAAGATGTGCCAGTTTTGGTCAATTCGATCCATTGACTAGCAAGTTGTCAAATTACATGTCAGAAGTCAATCTTCCCACTTAGGACCCATCTACACAAGCCACGTCACTCACTGGCTGGGAGGGCACCCACATCCTTAGCATCAGCACCATCTACAAATTGGCCACCGAAAACTTGTCCTTTAGTCCAAACCATTTTTTCACATTGCCTAATTCAGTCCCTCCTAATACATAAACTGAATAATTTTTTCGTGGGCAGATATTCCTGAATGTGTATATACATCTTCACAACAGAATATGTATAATTGACAAAGGAATATGTCTCCCTATAAGTATCCAGTAGAACTATTAGATAATTGTATACCCTTGCATATTCAATTATCCATGATATCCAGCCATAGATTATTTATGTATATCAAAATTTGCATTAAAGGTCAGAATTTGAAAATTGTCCATGCAGTTTTCAATACAAGATATTAGTAAACTATCCAAACAGATCTAGTTATGTACCCAATTGTCATAAAAATGCAACTTGGCTGTTTCTTACACAACAAAAAACAACTTTTTTCCAGAGAGGAATTTTTAATTATCTACTTTTTTAGGTCAAATGCACATTCAAAGTAGATCAGCAGCAGCCAAATCAAAACAAGTAATTTCAATTTTTTTCAGTAGTTGGACCTCAGCTTCATTGAATTTTGAAAATGAATCGTTTAGTTTCACAACATTTTAAAATTACACAATAATCATTGAGACATGAATTCATCACATTGTCCACCAAACCAAATTCGTGTAATCCTCTTTCAAAGTCATGGAGGTGTAAGATTTGAAAACAATTAACACAATCCTTGGCTCCTCAAGATTATAAAGAATGGACCAAAAATAACCAAAAATTGTTAATAAAAGAAAACAAACTAAGAATATTGAAACCTTGA
>Ga0209208_10009200_pt1 | contig 13025 bp, 10 predicted proteins | sample S1TSphfallax_3_FD_187694 | JGI IMG/M metagenome (GOLD analysis project Ga0209208, IMG submission 187694) | Host-associated microbial communities from peat moss isolated from Minnesota, USA - S1T2_Fd - Sphagnum fallax MG (SPAdes) (version 2) | ecosystem: Host-associated > Plants > Peat moss >...
TGTCACGTACTGGACCTTCACCTCATGATGGTATGAAACTTCTTGCAATCATCTGCCAAATGTATTATTACCTTCTGTTGCACTAGCAGATTACTTCCAGCCAACACCTACCATGCACAATGGATGATGATATGTGAACTGCAAACACTTTTTCATTGTATTCCTGTCCAATACATAAACCTACCTAGTAACCAACCAGAGTGAACCAGCAACCCACCAATGCACTGGTTGCGAAAAACCCATTATGGGTTTCATTCTGTGAAACCCAACTGAAGATTGGTTTTGGGTTGATTTAGAAGGAAAAAAAAGAAAAAGGCTCCCCTTCTTCGAATTATTTTTCCTCATCTTTTTTCCTTTTTCTTTTTTTCCCCTCTTCCTATCTACTGACCTTACCTATCTTTGAACCCTCCTACCTACTAACCCACTAACCCTAACTTATTTACTAACCAAACTAGCAACACCTCCCCCTTTCTTTTTCCTCCTTTTTCTTCTTTCTTCTATTTTTCTCTTCTTCCTTGTTTTTGTTTTGCTTTAATTCTTTGGTTGCTTGTTGTTCTTTTACCATTTGTTCATGGGCAGCAACAAGCTCAAGTTTTTTTTATGCAGGCGACCATCTTCAATTGTTGTCATCTCTACTTGCTATCATCATCCAGAAAGGTACTCCCTTTTCTTTTTCCTAGGATTTGATTTTTTATCCCATTTTTTTGTGTGCTTGCCAAACAAAGAAAAAAAAAACATGAGAGGAGGAAGAAGAAAATCAGAGAAGGAGATGAAGAAGGAAAAAAAACAAAGGAGGGAAAAAGAAAAGTTAGAGAAAAAAGAAGGAAAAAAGCAAAGGAGAAGAAGGGAAAAAAAAATAGGAGGAGAAGAAGAAGAATGGATTTCTTTTTGCATTTTCTTTTTTTTAAAACACTTGTGCAATGTTGCTTGTTGCTTGGTTATTTTAAAAAATTCTCTTCCTTTTTGCTACATGGAACTTGGTTGCAAGCCATTGATCATCCACCATTGTTGCCCTTGCCCATCATCACCTATCATGTTATTGCCCAATTATAGCCGCATTGTCATGCCTATCACCATTACTTGTTACACCATCAATTAATTACAACATGGAATTGCAAGTCATGCCAAGTATTTTTTGCCCATTTCCTTGTTTTTTGGTTTCTTTTTGTTTGTGAAACAAAACAAAAAGTTAAGAAAAGGGAAACAAGGAAGAAGGAGAAAGAAAGAAAAATAGAAGGAGAAAAAACTCAAAAATAGATTTTTTTCTTCTTCTTTACTTTCAGGTTTTATTCTGTTTTTTGAATTTCAAAAGAAGAAGTTTTTTTTTCCTTTTTATGTTTCTTTTTTTAAAAGATTTTTTCCTTTATTAATTTTTTTTAAGTTAGAAAAAATTACCTTTTTTCCCAAGTTTTTTCAATTTTCAATTGTAGGAAGAAAAATAATTTAGATTCTTTAAAGGTAAAGGTTTTTTAAAAAAAATAGTTATAAGATTTTAGGTTTCTTTGGTTTTTCATGAAGGTGTAAGATTTGTGGTAACATGGCTTGTGGGAAAAGGTGCCATTTACAGCAAGTTGGGGAAGGAAGCTTAAAAGGAATTGTGATTAAATTTCAAGAACATATTGTTTCATCAAATGCAACTTGAGTTAGCCCACAAATAAATGTTGGCTCCAATGATATACTTTAGTTTAAATTGTTTACTTTCATTGTGAATTTGAATGTGCTTTCACACTAAATCAATGAGTCCAATTCAACTGAAGCAAATAATAGTTTGGGTGTACAAAAAAAGATGATAATATAATTTTCACTTATACATTTAGTAAACCTCTATGTGAAACATCATTTGTCTTGCGGTGGTTTTCACTTTTATGAAAAGTTCTTTGAAATAAAATGTGAACATTTGGGTTGAATTTCTTAACTTCATGCATGTGTTGTTCCTTCTTGTAAATTATGATAAAATTATAAGAAAAAAACCAATCCCAACCCCGACCTCCATCTTCTATTGTTGCATTATGATTTCACATCTACATTGTTATAGTTGAAAATTATTAGGCACTACTTACATAATGTTTTGTAAAATCCCCATGATGTAAGGAAAAATCTACAATATTCACATATGGCCATTTAATACACAAAGGGTTTTTGGAATCATGTGTAATACTTGCATATGGGTCATGAAAACATTTATTAACATTTTAACAAAAAATTGCAATATTCACATATAAGACAAAAAAAATGTTAGTTTATTGGGGTTTTATCGTCCTTTTGAAGCCCAATGTGAAGGGATGTAGTAGGTATTGCACTTTGAAATTATGTCTTCAACTAACAAATAATGAATTATGATTGGGTCAATTTCATTGAATTTCACAACAATAAAAAAACCCTTTTTTTCAACTAGCTAGTTTTTTACTACATGTCATTTTCAATTATATTTTCAATTGAATTTTTCTTAATATAAAAATAATAATTTGGGGATACCAAGCAAGTTGAATTGTTTATTTTTTTGGTAGACAATTGAAAGTAAATTTCAACTAAAGGGTTTACAATTGAATTACAGTCGAGACATGAACTAGGAAAATGACATAGCCTATAGTCATGCCTCCAAAGGTGGTGTGTCAACTTCATAAATCTTGTGTTCAATTATTTTGGTGAGTTACAAAACATAAAAATGCATGATAAATGCATGTTGGTGTGAAAGACAGGAAAAAACACAAGAACAAAGGCTTTAGGTTTTTAAGTTTAATTTTCAAACAAGGAACAAGATAAGATTGCATGATTTAAAAACAAAAAGAAAAGTAAACATAAAAACATGAGATGTGTAAAATAAATGTGGAAACGACTTTTTATTATGCTAACATATGCAAACATGAACATGAAAAGAACATGATAAGGTTATGGTGCAAGATTGTGCATAAAACTAATGTCAAACAAATTAAAGGAAATGAAGAGCCCTACTTTTATTTAAACCCCTTTGGGACCTAGCTCAAGGAAGTTTCCAAATAATCTTCTATGTGTGCATCAAGTAAGGAAGTTGTTGTAAAACCTTCATAACTAAAAGTTGATTATGAGTTAATTGAAATTTAACTAAAAGTTAATTCGAAGTTAATTAGAAGCTAATTATGACTTAATTAAAGTTAATTTAACTAGGATTTAATTAAAAGTTAATTAGGAATTAACTTGGATTGAACTAAGACTTATTAAGAATTAACTAAGACTCAACTAAGATTTAACTAGGGGTTAATTAAGAATCAATTAAAATTTAATTGAAAGTTAATTAAGATTTAATTAGGAATTATGGATGAACATTATGGATGAATTTCATCCATTGAAATATAATATTTAATGTTCGCATACATCACACCTAGGTTATGCTACTTAATTTAAACTAGGTGGCCTAAATATCATAGGTTGCAATAGTGAAAATTTGAACCCTTCACCTTCACTTTGGGGGTTCAAGTCTTCATCCATGGTGTTACCACATTTTTTAATTCTAATTATATTCAATAAAAAATACAAAGGTCAACAATTTTAACTTTGAATTAACCTTGGCCACCTTAGGTTCACCTATGTCAACCTATCTATTACCTACTAACCTAGCCTAAACCTCTTTAGGTTGATTTAAAATGAACTAGTTTGTCAACCTATATTACTTACTAATTTAACCTAGATTAATGTATGCATTTTTAAGCTTTTAAAAAAAACCTAAGATAATTATGTTGTATTTAGTTGCATCATAGTTGTATTTAATTACACAAATTTGAGGTGGTTACAAACTTGATAAAATATTTTGTAATGACATTACTTAGGTTGATTTGGTAAAAAACCTAAAGTTAGAAACCTAAGCAAGCCTTCCTAAGTTAACCTATTAGTAAGGTAACCTATTTAAAATATATTTAAACATGCTAGATGTAGTAAATTTATTATGTCTAGTTAAGTAACTTATATAATGAAGTAGGTTTTTACTAAGTAGCCTACATACATAGGGTAACTTAATAGATATGTTAACCTAAGTTAATGTGTTAAGTAGTTAAAACGTTAAGGAATTATGTGTCACCTTTTTCAAAATGACTATTAATATTATAGTCATAATCATGATTAACAATAGATTATTTAATACACATAAAATGCATGTGAATTCATGACTTCAAAAATTTCATGGCACACAAAAGAATATGGCATGCCATGACAAATATTGTTGCCATAAATTCAAAACACACAAAAACTTAAAAAATCATGGATTACCATGAAAATTTGTGACACCTTGTTGCCAAATGGCATGCCATGTCATCATCACATGGAAGACCAAGTCATTATTAATCACAAAGGACAACAACATTTTCAACTAATTAATAGATGAAATTAATTCATCAATTCAATGACATGAATCATGATGTGAAATTAGTGTAACAAGCCATGAAGTGTTATGACTATTAATCAACCTCATTGCCATGTGGCATGCCAGGCGCAAACGAAATAAAATGTGAACCAATGTCATTACTTTGGAATTTAATTACATTTTTTTGGTCTAATTTTTTTTCATATAAATAATTTTTTGAATTATTTTTTTTGTAAATTGTTATGAGAAATGCATATAATTGTTTAGATGGACGATATTTTATTTGTTTGTATTTTTGAATAAATATGAAGTTTTGAAAAATGTGTCAATTCTTTGTAAATTTTGTGTTTCATTTTTAAAAATGATAACAATTTCAAATCATAACCAAAAATTGATTTAAATTTTTTTAATGTTTTCTTGCATAATAAAATACAACTTTTTTTCACAACATCATGTACATTATACCCCATTTATATGTGGTAAAAGGCTTTTGAAATTCTAAAATTTTGGATCAATTTTGGAATTAAAAATAAATAAATTAAAGTTTTTGAATTTCACATATTTTAAGGTATGAGTGTTTTTTGAATATGGTTAATAGGGTTTCATCTTCTTAGCTTTTTTCCAATCAATTTTTAAAAATTATATGAGTTTTCTTAATAGTCGTTTGCAAAATTGATTCAATATGATGCAATAGATGTTCATTTTCAAATGTCTTAAATTTAAATTTAAACTTAAAATTTTATCAAATGGATTTTTGGTTTGAATTTTTGACATTCATATGAATGAAAAAGGACTAATTTGCTATGATTGCCATTGTTTTAAATGGTAAAACATAAATATTTCTCCAATCTTGATTGATTTTAGGGCCCATATAACATCCTTTTTGGTTCATTTTATTGTGAGTGCACCCTGCCACATCAACATCACACAACCATAAGTTGTTATTATTCACCAAAAGTTACAAGAATGAATGGAATTTTGTATTTATTTAATTTTGGATGATTAAAAAATATACATTTTAATTTTTTTTTATATTTGTGTAAAAACCATCAAGTCATGATATTCGCTACAGTCGCAAAATGATAATGCATGTGGCACCACAATGTCTTTTACAACAATGCAATCATTAACATGAAATTGTAGTAAAAAAAAATCATTTCATTAACTAGTTATAAAACCCAAGATGTGTTGTTGTGCAATCAACATGTTTGATGTTCATCAAAGTTGTAAATATTTGATGTGATAAACTTGCAAAGTAAAATTCATCAAATTTTAACAATTTTCAAATAAATGATTGCACACAACAAAATGCATGACAACATTTTTTCAAATTGTAACTGACCATTTATCAATCGAACCATTTTTTGGGCTCCCCAATTTAACATCACACTTGTAGTTCATTATTGTAGATTTTGAATGATAAATTAACACTTGTTGATGATTTGTACCACTTTGCATAACATTATTTTAACATCCATTTTTATGCTAAATGCCACATAATTTTAATGTTATTGGGTGCATTTTAGATAAAAGAGTCAAATGTACCCACTTAGTCAGTCCTTACCAAGGGCTCATGGAAAAAGAATATGCTAATATCGCTAGTAATTAAAATAATTAGATGGACAAGGTGAGAAATTTTCAAAATCCAAAAATGGAACGCATAGGGCGTGCACGGGCCTTTAAGCACATCCAATCTTACAAACAACACATTGTATTTTTCCTTACAAGCTTCAAGGGCCATTCAAGCTAGGACATCTCGTGTTCATTGAAACTTTGCATTGTTTGACTTTGGTTGCATGGAGCTTTAGTTTATGTTGTAAATTAATCAAGTGCATTTGTGGTTGTGTGATTTCAGTTTAGTTTTTTGACCTATACAAAAATAGATTTGCTTATCCCTGCTTATTGTACACAATGAAAGAAAAGAAGGAAATAAAAACAAAGTTTAGGGAAAGGGGAATTTTAAAGTTTCTTCCATGGGAATTTGTAGATTATAGTTTACAAACAAAGAATTATTTTGTGACTTTGAGGAAATTGCCAAAATTATTTTTGCATCTTTTTATATCAAAACACTATGGAAAACATTTTTTTAGTTTGACCCCTTGTGTCGTAACCTTAGCCTTGGGCTCACGACCAAAGCAAAAGGGTCTCAAGGGCGTGGGCCAAGAAGAGTGTGAGAATGAAGACTCACATTCCCAAGTGAGCTCTCCTTTTGGGAGTTGGAGTTTCGATGGACTCCCGATCTTTCAGAGAGCAATTGTAGAGGTCAAAACACCTTACATTTAGGAGTTTTTTTATATCATTGGAAATCCATTGAATTCTATATATCTAAAATGGGCTTGCATAACTCGTTTGGACATCTGAAACACAAGTTATGGCAAAAAAAAAGGTCAGGAGTCAAATTGACAGTTTGACTTCCGACCACAAAAAGTCAGGAATCGACCCGACTTCTGTGTGTGCAGATGGAGTGCAATACACTGTTGGAAAGCTCTCAACGAGAACTACAACTTTGCTTTAGACCTCATCCCAATTGGAGGTCTGAGCAAGAAGTTATGGCCTTGCAAAGTTGTAGGAGTCTAACCTTAGCAATTTTGGGACTCCCGTTTGGGAGTCTCGGGAGAAAAAACAATTTGGATGTGGGCCTCGCAGAGAGGCACACAAAATACTATATGGGGGAAGGTGATGGCTTCCCCCGAGTCCGGGCCGTGGTGAGTCTTGTGAATTTAAAGTCGCCCGTGGCTTGTCCTAACACCAAAGGTGTTGCAACATAATATTAACCAACTTGTGGTTGGTTGGATATAGATCCAAGTGAGTGAATAAATTTCTTGTCATTCTTCCTAGTCCCATCCCAGAGCTCTAGCATGCCCCTCTACCCTTTTAAAGTGCTGAAAGTTTGGGAGTGTGCCCTGAGTTCCTAACCTTTCCGTTGTTTTCTACCTTAGGTTTACCTTCGAGGCTAACAAGGAGCTTGGGAGTGCGTCACCTTGTGGCTACTATAATAAGGGTTAACATTTTAATGAATTTGCAACATGACCTTTTATAAACATGGATATCACCCTTTTTACTTTGCTTAGGCAACAAAGTTTTAAAAAAAATGTTTGGTTTGTGGTTCAACTTTACATCTTAATTGGTGGAGGAATTGGGCATTCCATAGTTAGGATGAGGAAATGTAAGCTTTATATGCGAAGTTAAATCTTAAAAATTTGTAAGAATCCATGAAAGTGTCATCGAAACAATCAACAACAACACTTATTAGTTTAGGTAAGAACTTTGGATTTTCATCACTTGCACATTGAACCAAGTCTTAGTCTTTGTTTGAAAAATTATAATGAATTGAAAATGACGATGTTTATATCTAGGAATTTTTTTCATTTCTTGATGTTGAATCCTTTAAATCCTTCTCTTGAATCCCATAAATTTTAATAGTCCTTGAATATGAAAATTCATAAGTTTAAGTGTTGTTTAATCCTTGAAATTATGATAAGTAGCAGAATTTTTAGGTCATATCTTGGAAGGGTCCTTGCTTATTTTCTTCGAGTTTTATTATTCCTTGTTGCTTTTATTTAACATGTGGATTCTTTAAGGTCTTGTTGTTTAATGTTGTAAACAATCCATAATTTGTTGTGTGCTAATTAAGTGTTTAAGCAAAAGCACATGAATGCTAATTATTGTGCTTTTGCATAAGTAACATAAGTAATAATTAAACACCATGAGTGTTTGTGACAGTGCTTTAGTATTGGATAAGAAAAGTGAGTGATGTGAGGAATTCTTGCACATCTTCCACATGAAGATATGCGCTCACAAAACTCACTTGGGAATGGAACTACCATGTAGTTATAGTCTAACAAGTAAAGGTGGTTCAATGTAATGTAATGAAGTTCATTAAGAATTTAATGCGTTGTGTCCACTTGGAAGATACAAAGACATTGTGGAAAAATCATAACTAACCATGAGGGAATGTGAAGGAGCATTATGTTGATGTTCATTCAATGTTCACGCTTGATGGGTGAACCTCTTTCGTTCCATACGTCATAACATTTTCATACAACCTCTTAATCTAACATGCAGTGGATTTTTGAAGAGCTAATCTAAAAATGAGCAATGTCACAAAATCTTATAATTTTTTAATTTTTAAATCAAGAGTTATGCTTCGGAGCTAAAAACTATTTTGACTAGATTTGAGGGAAAAAACAGACAATTTCAACCCCCTCCACTTCTGGCAAGTGTAGCTCCCTTGCAACAAACCTGATGATGTTGAAATTTTGAAAGAACCTTCTACACCTCCTAAATTAAATTTAAAGTTTGACACAAATCCAACGATGGATTTGAGAGGAATAACTATTTAAAATACAAATCCAAAGGTTTTGTCATGGAAATCCTTCCGTGAACTCCATTACAAATATTTGCTACACACAACCTTTTTCCATGCTCTTATTTGTACACATCTTTCCCATGAACAACACCTTTTCACACATAAGAATTAATCTCTTTCTCACACACTCATTTTCCTCATTTTCCTTCCCAAAACACAAGATACTCCCCTTTCCCTTTAGTAAGCCTTTATGACCCCTCCTTGAGCTTGTCCAATGGAAGTTTGGAAATCCTTCCCTCCAATCAATGGTCTCCTCATCCTTCATGAATCAATGAGAATCAAGAATGTTTTTCTCTCCTATGGAATTTAGGATGAGAATCCTTATGCCCAAGAAAACATGAAGAAGGTTCCATTCTCCAATAAAATAGGATGATAATCCTCATGACCAATGGAATTGAAGAACTCATCATTTTCCTTATCTTGGACATCTTGATGGGGTTTTTGAGCTCCATCATTGTCAATTTCATTTGTTCGACTTTAACATCCTACTTTTTCATCTTAATTATTCTAAGTAATTAACTACTAGGATAATTTATCGCTAGTAATAAGTAAACATCCTTGAGTTCCCATTTGATTAAATCAACTCAATGGTAGTAGTAACCTTCTTGTGCACCATTTATTCTTTTAATATTCCTTAGTTATTCCTTATTGTGTACTAATTATGTAGTACATAGTAAATTATAATGAAATTTGGAATTACAAGGATTCACATGTACTTCTAGATCCATTGTTGATATTAAGGTTCCATGAATTCGTTGGAACAAAGATGTTCGGCTTCTCACGAAATTCCGTCATCATTACTACACTTCATGCCTACCATAAAATTTTGAATAAAGGTAACGACCCCCTTCAAATGCAAGTGCCAAATTGTTTTGGCCACCCTTTAATTTTTGTTGATGTAGGTGAAAATTTAGTTTTGGCAGATGATTGTTGCTACCCCCTTGAATCTTCTAGTTGCACCATTAGAATAGGAAGAACTTGAAGAAGGATCGCTTGATGTGAATGTTTTTCAACGATCGCGCGAAGAAGAACCGTCTAGGAAAGTGGTGCGCATTTAAGTTAATCGTTCGGCATGGGATTGTTAATTGTTTCCTAACCCACATGCCTTAACAATCTATTTAAAATTTGTTCTTACTCATGGAGCTGCGCCAAAAAGGTTTGAAGAGTGTTAATGTGAAGATGACGATGTTCTTCTTCATTGTTGAACTTGGGTTCCCAGTGATGACCATTATTGTTGGCTACAAGGCCCAATCAACTCCCTTTCCATGGAGCATTGAGCCGAATACCTCGCTCGCACCATTCGTCGAATTCTAGATTTTTGCAATTGTGATTTATCCCCTTTAAGTCATTTATTAAATTGTAATTCAACTAATTCTACTTAGGCGAAAATGTTAATAATTAAATTTGATCTTGATTCTATTTATGAATTTGATAGAAGTGAAGATTGAATAAAGATGTATTATGATTGTATCCTAGAAATTTTACAAGCACATCATTAGTGCTTGAAAATTATTCTACAACTAATTTAATATTGTCATGGCGAAATGTTAATGTTAATTATGGGCTTGTATTCCCAATATATCAATAAAATCACATTTACTTTTACATCCCCTTTCATCTCTTTACAACATAAAAAAATAATGCACTTTAAAAGGTTTACTAGGTCTTAAAATTAACTAAGCCTTGCATCAATTTAAATAAAGAAATCCTCTACACTTGGAAATATCCAAAGGCTAATTCAACTTTTAATAATTACTACTTGGAGGTTTATAAGGGTTTAAATCATTAATATTAAAAAAAATTATGGAACTAAAGTTTAACAATTTGTGGTATTATAATCCATGGTTCACAAGTGTTTATAAAGATGCTTCAATACTAGATAAACATGCTAAATGCTTATGAAAATGCTTCAATATTAGATAGACATGTTAAGTGCTTGTGAAGATGCTTAAATATTTGAGTGATTGGCTCTCATTGCTTGCATACAAGGGAACCTTATTGCATTGGTCACTTGTCATAGTGACCCCTTTTATGAAAATTCCAAAAGGTAATAAAAAAAGGAAAAAAAAAGAAAGGTGTACTATTTTATTTTTACAAGATTTTCCTTGCTAAAACCTACTATGATACCAACATACATACCTCTTCCTTTGTTCCCTCGGCCTTGCAACATCACAAATAGAAAACCCCAAACCTGCCTTTTAAAAACCCACTTTAGTGTAATGAATTTTAATTTTGTCCATGGAGAGGCCTTTTATAAACATGACCCATTTTGGTGGTTATTTAAACTCCTTTATAACCAACTAACCTAGCACCACTTCCTATCTCTATTTCCACTCATCACCCCTCAAACAAGATACATAGACAATAAAGGAAAGGCAATTCCACCTCAATTCAATAAACTTCACAATAGCACAATTTCACACCCAACCACAAGCACAAGAGAGGTTTTCCTCTTCTCTTTTACAACCTCCTAATCATTTCTATGGTCTCCCCCTGCACCAAAGAGCTTTTCTCTTGTCCCCTTTTCTTCTACTTTTTCCCCCTGTGCTCTCCCCCATGCATGTACAAAGATCTCCTAAACTATTTACATATGCACACTTTGTGCTAATGCCAGCTCCTTGCTACAACAAGAAATCACCCTTGGTCAGCAGCTCCTTGGTGTCACATTCATGTGTTCCACAACCTGAAGGCTGCAAGAAAGGTACATGATAGAAATGCACTTCCCTAAAAAGAAATTTTGTGTTAGATCATTTCCAGCAGTGCTCAAAATGTGACCTTGCAAAATTTTTTCTCACATCCAAGTTTAGTAGTTTAGCTTTTTCCAACCCCACCCAGAAAACTAAAACTGTGACTGCAAATTGGTTGGAGACTACTAATAGCAAACCACCTGGACAAACCATTATGATCAGAAACAGGGAACAGCAGTCAGATCATATTTCTTACTCTCTTCTTCTCTTCTTTGGTAGGTGTTAAGCTTTGCTATGCCTTTCCCCAGCCTCAACAAACTGTGCAAAAATGCTGGGCCAAAACCATTTTGCTGGTTTGAACCAGCATGTTTTGAGTTTTCTTCATCCAATGTTAATATGCAGGGTCACATTCTGAGCACCAGTAGAGTTGCTCTTAGCCTGCTATAGTGATGGAGAAATTTCCTACTAGATGCGCCACAAAATGCACTTCACCATTCAGAGATTCTTGTCTCAGCTAATCACAGGTATCGAGATATCCACTGAGTGGTACACTTCCTTTGTGCTTATTGTAAATCTTCTTCAGTGTTGAATATTTTGATTGGAGTGCACAAACCTGTAAGAGATGCAAGTTAACATCTACTATCAGCAGGTGAGCTCCTATGTCAAGCAGCTTTGTTCGATCCCCCAACTTTGACATACTAGAGGCAAAAGGAAACCTTGCCTGCTGATCAACAATCTCTCTTTGTTTTCCAGAATCATCAGGCATGCATGCAGTTGTAAACAGGTCTCACAGTGTCAATTTCTAAAAACTGTTACTGACACATACAGTACCAATGCTCTTGAGGGAGGGATACAAGTTCTCACTATTGTTCCAGAGAGTATCAGAGATTGGCACTCACTTCACAAATAATCAGCAACAAATGTGAGAACAACGATCACCATGTGAAGAGACCTGCCATTCTAACTCTAGTGAGGATGAGGAGAAGTGTCACTACACCCTGTGAAAGCATTGCTTAAATGAACATAGCCTAACAAAAAATAGTCAAATCCTCCACACAGCTCAACACCAAGTTCAGCCACCACACACAATGTGGATATCCTCCTTCCTATCTATAACAGAAACAGAGTATCTGCACATTATAGTGTAGCTGGAGAAATGCAAGATCCAGTCAAGCTGCAGGTACATGCAAAAAGTGGATTGAATGTGCAGTGATTCTCTATCATGTCTTGGGAGAAGACATGACTGCAAATGCAAAGAATCTACTACCAACAGTTGGGATAAAGGAGTTAGTGCAATTTTCAAGAACAAAACAAAACCCAATTCCCATCCTGTCACCCCCAGGGTCCATCCAGCCTGCTAAATCATGTGTCCTCCTGCACTTTCAGCTTTGACCTGCTGCATCTTCAGCTCTCACTCCCTCTCTTGGTTCTTCAGCAGCCTCCTCCTAATTTTTGATAGAATCAGAAGCCACAAAACAAATTTGTCATTCTTTTTACTAAAATGCTTCAAAATTGAAGGGAATTGTTAATCAGTGAACATCCAGAATTGTTCAAATAGACATATCTGTACAACAGCATCTGCTTACCTGCATATCTGACGTCCAAAGTGTAAGGTTATCCCGAAGCAATTGCATGA
>Ga0209208_10009202_pt1 | contig 13022 bp, 7 predicted proteins | sample S1TSphfallax_3_FD_187694 | JGI IMG/M metagenome (GOLD analysis project Ga0209208, IMG submission 187694) | Host-associated microbial communities from peat moss isolated from Minnesota, USA - S1T2_Fd - Sphagnum fallax MG (SPAdes) (version 2) | ecosystem: Host-associated > Plants > Peat moss >...
GGAATTGGTGAGTCCTATTGGATACCACTTTTAAGTTACAACTTCCTTCCTATTCCCATTTTGTTGCAACTTGTAAAGTCTAATGTCTTTGTGAGATGGCATTCGTGATTTTAATGTGACTTGTATTTGTTGTTTTAACTTAACCTTGACATATTGCATGGCAATTGTTTTGTAGTGGGTAGTTTGAAAGGTTCAATCCATTCACAAAATTACCCCCAATCTAAAATGAAGGAATTAGTCCAAATTGAAAGTGGTGAAATATGATTTTCAAAATAAAAATTTCATGTAGCCAATGAAATAGCTCAAGGCATTTAGTTTTTTCCTTTTCAAGTTTTTTTTTGGGGGGGGGAGACTTTTTGTTTTTTTTGTTCACAATGTGTTCCCATCATGTTCCCAAAATGTTTCCCAAGTCCCTTATGTGTTCCTTAAGACATTCCCAATGACATTTCATTTTTAATCCCATATTGTTTGGCCATAGTTCAACTTCCATGTATGAAGGGGGGGGTGAAATTATGGAAGCATATTTATATTCTTATGTTGGGGAATGGCCCAAAGTTCCAAAAAAGTCCGTGATACTCCAATCAAATGGCTCCTTTTAAAGAAAAATAATTGTGGGTGACTGTTCACTAATTAATGAAAGTGCATGAAATACATACCAATTTAAATGTGTTATGTTTTTAATTTTGTGTTTGAAAAGTTGTATGCTTTTTTGGTGGCATGGTCCTTGTTCAATGCCTTTTGATATGTATAAATTGAGCATTCCTTTGGAATTGGAATCTTTAATGTTTAGATGCAAATGCTTAAAAATGTCCTTTTTTACCTTCACAATGGTCAAAAACCTAGCATGATTAAAACCTTAGCAACCATAATTAACCATATTGGGAAAAAATAAACACCTAATTAAATTTTGTCACCTTTTTAAAAATTGCAAATAATTTTTTTTAATTTATAATTTAGCCAATTGGATTTCCAATCCAGTCCAACCAATGGATGGTACAACACCACACGTGTTCAAGTAAGAGCTAGGATTGACAATTTTCCCAAAAAAAGAAAAATTTGATTTGGTGATTAAAAATCTCCAAAGTCAATTCATTTTCAAATTTTGATTTGATTTTGATGTTTTGGAAAATTTTCACCAATTATAATAAAAGGTTGAACTTTCTAGTTAGCCCATGATTTCTATTATTGACCCATGATTGTAACTTATTGAATTAGGATTGAGCTATTCATTGTTGGGAATAATGATATGTATTTTTTAATTTTTCTTTGTTGTGGGTTAACTTGTAATAGTATTTTGGAAGTTTCCCTCCTTTGGTAATTCCACTTAGGAAGTCAAAATAATTGACAAACCCAATCATCTTGCTTGTGTTGAATGTCTTTAGATACCAAATTCTTTCTAAACAATCATGAAGATGATAATCAAATGGCCACCAAGTTAAGTTCCACAATGTACTTATTTTTACATAACATATCCAAATTAACTTACATCAAGTAACACAATATCTACATTGTTGAATACCCAATGACAATAGGGTGAACCAACACCTACATTGATACCAATAATAAAAACAAATCAATGGATGAATTTCAAGATGTCACCCACACTCCTTCCTTATAGTTTTTTCCACAATAGCCTCCTAGTTTGTTATTTCCTTCCATTTAAACATGTCATCATTAGTTGCACTTCTAAATCTATCTACCTACCTACCCAAATGCATTTATGACCTCCCAATACACTAGACCAAAACAAATTTGACTTTTTTAATGTTGTTTCATTAATACACATTTTCTCATGACTTGCAAACCGAAAGCCTTTGAAAAACCCTACAACAAAAAAACAAGGTAGACCAAGGGTTTATAACATTCTTTCAATGATACCCATAGCTCTCCAAACTTACTTTGAATTCTTTAATTCATGATTACTCTTACTACTACCACTATTTGCTTAAGGAAAAAACTCAAGTTGAATCCAAAACTTGACCATCTATGAATTGCATTACCCTTCTTTAGCATTCCTCATATTAGCAAATAAATATTTGATTGTTTCTTCAAGCTAGTGCAAAGTACTGTTCAAAATAACTATACTTGAACAAGCATGTGAAAGTTTTGGCTTTGACTTCTTTTAAGCCCGATGGTGGCATTAATGAGGTTTTGATATTACAATTTTATGCACACCATTTGAATTTTATGATCTTAATTAGTGAATATTTACATATTTTGATAATTAACAACTTATACATCTAATGTATATTTCTATATGTTTCATTTAAAAATACAAATAACCCCAAGTGTGTACATGGCTAAACATATACTTGATAAAAAATTCATGTGAAAACATGAGGTTTTGAATGAGAATTGGACCAATAAGACAAGATACTGCAATATTAAGTTTTAAAAAACTCTTAAAATCCTATAGGAAAGTTAATCCGTGTCATACTCTTAAACACTTCATTTGATGTCCACTAGAAGAAATTTGGATATAAATGACTACAATTTTAGTCACAACGGACACATGTGATATAAACCTTTTAGTTGTCTTAAACAAGTGGCAAAAAAAAAAATTTATAAAAAACTCCACATGGCATGTACAACCACACGAGTAGTCACATAGGGTAAGCACATTCTATGGCCATGCTACAACATTTAAGCAATACCTTCATTATCCTTATCATGAAATACCCGTACAATAACCTTAAGGAAAAATTGTAATTTAATATTTTTATATAATTACATTGCCCCCTTTCATGAAAAGGACCTTCTGGTGCATAAACCAATTTAAATATGTGGGTATTGCATACTTTTGATCTTCTCTTGTTTTTGGTTGGGTTTTCCATGAAGCATCTCAAATTGCAATACCCACATTCAAACCAACTCATGTTCATGTTACATTACCCTAATTTAAACTTTTGCCAAATATATGTTTCAAATAAATAAGAGGGACATTGGGTTTAAGGTTTACGGTTTAGGGAGATTAAGCCCACCTTTTCAGTCATTAATTATTTTAAGGTAACTTTTTCCCTAACATTTTTATTTTTTTCATGGTGTATTTTTTAAATGAATTTATGTATTCACATACACACATATATTTAAGGAGGTTCCTATTTTTCTTTTCTTTTTCATGTATTAAAGGAAAAGTAAATGAAGGTGACTCCATGGCAAAGGAATGAATGATAAAAAACCTTCCCATTGGTTGGGGTTCCCCTCTCCCCCAAATTAAGTGTAAAACACAAGTTTTATTGGTACTCATAGTTTTATTACAATTATGTATCCAATGTTTATAATCTATACACAATTTAAGGTTATGCAATCTATACACAATTTAAGGTTATGCAAAAATAATTTCAAATTAGGTTTAACACTTAGTTCTAAAAACATTGTTAAATTCCATCATTAAAGTTATGCAACCAATGTTTTGTGTTTATTTAATTTAGGGTCAATGTAAGGATTTTTTGTTGCTTATAAAGGTTTTAGCTCAACATTTTAAGGTTCATTGTATAGGTTTGCTTAATTTTTCAAATTTAAACCTGTGCATCCATTAGGTTGTAATGTCTACATAATTTATGGTTTATGTAAATTTTTTTTAATCAATATTAGGTTTAAGGTTTTTTTTGTATGAAACTATTTAGTTTTTAAATGGAGGTTAAAGTTTTCAATTTGCAATACCATACCCTATCACCGTATGTTAGATCCCAAATGCATGGTCCAACCCCAAATTGTAATACCTAGGTAAATCTATGTTATGTAACCCCCCTTGATTTAATAATGCAAAAAAATTGTTTACTCATCATCTAAGGTTATGTAAGTACATTTTGTTTACCAAGTGTAACACCTGCAATTAGTGTATATATAAAAAAGGAAATATCCAAAAGATGCCTATTTAAAAAAAATTTAACCAATTATCAATACCTTTATTTTTAGATGTAAGCATTGATTATGGGCATGTCCCAAATATTCCAAACCCTAATTTGCAATACCTACATCATTTGTAATCAGTGTTAGGGTGATCATTAAGGCAATTTTACTTTTAAATTATCATAATATAATACCACCATTCTACCATAATAAGCTTATCATTATAACTACATAAATTTATATCATGTACCCTCGCCAAAAGCCCCCTTTTGGTTTATAAATATTTATTATGCAAGTATTGCAAAAACTTAATCCTTCGTTATCTAGGATTATTTAGGGGGATCTTGTCCACCAAATGTAATACCTACATTTAATCGACTGAATGTAATAAGAAATATTCAAATGATATTTATAAATAAACCAAATCATCATTTTGATGAAAAAAGGTAGGACAATATTTGCATTTAATGGTCAAATCCCCCTTTGGAAGGAATAGAAATTTGTAATGTTTTCATCTAACGTACTAAAATGTAATTACTACCCACAAAAGATATGAAATTATATACAATACTTGTATTAATGCCCATTAACCTTTAACTATGATATACCTTAAACCTTGCAATACTTGCATGCAAGACCAATTAATTGCCACAAAAAACAAGATGGGTAAACATTACTTGCATATTGACCTAGTGATTATTGTACAATTGACTTGCAATACCCACCTTTATATGATATTTGAAGAAATATAGGTTTTGCCAAGAAAGAGAAGTTTAACTATTAAGTTATATAGGTTTCGCCAAGAAAGAGAAGTTTAACTAGCAAGATATATAGGTTTAGCCAAAAGATAAAAGTTTAGCCAGTAAAATATATAGGCTTTGCCAAAAAATAGAAGTTTTGCCAAGAAGAACTATAAATTTATCCAAGAAGAACTATAAGTTTAACCAAGAAGACATATAGGTTTACCCAAGAGATAAAAATATAGTCAAAAGGAGACGAGTTTTGCCAAGGTAAGTAAGGGATTAATTGTTAGTTCGTAAGCAAGGCTAAGATTTTGGTCAGTAGGGTAGCTAGGTGGGTGGGTAGTATGGAGGTCAAGGTTGCGAAAAAATTTGCAACAAAAAAAAAATGGTCAAAGTTCAACACCCAAAAAAGATTGACTATGGTACAAGGTTAGTTAATGTAAGGTAAAAAAGCAAATGAAAATAAGACAAATCATCTAGCCCATCCCATGGACAAAACGACCAATTGGTGTAGTCATGGGGGCTAGTTCATTCTAGCCATGAACACACCAAGTGAACAATGTAACCAAACATTTTTGCTCCAACATGTGAGTGTTTAGTCTATGGTGGATGATGTAAGCATGGCATCTTAACTAGAGCATGACATTGCTAATACTGAAATTAAAAAATCCAATAAAAATCAATGGTGGGAACCATCACATAGAAGACCAAAGGGAAGGCCAAAAAGAGGTCAAAAGATGCATAGCCCAGAGGAACCAAAGAAGGGAGAGAGCTAGTTCCTCTCATGGTAGAAAGCTATTTCACCCACAACCTTTCTAATGTCTTCTGCATGCAAATTGTGAGATCTAATAACAATATAAGGCTTAGAACAAGCATCTCCCACTAATGCAATCTTCCACTAAAGCATTACTATCTGGTGGTGAGCAAGAGAAGAAGATGAGCCATTTCTGGATCCTTAGAAAATCTAGATCTCAGTTCTTGAACTAACTCTCTAAGTTTGTATTGGGTTCTGAAAGTCCTTTGATGGAACTCTTTGGTCCAGATGAAAAACTTTATTTGTATGGTGAAATAGTCAGCCCCCTACAAATTCACAAACACCCTTCATTCATGGGGCAGCTAGCTAGCTAGCTAGCTAGCAGCTGCCCCCCAGGTTTGTTTCTGGGACCCCCACAGACGTGAATATTATACTGGTGCACCCATGTGATCATGTGTGGAAAATTACAGAGAAATCATGGGTCCACAGAATGGCCAATGCAAAATTTGATAGCTACCCAACTTGGTCTGCAGACCTAGGATGGAATCTGTTTTACATTGGCAAACGGACCACTTGAGAGACTACCGGAGTGCCACTTAGCTAAGAAGGCTGACACAGTTTCTGACACTGAAAACTCCCAAAACTTACTTGACTAAGTTAGTCTACTTTTTTTTTTATATATCTGTTTTTTTTCCATTCAACTATGGAGCAAACAAAAGGAAGCACATGCACTCATGAGTTAAGTGACTTCATCTATTTGGGAGTGACTTCATCTATTTGGGATGCATAATAATCTTCAGTTTATCCTTTGAAGTGCCAACATCCTTGAAACCCTAATTAGTCATGGGTGTACTCTGTGCCTAGACATGTGATTCTGTGGCAGGAATCTGACCATTGCAGCTGCGGAACCATGATCAGAGCTGCAACGTCAGGAGAAATTTTTCTCCTGATGAGAAAGCTGAAACTTTGAATTGAGTGCAGCTGGTACATAAAACTACGTGTAGCTGCTTATAGGTGGTGATCTGTGGAAGGTGGAATCTGGTCGCAGCTGCAGATCAGCCGAAAGTTCCTGAGGAGAATTTAAGAAGAAGAAGTAGAAGAAGAAGAAGCTGTTCAAGCTTTGAATTGAGATCAATGGCAAACTAGCTAGCAGCTGCTTATAGGTGGTGATGATCTGCAACGAGATAATGCAGGGAACTGGTGTTGGAAGAACTTCACTATATTAGCAGCTGGGACGAGGTGGTGCCGGTGATCCATGGGCTTTTATGGGCTGGGAGAGACAGTAGGTCCTGAGTCTGTATATTCTTGAGAATTCACCGATCGATTGCTCATCAAAGGTTGCTTATCGCTCACGATCTGCAGCACCGAATCTGCTGCATCAATTTGAGAATTATACGACTGTGTTTGTAGTTCTATGCTGCACAAGATTGCTGAGAGATCAGCTAAGTCAGCTGAATGAGAAAGTGAGAAAGTGGGTGGAAGTGGAGGCAGTGCCATTAATGTTGTCTCATGCGCAGCAGCCGCTTGATCCCTAGACGTTGAAGTTGTACAACTTGAGCTGCTCAAGATTTGGCTCACCGCTCGCATTGATGGTCTCGCAGTTGGCTCTTGGAGAGAACACAAAAGACCCAACTGAAGTACCCTCATCTTCTGCTCATTCTCATTTACAATTGTCTGCTCCTTTCTGCGATTCAAGGCCTCAGAAAAGCTGCTGTCCGCGTCCTCCTTAGTGCTGCCGCTGCTGCTGCTGCAGTACTGATCTGCAGCAGCTGCATGATCCGAGTCTGCTAATTTACAGTTTGTACTTTTGGAGTTGTAAACTAATTCAGATTGCATATTTTGATGGCAATCAGCTTCAAGATCAGAAGAATCTGCTACAGTCGTCGTCGTCGTACGAGTTTTGTGCTCCTCATGTGCTGCAGTAGCTGCTACTGTGGTCACGACGTTGCATGAAACGGTTTCTATTCTTGGGTCTACGACGCTCAAAAGCTTTCCTGCTTCATGAGCTCGTCTCACTCTGTTCACCAACATCACATCCTCTGGTGGGATGTCCGCATTCGATGGCTCCAACGGGTGTCTCCCACATACAACTTCAAGTACCAAGATTCCGAAACTGTAAACATCTGTTTCCTTGGTGGCTTTACCCGTGTACGGCATCTCCGGTGCCATGTACCCAAGTGTGCCTGCCATCATAGTTGTCTTATCGACTTTCTGGTGGTCGATCAGACGCGCCAACCCAAAGTCCCCCAGGTGCGGCTCGAACTTCTCATCTAACATCACATTGCTGGGTTTGATGTCCCTGTGGAGAACGCATTGCTGACATTCATCATGCAGGTAAGCAAGTGCTGCGGCTACTCCTGAGAGAATCGAGTACCGCAATTCCCATGAAAGGACTTTAGTGTTTTTATTAGAGCTCGAGCTCGAAGACGTCCCTGCAGCTGCTTTTGCTGCAGCTACAGCTTTATGGGTGTTGTTATACAGCCACTGATCCAAGCTTCCGTTCGCCATGAAATCATAGACTAGTAGCAAATTTCTATCCTCGTAGCACCATCCTTGCAACTGAACCAGGTTTCGATGACGAATCTGGCTGATGCTGGTTGCCTCTGCCAGGAATCCTTCCTCTCCTTTCTTGGACTCATCTCGGATCCGTTTCACGGCAACTACGACGTTTTCCGGTCGCAAAACCCCCCGATACACAGAACCCATTCCGCCCCTTCCCAAGAGCTCACTGTCGCTGAAGTTTCTGGTAGCTACATGCAGTTGTTTGTATGTGAAGTTGCGTGGTCCAAGGCCAAGAGTGTCGAATCTCGTGCACGACTTACTGCGCACAGCTTTGCTAATTACATGTCTCCGGTAACCGATCAAACACATCAATCCACAAAGGAATAACACAACAGCCGCCGCGGCAGCACAAATCCCAGCAACCACACGAATTCGAACATTAACGCTTCCAGCGCCTTGGGAGGGAGCAAGAGGACTTGTCAAGATCTTCAAGTAAGCACTCCGGTTGCCCTCTTGCACAGTATACCCACCGTTGAACAAAGGCGTACCTTTGAGGAAACACATCTGCTCACGTCTATGGAACACGGCTCCAGCACATCGACAATCCTCCATACATGTCTGCTTGCACGCCGTCTCGTTGATAGTGAGGTAATTGCTCAAACGATCCGAAAAAGGATAATCGATGTTACCCACTTCCACCAGCTCGGCCTTGCTAGACGTATCGTTAATGCAATACTGATCATCAAGCAATTGGAACTCTGCTGTACATCCCTGGTGAGGATCCGTGACACTAATGGGTACAAATCCCATCGGACATGTGCACGTAGAGAAGTAGGTCGGGTAGGTTACATTCTCGCTGCAAATACCAAAAACTCCACAAGTTGCAAAAACCTCACAAGGATCAGGAAGCAAACTTCCCTCCACAACCCAACCTGTAGAGCCGGCAGCAAAGCTGTAGAGACGGAAACCGCCATCGCGATCTAGTGTCATTCGTGTGAATGGTCCTTGTCCTTGGTCCGAAGTGCTGGTGAGATTCGCCCATTCACCTGAAGCATTGCCGAGGTAGAAGGTCGTGCCATTTGCACCCAGGTATGCGTAATCCGCAGGATACGCGTCGAACCACCAATACGGATACACTGTCGCGTTTCTGTCTGAAACGCTTGTGGACGACCAAGAGCTTCGATTCCAGTTCGTGATGCTTGCACCTGTCCAACTCAAGGCCAAGGATTGCGGCATATCCGTGCCGTTTATGTAAGCCCAATCGCACTGATAGTAGCCTGACGACCAGTCGTCCGCTGCCTTCCATGAAACCAGGAGCGACGTGCTCATGTTGGCGGAAAACATCTGGCCGGGTAACAACGTATCCGTTGGTGTATCGAAGCTTTGCCAGAGAATAGTGTTCGTCGCTGCATCCTTGAGGACGAAATTGCCGGTGTCCTCCAATTCTGCCGTAATAGTGTTCGGCTGCATGAGGATTCATCAACCCACCAGCTCAGGAATCAACTGGGCGAGTCCATTCATGATTCTGCTGCAGCAGGGGATGGACACAAGCTCGAGACTTGGAAACAATTATATGCAGCAAGAATTATGAGCTGGTGTTGTACGTGTGCACTTACCGTCGTCGTCGTGGGTTCAATATTGGAGGATTGCCAAACGGCTTGATGGTTCTGCGCGGAGAGAAAGAGACGAAGAACCCCATCTGCAGAAAGCTGCAAGTACGCGGAGGTGCTTAGGAGCACATCTCGGCTGGCCATCCACACTGGCGTAATAGGTACTACCTGTGAGTACCAAATTGCGAGCGAGTACGCAGCACCAGCTGGGTCTGCTCCGCCGGCGCTACTAGTATTGGACTGCTGCAAGGAGTAGAATCCCAGTTGGAACACACCTTGAGGCTGCGACACAAGAGTCTGACTAACGTCGATGGAACCCGACAAACTCAAACTTGAGACTCCGCCCCCTGCATCTACAAGCCGCAGCAGACTAACTAAAGCATGCAGCTGCAACTCCAAACTCAGGAGAAGAAGAAATCGATCAGCAACAACGTCATTAGACCTGACAAGCTTCCTCATCATCCTCATTGCATCTTCATCATGATGTCCCAAGAATTGAACTATAAATAGTACTAGCTAGCTGCACTAGGCGACGCCATCGACAACCTGCATCTCGAGCTCATTGTTCAATCGATTCTAGAGCTTTCCTGCATCCTCTAAGCACGATCTTTACAACTGATAATCTAGCACCAGCAGCTGGAATACTAAATCTGCACATGAGCATCACAAACAAGACGTAGAGAGTTTGTCGCGGATCTGAGTTGGAAACTGAGCCTGGCCTCACTAGAACGACAGAGATTCGACCACGTATCATGACTAGCTTCACGAATACCTACTTGTAATTCTCAATGAAGTTTTGGCAACAGCTGCTGCAATTAATGGAGCTTACTGCCTGTGGATCACTACCAGATCACTATATAAGCAGATCACGAGCTCGCAGGCGTGCAGCAGCTGGTGCTGCATCTTCAGCAAAAACATGCAAGCAACAAACAACAAACAACCAAACAACAAAGCCAAAGAAGCACACCCAAAAAAAACTGTGCACAAAATATTCGCACAGCTACTGCAAAAGACCTGCGAATCCGGAATGCAAAATCTGCCAGCGTGCGGAAGGCGAGAAAAACTTCCTTTGGGGAAGTGCAAAAGCGATCGTGGATGTAGGAAGCTGCAAGGAGCTACGGTGGTGGTGTTGATAGGGCGAGAACTGGAACTGGTCTGGGAACTCAACTGGTTTTTCCAACTCGTGACATGCTATACTCAGCCTGGAGCAGTCACCAAAGTCTCGGAACTGACAAGACATGCTTTGACTCTTACTGGCGTTTGGACTTTAGTGTGGGCTAATCTAGTAGAGGAGAAGGATCTGCATTTTAGGCCCTTTCAGGAATTTCAGCTCCTCTACTTGGAACATGGGCCTCATCACTGGAGCCTCGTTTCATTCCCAGAGTGTCTTAAAGCAGAGCCTTTTACATGTGTAAAACAAGGCATGACAAACAAACACGCTGGCCGCCCTGCCAATAGATAATAAGATGTTGCACACCTACCTGCTGTGTCCACACTCGGAACACTAGAAAAATTCATTCCAATCTAAACACCCATAAACACTTTCACCAAAGAAACTGATTCACTTGATGTGAAACTGGTTCTAATAGGTAAAACTTCCAAAACTTGGATATTTGAGAATATTTTTTCCAAACCAGGACAAAGTTTACAAAATTTGTTACATCCTGTTGACAATTAGTTGACTGGGATCTTTAAACTGATTGTAAGATCACGTCCAAAGGTCACACCTGAAAATCAACCTCGACTAAGACCCTCTCCACTGGTCCACTGGAAAGTGGCCTGCATGTCAATTTTGGATGAAGCGATGAAGTGGGGCCATTTTCTTTCCAGTGAACGACTGGAGATGCTCTAAAAACACAGTGAAAATCTGGGCAGTTCTTTATGGAGCATGCTATTAACATCCACTCGTTGGCGTCTATTTCAATTTCTCATTTAGATCCAGGCATAGCAGGAAGAAAAACCCAACCCCTTGCCCAAGAAGAAAAACCCCAACTGTGTTCATTGTTTTGATTGCATTTTCCTAAAATGGATTAGTAATATGTATGTATATATGTATGTATGTAACCAGTGTTGGGCAGTTCTTTGGGTGGGTATGGTGAATTTCTTACCAGAAATTTCACAACTTTCATGGTTGAATGATTGTTGGATTGTGTGGAAGTCCCTTGCTGGATTTGTGTGGAAGTCAATTGTGGGTTACCTCATTGCTGACAACCCATTGAATAAGTGGGTGCTTTGTTTCTTTGTTTCTTTGTTCCTATCCCCCTCCCTGCAAATAAGTCTTTGCTCTTCCTTCATTTTTTTTCTTGGTTTCAGAGGAGAGCAAACAACGCATCACAAACATGCTGGCCCTACCAATAAGATGTTGTACATCTACTTACTGTGTCCACCCAAAAAATCCATTCTGATCTAAACAGTCTAAACACTTTCACCAAAGAAACCAGTTCACTTAATGTGAAACTGGTTCTAATAAGGTAAAACTTCCCAAAGTTGGATCCAATGGGATAGTCCCTGCCCCCACACGCCCAACGAAAAACAAAATGCACAAGCAAAATGAACCCTAACCTCCCTCCACCAATGGTAATGACCTCTCAGAGATTGGTGGCCATGTTCAATTGGTAATCTGACTTCCAGGCAATGGAAATCATCTTATGAGTCTGGGCAGGCTCTAACCTTTTCATAAGGGCTTGTTGATTTTTCTTTGTGTGATCAGTAGGAGTTGACAAAGTCATTATGCACAGTAAGGCCCTCAGATGGGCTCATTACCAGAATTTGGTGCTGCCAAGGCCCTTGGGTGGGTGCATTACCAGAATTTGGCGCTGCTCTTGAGTGTGACTTATTCTGGTAATGCACCTGACTGTGAGCCTTACCTACCAATTCATCCTTGCTAAATTTGGTAGTTGAGGTCAAAGTGGTGAGATGTGTTATAGCATAGTTGTAAATTTTGCTAATCACTTTTGCATTATGTAGAATCCTTGAAACCAAGTGAGGACACAACAGTTTACATCATACATAACATGACATTTGCCATTCGGCACAAGTGTGAACTCATTACACAAGTAATTGGGTTTGAATTTTGAATGATTATTGAATTTCCATGACTAAGATTCCTCAAATTTCAGTTAGCTCCTACACCTTAGATCTAAAATTACAAAATCACCTCCATAGAACCTCCTCATCCAGCACTTTCCAACAATATCAAAAGTGTGCCTCAATTTCTTTAAAGTTCTTAGTTTTGAGTCGATTGAAATTTTAATGAAAAAATTGTTCAATATTGTTGAATAGCTCCTACACTGTACTTGTCTAGACATTATGAACTTTTGTAAACATTGTGAAACTACCTTAATGCACCTCTACTCAAAAGGGCTTTCCAACCACCAAGAGCACAATGGGAGGATTTTGAATTGGTTTCAATGTGACCAAGAAAAAATCCAAAATGCCTTCCTTAATAGGTAGATGGCTTTCCAACCCTCAAATCAGCCTTTTTAATTTTGCAAAATTTCTCATTGTTGGAGTTTTGGGAATTTTTCATTGTGAATTCAATGATTGTTGTAGGAAAAAATT
>Ga0209208_10009203_pt1 | contig 13020 bp, 9 predicted proteins | sample S1TSphfallax_3_FD_187694 | JGI IMG/M metagenome (GOLD analysis project Ga0209208, IMG submission 187694) | Host-associated microbial communities from peat moss isolated from Minnesota, USA - S1T2_Fd - Sphagnum fallax MG (SPAdes) (version 2) | ecosystem: Host-associated > Plants > Peat moss >...
ATAAAGCCGCACCTTGTGCAGCCACCGCAACTCGCCATCGAACCGCGACCCCTTCATCAAGCGCAACATCTCATACGAAAGTGCCAACGGGGTGACACTCTTGCGAGTGACGAGACCACCGGCCAACGACGCTCACTTTTTGGAAAAACGCCGCCGTGCGCTGCTGGTAACGCGCCGCTTCCGCTTCGCGATGCAGCCCTCGCTGCGCTCGTCGGCGGGGTCGCTCACCTCCTGATCGCTACCGTGGCATGCCCATCCTTCGACAGGCTCAGGATGACAGAACTCCGGGCGTCGATGCGACTTCGTCGCAACATTTGCAAACGGAGCCGTCGCGAATCAGCGGCGTCACGACAGCCGGCGTAAGGTCGCGCGGAAGATTGCGGTGACGGCGCCGCCGGGGTCGAGGCCGTGCTCGGCGACGATGGCGTCGGCTTCGTCGACGTACCGCGAACTGGTCTCGTCGGCGGCTTGGCGGGCGCCGAGACGTTCGAGCGCATCGACGAGCGGGTGAACGTCTGCTTCGCCGATCTCGCACTTCGCCGCGTAGACGCGCGCGAGCAGATCGCGATCTTCGGAGGGCGGACCGTCGAGCGCCCAGGTGACCGGGAACGACCATTTGCGGCGGCGCAGATCGGCGCCGCTGGGCTTGCCGGTCTCGTCGCTGAGGCCCCAGATTCCCAAGATATCGTCGCGGATTTGGAAGGCGAGTCCGTAGGCGCGGCCGATGCGGCCGTAGGCCGCGGAGCGCTCTTCCGAGCAGCCGGCCGCGAGCGCGCCGAGTTCGCACGAGACGGAGAAGAGCGCCGCCGTCTTGCCTTCGATCATCGCGGCGTAGCGCTCGAACGATACGGAATCGGTGGTCTCGAATTCGATGTCGTGCGACTGGCCCGCGCACATCTGGTGATGCGCGCGCAGCAGCGCGCGTTCCATGGCCAGCGCGAGCGGCGGCCGATCCGAGGCGGCATCGAGCAGCGTCAGGTAGGTGAGGCTGCAGAGCGCGTTGCCGGCTTCGATCGCGGAGGCAACCCCGAACGTCGCCCACAGCGTCGGGCGGCCGTGACGCAGTTCGTCGCGGTCTTCGATGTCGTCGTGGATGAGCGAGAAATTGTGCAGCATTTCCACCGCTGCCGCCGCGCCGTAGGCCGCTTCCGGCGCCGCGCCCTCTGCCTGAGCAACGGCGAGCAAAATCCGCGGTCGCAGCCGCTTGCCGCGCCGCGCGGTCGGATCGTCGAGCCCGAAATGGTCGCCGATCATCCGCGCGACGCGGGAGTCATCGAGGCGCTTTCGCAGCGCGGCGTCGAGGTAGGCCTCGAAGCCGTCCAGCGAGGGCGCGATCGCGGTCATGCCCGAACGACGCTGCCGATCGAAGCGATGATGTTCTGCGGCTTCATCATGTCGGCCGCGGCGCTGGCCTCGAACCCGGAGTGGACCATGCAATCCGTACATTTCGGATTGCCGCTGGCGTGACCGTAGTCTTCCCACTTGGTTTCTTCGAGCAATTGCTTGTAGCTCGTCGCGTAGCCCTCGCCGAGCAGATAGCACGGCTTCTGCCAGCCGAAGAGGCTATACGAGGGCATGCCCCAGGGCGTGCAATCGTATTCTTTTTCGCCGGTGAGGAAATCGAGGAAGAACGAGCTCGCGTTGAACTCCCACTTCTTCTTGCCGGCTTTCCACGGCGCGAGCATCTCGCGAAAGAGTTGCGTCGTCTGCGCGCGGGCGAGGAAGTGATCTTGGTCGGGCGCTTTCTCGTAGCGATAGCCCGGCGAGAGCATCATGCCGTCGACCTTGAGATCGTCGGTGAGAAAGTCGAAGAAATCCTGGAACGTCTTGGGATCGGCCCCGTCGAAGATCGTCGTGTTCGTCGTAACGCGGAAGCCCTTGGCCTTCGCGGCGCGGATCGCCGAGACGGCGATGTCGAAGATCCCCGGCCGCGCGACGGCGGCATCGTGGATGTCTTTGGGTCCATCGAGATGGACGCTGAACGAGAGATACGGCGAGGGCTTGAATTTGTCCAGGCTCGCTTCGAGTTTGATCGCGTTCGTGCACAGGTAGACGAACTTCTTGCGCGCGATCAGGCCCGTGACGATCTCTTCGATCTGCGGGTGCAGCAGCGGCTCGCCGCCGGGGATCGAGACGACCGGCGCGCCGCACTCCTCGACCGCCGCAAAGCACGCCTCGGGCGAGAGATGCTTACGCAACACCTCGACGGGATGCTGGATCTTGCCGCAGCCGTTGCACGCAAGGTTGCAGCGGAACAGCGGCTCGAGCATCAGCACGAGTGGGTAGCGCTTGTTCCCCGCCAGACGCTGGCGAACCACGTACGAGCCGACGGTGAAAGCTTGTTTGAGCGAGATGGACAAACGGGACTCCCTAAGGTGATGTGAGCATGCCGTGTTCGCGGAACCACGCGACGGCGGCTTCGAGCGCCGGCGCGATCGGGCCGGGCGTGTAGCCGAGGGTTTCCCTAGCCTTCGCGATGTCGTAGAACATTCGCTGCCGGCTCATCCGCACGGCCTCGACCTCGACATCCGGTTGGACTCCGCGAAGCATGGCCAGGGATTCAGCGACGGTCGCGTAGGCGAGGGCGACCGGATAGGGGATCCGCAGCCGGGGTGCCGGCCGGCCGACCAGCGGCGCGAGGCGATTCAGTAGCGCGAGCAGATCAATGTTCTCGCCCCCGAGGATATAGCGTTCGCCGGTCTCGCCATGCTCGTACGCGAGCAAGTGGCCGGCCACGACGTCGGCCACGTCGACCACGTTGAGGCCCGTCTCGACGTAGCCCGGCATCCGGCCCGTCGCGAAGCGCACGATGATCTCGCCGGTCGGCGTCGGTTTGCGGTCCCAGGGGCCGATCGGCGTCGAGGGGTTGACGATCACGACGTCGAGCCCCGCGCGCGCCGCGGCCCGGGCCGCCTCCTCGGCGGCGAACTTCGACTGCTTGTAGACGCCGACGAGGGCCGCGGGCGGGCTCTGATAGGTTTCGTCCGCCGGCCGGCCGTCCGCGCGCACGCCGATCGCCGCGACGGAACTCGTATAGACGACACGCGGCACGTGCGCCGCAAGCGCCGCGGCCAGGATCGCCTGCGTGCCGCCGACGTTCGCCCGCATCACCTCGGCCGCGTCGCGGCGCCGCAGCGAATAGAACGCGGCGACGTGAAAGAGCGCGTCGCAATCGCGCAGCCGCTCCGGCAGCTCCGGGCTGAAGAGATCGCCGTGCACGCGCTCGACGGGCAAGCCGTCGAGATTCTCCGCCGCGCCGCGCACGAGCGCGCGCACGGTCCAGCCACGCCCGACGAGCGCGCGCACGAGGTTTGCACCGACGAAGCCGGAGCCGCCGGTGACGAAGGCCGTCGCCACGGACCTGCTAGCGCGGCCTCAGCAGATATTCGCGGTCGCGGACGCGCGCGATCAGGCGGCGCAGCGTCGCGTTGGTCAGCACGGCGGCGGGACCCGCGAGCACGAGCGACCGGACTTCGCTACGCGTGATCTTCACGCCGCCGCCCGATTCGAGCATCGCCTCCGAGCGCTCGAGTTCGCGGAGCGTCGCGACCGCGAAGAGCACGGGCAGCGCGCAGAAGAGCCGCACGCGCGGCGCGTGCAAGGGGATCGTTTCGATATAATGCACCGCTTGCTCGAGATCGCTGCGGGCAAGGTCGATGAGCGGCTGCAGCGCCGCACGATTGGCGGCGCGCAGCGGGACCGCGAGCAGGTCGTTTTGGCTCGAGCCGCGCGATTCCAGCAAGTCCGCCGGGACGTAGATCGCGTTCTCGCGCTCGGCGTCCCACGCGATATCCTTGAGGATGTTGACCGTCTGCAACGCTTCGCCGAAGGCTTCGCAATCGGGCACGAGACGTGCCTCGACGCGCGCCGTGACGGCATGCGAGTGCGCGCGCCAGAGCTCGGTGAGCAGATGGCCGACCGTGCCCGCCACGTAGTAGCAGTAGGTCCGGAACTCCTCGATCGAGGCCAGCCGCAAACCGTCCGGATAGGTCAAGACGAAGCGCCGCATCCCGACGACCATCTCGGTCACCCAGCGTCGCAAAATCGCCCGGCTGGCGGAATCGAGCGCCCGGTAAGCGGCAAAAACATCGGCGCCCGCGGCGACGAGTTCGCGATGATCTTCGAGTCCCGTCAGCTCCGCCGCGAGCGCCGAAAAATCGATATCCCGGGAATCGAACGCGGCGAGAAAACGGTCTAACAGCTGGGCTTTGCGGATCGCGGGAAGCTCGAGATCGTCCTCGATCGTATCAGCGATGCGACACAGCAAGTACCCGATCCGAACGGGCCGCTCCATTTGCACGGGCAGCAGTTTCGTCCCGAGCGCAAACGTCCGGGAGACGCGGGGCAAGAGCAGTCGGAGTCGTCGCTCGCTGCTCGCGTCAACCGGCACGAGCAATGCGGTCATATTCTCATCAAGTTCCCAGAAAGTGCAGGGCTGCGATAATGGTATTTGCAGAAGCGGAACACGCGCCGGATGATCGATTGGCTATGGAGATCGGTACGACGTATCACCGCGATCTGTTCTGCAGAAACTTCATCGAAACGCATCGGCCCTTCGAGCCGGAATCCCTGCCCTGGCCGCGTTTGGAAGGCGCCCTACTCGAACGGCTGCGCGCTTTCCCCCTTTGGAGCTACGCGCGTACGATCGAACGGCGTGCCGGTCAGATGGTCTGCGCGTTCGCCGAAACCGTCACCGACCCCGTGATTCGCGAGGCCGTTGCCCTCCAAGGCTATGAAGAAACGCGCCACGCCCGGCTGATGCAGCACGTGCTCGACCGCTACGGGATCGACGCGCCGGACTTGGCGACCCCGCCCGCACCGGCGACCCGCGAGGACTTCATCGTCTTCGGCTACGGCGAGTGTACCGATTCGTTCCTGGGCTTCGGCGCCTTCGCACTGGCGCGCAAGAAAGCGCTCTTCCCCGAGCCGATCATGAGCATCTTCGAACAGATCCTCTACGAAGAAGCGCGACATATTACGTTCTTCGTGAACTGGTTCCGATACGAAGAGAAACGCGCCGGGCGCGACCGTTTCGGGGAGCGGCACGTTGCCGCGCTGCGCGGCTGCTTCGCTGCGGTCAAGGGAGCCCTCAGCGGCGAGCGCGGCGGCGTCGCGCCGGAGTTTCCCGCCGACGCCGCGGCGGAATTCTCCGCGTTCATCGACGGCATCACGCCGATCGATTTTCTCGAAGCAGCACTGGCGGAGAACCGGCGTTTTCTCGCGCGCCTCGATCCGCGCTTACCGAAGCCGGGCGTCGTGCCGACGATCGCGCTCCTCGCGCTGCTCGGCCTGCGAGCGCTACCGCCCAGAACCCAACTCACCGAGCTCACGTCACCCCGAGCCCTTCGACACGCTCGGGATGACCGAACGGAACACCAGCCCCTCCTGGCTCGCTAGAAAGCCTCATCGAACCGGACGTCGCCGTCGACGCCGACGCGATATGCGGACGAGCGACGCTCGAAGAAATTGGTCAATTCCTGGACGTCTTGGAGCGCCATGAAATCGAACGGATTCTTCGCGCCGTAGGTGCGGGCGAACCCGAGATTCTCGAGCCGGCTATCGGCGATGTAGCGCAAGTATTGCTCCATGTCGCCGATCGAGAGACCCGCGATGCCTTCGGAGAGCACGTCCGAGGCGAAGCCGAGTTCGACCGCAACGGCCTCATCGAGCATCGCGCGCACCTCGGCTTCCAGCCGTGCATCGAAGAGCTCCGGATGCTCGTGCCGGATCGTCTCGACGACCGAGAGCGCGAACCGCATATGCATCGATTCATCGCGGAAGACCCAGTTCGTGCCCGCCGCTAGGCCGTTGAGCAAGCCGCGCGAGCGCAGGAAATAGACGTACGCGAACGCGGCGAAGAAAAACAGCCCTTCGATCGCCGTCGCGAACGTGATGAGGTTGAGCAAGAACGCGCGCCGGTCGGCGTCGGTCTCGATGCGGTCGAGGGCGTCGATCGAGCCGATGTACTTGAAGCAGAAGTCGCCCTTGGCCCGGATCGACGGGATGCGTTCGATCGCATCGAAGGCCTCGAAGCGGTCGCGCTCGTCGGGGATGTACGAATCGAGCAGCGTCAGATAGAACTGGATGTGCTGCGCTTCCTCGAAAAGTTGGCGCGAGAGGTACATCCGCGCTTCGGGTGCGTTGACGTGCTTGTAAAGGTTGAGCACGAGGTTGTTCGCGACGATCGTATCGCCGGTCGCGAAGAACGCAACCAGCCGCCGGATCAGGTGCCGTTCGGCCGGGCTGATCCGCTCGCGCAGATCGTGCAGATCGGTTGCGAAGTCGATCTCCTCGACGCTCCACGTGTTGGCGATCGAGGCCCGGTACATTTCGTAGAACTGCGGATAACGCATCGGCCGCAGCGTGAGGTTGAAGCCCGGATCGAGCAGCGAGGGCGGTGCCGCGATCATTGGCAGGCCTCGCAGCTCTCCGGATTTTCAAGCGAACACGCGACGGCTTCGGCCGTCGTCGGCTCGACCTCGCGGGCGGTGGAGACCGTCGTCTTCGTGATCTTCGAGGCCGGCCGCGACCGCAAGTAGTACGTGCTCTTGATGCCTTTCTTCCAGGCGTAGAGATACATCGAAGAAAGTTTCCCGATCGTCGGGCTCTCGACGAAGAGGTTCAGCGACTGGCTCTGATCGATGAACGGCCCGCGCGCGGCGGCCTGATCGATCAAGGCTTTCTGCGGCAGCTCCCACACCGTGCGATACCGCTCGCGCAGCGCCGCCGGGATCTCGCGAATGCCGGCGATCGATCCTTCGGCGGCGACGATCTGCTCGCGGACGGCCTCGGTCCACATGCCGATTCGCTTGAGATCGGCGACGAGGTAGGTGTTGATCTGCAAGAACTCGCCCGAGAGCGTCTCGCGTTTGAAGAGGTTCGAGACCTGCGGTTCGATGCACTCATAGACGCCCGCGATGGAGGCGATCGTCGCCGTCGGTGCGATCGCGATCAAGAGCGAGTTGCGCAGGCCCGAGGTGCGGATGCGCGCGCGCAGCGCTTCCCAACGCTCGGGATCCGACGGCGCGACGCCCCACGAATCGAATTGCAGCTCCCCGCGCGCCGCACGCGTCTGCGCGAACGCCGGGTGCGGCCCCTCGGCTTCGGCGATCTCGCAGCTCGCGAGCAGCGCCTGATAATAGATCTCCTCGGCGATGCGCGCCGAGAGCGTCCGCGCCTCGTCGCTATCGAACGCGAGCTCCAATTTGAAGAACACGTCCTGCAGACCCATCACGCCCAGACCCACCGGACGCCATTCGCCGTTCGAGGCGCCCGCCGCCGGCGTCGGATAAAACGTCGCGTCGATAACGCGGTCGAGCTGTTTGACCGCGAGGCGCACGGTACGCGCGAGTTTGGAGTAGTCGAACGTGCCGCCCTCGACGTGACGGCCGAGGTTGATCGAGCCGAGATTGCAAACCGCGGTGCGGCCCTCGCGCGTGACCTCGATGATCTCGGTGCACAGGTTCGAGAGATGCACGACGTTCTGCGGTTCGGCCGTCTGGTTGCACGTGCGGTTCGAGGTATCTTTGAAGTTCATCCAGCCGTTGCCGGTCTGGGCGAGCGTGCGCATCATCTTCCCGTAGAGGTCGCGCGCGGGAATTTGGCGCTTCGCAAGACCAGCGGCCTCGGCGGCGCAATAAGCGCCGGCGAACGCGTCGCCCCAGGTGTCGACGAGTTCGGGCACGTCCTTTGGATCGAACAGCGACCAAGGCAGATCAGCCTCGACCCGTTGCATGAACAGGTCCGGGACCCAGTTCGCGAGGTAGAGATTGTGCGTGCGGCGCGCATCGTCGCCCGTGTTGTCACGCAGCTCGAGGAACTCTTCGATATCGGCGTGCCAGGGCTCGAGATAGATGCAGCACGCTCCCTTGCGCTTGCCGCCTTGATTGACGGCCGCGACCGACGCGTCGAGCGTCTTGAGGAACGGGACGATCCCCATCGATTGTCCGTTGGTGCCGCGGATCAGCGAGCCGCGCGAGCGTACGCGAGAGTAACTCAGGCCGATCCCGCCGGAAAACTTCGAGAGCATCGCGACGTCGCGATACGTATCGTAGATCGCCTCGAGCGTATCGTTCGGCGAGTCGAGCAAGAAACACGACGAGAGCTGCGGGTGGGCGGTGCCGGAATTGAAGAGCGTCGGCGAACTCGGGATGTACTCGAGCGAGGAAAACGCGTCGTAATAGGCCAGCGCTTCCGGTGCCGACTTCGCGACGCCGCAGGCGACGCGCATGAAAAAGTGCTGCGGCGTCTCGGTGACGGCGCGCGTCTGCGGGTGGCGCAGCAGATAGCGCTCGTAGAGCGTGCGTAGTCCGAAGTACTCGAAGCGGTCGTCGCGCGCCGGGTCGATCGCGTCGTTGAGCTTGCGGCTGTTCGCGAGCACGAAGGCCGCCAAGTCTTCGGAGACCAGACCATTGCGGTAGCCCGCCGCGATCGACTGCGAGAACGAGTGGATCTCCTGATTGCGAACTTCTTTGAGCACGTATGTCGCCAAGAGCCGCGCCGCGAGCTGCGAGTACGCGGGGTCTTCGGCCGTGAGCATCGCGCTCGTCTGAATCGAGAGCCGGTCGAGCTCTTGGGTCGTGGCACCGTCATAGAGACCGCTGATCGTCTTCGTAGCCACCCGCAGCGGGTCGACCGCAGTGAGACCCTCGCAGCAGCGCGCGACCGCGCGCACGATCTTGTTGACGTCGGCCGGCTCGAAGGTGCCGTTGCGTTTGCGGACCTGCATCGTCGCCGGCGCCCCGATCACTCGTGTTTCCATGGCCTGCCCTCTTCCTCGAAGATCGTCCGGGGGGAAGACGATAACCGGGCCGGATGAGATGCGCTCATCGACCCGATCATATCGTCCGCCTACCAGATATAGTGCTCTCCGAAGATTTTGACCCCAAGATATAGGGTCCCTGCGGGGGCTTCGGCCTATTTTCGGCGCGCGGCGAGCGCCCGTTTCCCGGCCGGATCCCGGTAGCGCGCGTAGCGGCCGAGCGCCGAGAGCGGGAACGAGAGCCGGTAGTAGTGGTAGTTCAGATAGAAGTGCTGCGGGAAGCCGGTTCCGGTGAATTCGGCCTCGTCCCAGGTGCCGTCGGCGCGCTGCCGGCGCACGAGATAGGCCGCGGCGCGTTCCATCGCCGGCTCGAACGCATCCGCGATCTCGGGGAGCCGCTCGGCCGCCGCGAGCAGACCGATGAGCCCCCAAGCGGTTTGGCTCGCCGTCGAGGGGCCGATGCCGCGTAAGGTGGGATCGTCGTACGAATCGGTCGTCTCGCCCCAGCCGCCGTCGGCGTTTTGCACGCTCTTGAGCCACACGGCGCCGCGCACGACGGCGCGATCGATCGCGCGCCCGCCGGTGGTCGGCCCGAGCGCCGCAAGCGCGCCGCTCGTGCCATACACGTAATTCACGCCCCAGCGCCCGAACCACGCGCCGTCGGCTTCTTGCTCCGCGAGCAGATACGCAAGTCCGCGCGCGAAGCGCGGCGACTCGAACCGCAGGTTCGCGCGCGCGAGCATCTCGAGCACGCGCGCGGTGACGTCGGCGGTGTTCGGGTCGATCATCGCTTTGAGGTCGCCGTAGGGATGTTGATTGAGCCAGTCTTTGTCGTTGTCGACATCGAAGGCGGCCCAGCCGCCGGGCTTGCACTGCATCGAGGCGATCCACTGCGCGCCGCGTTCGATCGCCGCGCGCACGAGGTCCGGTTGCGGATGGTCGACGGCCGCGAGCGCCATCACGACCATCGCCGCATCGTCGACGTCCGGATACCAGGCGTTCTCGAACTCGAACGCCCAGCCGCCGGGTTTGCCCGTTCGGTTCTTGACCGCCCAATCGCCGTAGCGATTCACGATTTGTTTTTCGAGCAGCCACGACGCGGCGCGCACCAGGCGCGGATCGTCGGGGGGCACACCGGCATCGGCGAGCGCGCGCACCGCGATCGCCGTATCCCAAACGGGCGAGATGCACGGCTGCACGCGATACGCGCCGCCGGCCGTGATCGTGAAGGCATCGAGCGCCGCAAAGCCGCGCACCACCACCGGATCGTTCACGTCGTAGCCGAGCACGCGCAGGCCGAGCAGCGCGTTGAGCATCGCCGGGATGATGCCGCCCCAATCGCCGGTCGCTTCTTGCCGTTCGACCGTCCAGCGCTCCGCGCGCGCCAAACCCTGCTTGCGGAAGGGCACCAGATCGTGGCGCTCCATCCACCGGAACGCGCCGTCGAGCACGTTGAACGCGCGCGTGAAGCGATCGTCGCCCGCATCGGGCAGCGTGAAGCGCACGTTCGCGCGGCCTTCGGCGTAGAGTTCGTCGAGCAACAACGGCTCGCCGTAAACCGGCTTCTTGTCGAAGACGATCATGAGCGGCACGGTGCTGCCGCGCGCCCAGCTCGAGAGATCGTAGATCGAGAACGGGCCGCGCTCGGGCAGCAGCATGAGCCACGGCGGCAGCGACGGCAAGCCGGCCCAGTCGTAGGCGCCGGCGAGCGCGAGATGCAGCTTCGTGAAGATGCGCGATTGCGTGATCCCGCCGCGCGCGAGGATGAAGTCGCGCGCGCGCACGAGCGCCGGATCCGAGGCCGGCACATCGAGCATACGCAGGCCGAAATACGCTTCGATCGTCACGCTGAGTTCGCCGCCGTCGCCGTAGGCGAGTTCCCAACTGCCGTTGGCGCGTTGCTCGGTTCGGAAATAACGCTCGGCGGCGGCGCGCGGAACGCGCTCGAAGGTGCCCCAGATACGGTGCAGCAGCAGCAGCTCCGCGGTCATCGTGACGTTGGACTGCAGTTCGGCCCACCACCAGCCCGCCTCGTCCTGACGCGCGAACACCGCCTCCGTCGCGCGAGCGACGGCGGCGGCGAGGGAAACGGGGTCCGCCTGGGCGGCGTCAGAAGAGTGGACGTCGATGCTCATGCTACGAGGCGCGGCTTGGCTCGGTGCCGCAACGTGGATCGGTCTGGTTGTCGCACGTGGTTCATTTTGGGACGCGCGCGACCGTGCCCTTCGCGCGCCCGCGACGGGTCGCACGCTGCCGGACGTCTGCGCGATCGTGCCGGCCCGCAATGAAGCGGACGTCGTGACGCGCACGGTCCGCGCGCTGCGCGCGCAGACCTATCCCGGCAACCTCTCCATTCTGCTCGTCGACGACCGCAGCGACGACGGCACGGGCGGTGTCGCCGCCGCCTCCGGCGCCGAGGTCCTCACCGGTGCGCCGCGGCCCGACGGCTGGACGGGCAAGGTCTGGGCGCTCGAACAAGGCGTCCGCGCGGTTCGCGCACGCGGCATCCGGCCCGCGTTCTGGTGGTTCACCGACGCCGACGTGCAGCACGGCCCCGAGGTGCTCGCCGGCCTCGTCACCACCGCCGAAGACGAAGATCGCGACGTCGTCTCGCTGATGGTGCAGCTGCACTGCCGCACGGCCGCGGAGCGCCTGCTGATCCCCGCGTTCGTGTTTTTCTTCATGAAACTCTATCCGTTTCGCTGGGTGGCGGATCAGCGCCGCCGCACCGCCGCCGCGGCCGGCGGCTGTCTCCTCATGCGTGCCGAGGCGCTCGAACGGATCGGCGGCGTCGCGCGGATCAAGGACGCGCTCATCGACGACGTCGCGTTCGCAAGCGCGGTGAAGTCGGACGGCGGTTCGCTGCGGCTCGAATTGACCGACGAGTCCGAGAGCATTCGTCCCTACGAAACATTTGGTGAGATCTGGTCGATGGTCGCGCGCTCGGCCTACACGCAGCTGAAGTATTCTCCGGCGCTGCTGGCCGGGACCGTGCTCGGCATGACGATGCTCTATCTCGTCCCGCCCGCGGCGACGATCGCGGGAATCGCCACGCGCCGTCCGTCGGTCGCCGCGCCGGGCGCGTTCGCCTGGACGCTCTTGACCTTCGCCTACGCACCGATGCTCAAGCGGTACCGGACGAGTCTTTGGCTCGCGCCGTTGCTCCCGCTCACGGCGCTCTTGTACACCGGCATGACCGTCGACTCGGCCCGCCGGCACGTCCGCGGCAAGGGCGGTACCTGGAAGGGCCGTACCTTCACCCCGGCCGCGAAGTAACCACGCCGATTACCTTGTAATTATGCCAAGTCATGGCATAATTACAAGGTAATGATCCCCGAACGCTCCAGGCGCATCTGACCACGCTCCTCGCGGAATTCCCGGTGGTCGCTCTTCTGGGGCCGCGGCAGGTCGGGAAGACGACGCTTGCCGAGACGGTCGCCCAGTCGCTCGGTGAACGCGCGCTTTACCTCGACCTCGAATTGCCGTCCGATCGAGCCAAGGTCAGCGATGCCGAACTCTATTTTGCCGACCATGCCGACCGGCTGATCATTCTCGACGAAATCCACCGGCTGCCCGATCTCTTCACCACGCTCCGCGGGGTCGTCGACCGTCGACGCCGCGCGGGCGGGCGCGCGCGCCAATTCTTGCTGCTCGGATCGGCCTCGATCGAGCTCATGCGCCAATCGGCCGAGACCCTTGCCGGCCGCGTTGCCTATGCCTATCTGACGCCCTTCTCCGCGCGTGAGGTCGCCGGCACGGCAGAGGCAGAGCATGAGGGGCTCTGGGTGCGGGGCGGCTTCCCCGATAGTTTCCTTGCGAAGACCGACGCACAAAGTTATCGCTGGCGAACCGCGTTCATTCGAACCTACCTCGAACGCGACGTTCCGACGCTGGGTCCGCGCATCCCGGCCGAAACGCTCGGGCGGTTCTGGCAAATGCTGGCACACAATCAAGGCCAGCTGCTCAACGCCGCGCAGCTTGCCGGATCGCTCGGCATCAGCGGTCACACGGTCGCGCGCTACCTCGACATCATGGTCGAACTCTTACTCGTGCGCCGTTTGTTGCCGTGGGCGACGAACGCAAAGAAACGCCTGGTGCGCTCACCGAAAGTCTACGTTCGAGACAGCGGCCTCGTTCACGCACTCCTCGAGATCAGAGACCGCGAAGAACTCCTCGGCCACCCGGTCGCCGGGGCGAGTTGGGAGGGAATGCTCGTCGAGAACGTGATCGACGCGCTCCCGGAGAACGCGCGCGTTTCG
>Ga0209208_10009205_pt1 | contig 13017 bp, 6 predicted proteins | sample S1TSphfallax_3_FD_187694 | JGI IMG/M metagenome (GOLD analysis project Ga0209208, IMG submission 187694) | Host-associated microbial communities from peat moss isolated from Minnesota, USA - S1T2_Fd - Sphagnum fallax MG (SPAdes) (version 2) | ecosystem: Host-associated > Plants > Peat moss >...
GGCCCCCCCCCCCCTTCACTCCAGGATGCTCACTTCTCCACTTCTCATTGGTTGCATGGAAATTCTAGATTACTAAAATTGGCTGCCACTATTTGCTATTTCTATGGGCCTCTTTGGGCCCATTTGATCTTTGAGATTTGCTTGTAATTGTTTTTGGGGGTGTCAAAGGGAAAATGTTAAACAGGCCAAGGGTCTTGAATGCCGCCTGTTCGAAAGGACTACCCCCACTAAACCATGATGTCATCCTTCCTCTCACTTGTGTAACAAGCTTTTCATTCATCGACATTAATTACACCCATGTTACCTATTTTGCGTAATGGACCATCAACATCTCCATCCCTATGGTACTCTTGTGCCATGCATGTTATGCTACCATTTCCTCCCACCATCATGACAGATCTATTCGCTTTAGGGCTTTGTCATCCTCCTTCATCATTGCACATATTTCTCACTTTGTATCACACAATCCTATAACTTCTCCTCCCATTGTTTCTTTACGCACCTAGACCTATTGTCAAATGTTCTCACAACAGCTTTGGTTCTTCTCCAGTGCCTTTGTCATTGATCGATTACATTGGTACAATTGCTGCATGTGCTTTTACAACACCCTATGCAGGTGCATGCATTGCCCAATTTGAAGGCCTTGCATTGCTTGTAGTTTGCTTGTAAAAATTACTTGTTATTAGCTTGGTTGTAGAAATTACATGTAGAAGAAGTTATCTTTGCTTGGTGAGCTTGGATGCATAAATTACAAGTGGATGGTAATTTTGCAAAGGATTTTAACTTTGACATCTTCTACAACATGCCATTTTTTACATTATAAATTCATCTTGTCTAGTAGTTATTTTTCTAAAAATTCAAAATCAATGCCCTCTTGAAAATTTTGGTGTTTAAGATTTATTTTTGTGATTTTGACCTATGATTAATATATATATTGTCTTCTCATTGGTAGTACATGCAAATCAAACATGTTACAACTTCTTTTGCATGAACCACCAAACTTGTATGACCAACTCAATTAATAACATGTTGGAGGTTTGTTGTAACATCTACAAACCATGTTACAAATTTTATTCCTTTGATGTTAGTTTAGGTTTTGTATTCATGGGATTCTAACACACATGTTACAATGGATAAGGTTACAAAAGAAGTTTTGCATGTTACAAAACATGAAGACAACAAGGTGCGCGTGTATTCAATGGTATAGATTATACCAAAAATATTAATGCCGAATTTGTAGAAAATATTTTTGTTATTTACAAAAATAGTGATGCCTTCTACGAAAAGTATTGTTGCATTCTACAAATCAAACATGCCAAGTTGATGCACCAAACCAAACTCTGCAAGGTGGTTGAAACAACTTATAGTATTGAATGTAATTCATTAGAATAAGCAAGCATATGTTACATAATATACTTCACCTATCACAAAGTACATGAAACATACACTTCACCTATTACAAAGTACAAAAGATATTCATTTTACATGTTACAAGAAACATACACTTCACATGTTACAAGGTATAGGAGACATACATTAACTATCAATCATTTTCTAGAAAATCCCTATGACACTTTAAACTCTTGCCATTATTGTCTAGGTTGCATTTGAAAGTTGACACCTTGTGAAAAGGATGTAACATTCCATTCTAAATTTTTGCTTGAAGTGTTTTTTACTTGCCACTAATATTTTACAATGAAAAAAACAAATGTTCCATCAACAACTTGTTATCTTGTGCTTCCTCCAACAACTCAATTTGAAGGCGACAAATTTCTTCTTCTAAGTCCACCTTGGATGGTGTTTTTAGGGTCCTTGATGTTGGTGGAGTATACCACACATTGCTTGGCGAGTTGCCTAGCTACTAATAACACTCAATAGATTTTTTGGAAACCTCCATGAATTGTCCCTTTCAAAACACCACAATAACATGTTATTGTACCTTCCACAAACTTAGGATGAAGAAGTTGGAGCACTTTGACTTGGTGCTTGCAAATGTTCCCATGTTGTGTATATGGGCAGTTGCAATATGCCCATTCAAATTATGGGTTGTGAACCCGATACTTTTTTTGAAGTCGCTTCCTGGACATAACTAATGCCATTCCAAAATTGATGGTTGGTAACATGACATAAGCATCTAGAATCATCCTCGCCTTCAAGAACACATTAATGACAAATTGTTCTTGTTTTCTATTAACAACAAATCCATGGTTTTTTCGCAAGGATTAGTACCAATAATGAACCAAAACATCACCAATTAGTCATGTATTGCCCAATCTACACGTCTCCCATGGAATCTACCCTTTGTGGAACAGAGGATGGCCTTCAAATTTGCATGGTAGTTCTCAATGGTTGCATTAGTATCATGCCCTGCATAAGGTAAATTACAATTATCCACATTTGAGTTTTTTGTAACTAGTTAGACTTTATGTAACTTTAAAAGGAATTAGTAGTGGACATTTCATTTGCTATGCTTGCTAAATCATTTTTTGCCCATGCATCCAACTCTTGATCATTTGGGCAATTTGTCTTATATTTCCCAACACCTTGAGTGCACTTGCATAAGTAGAAACATCCTTAATTTTAATGCACGTTTGTTTCAACCAAGCTCTTTTGACATGCCACAAACATGCTTGAGGTTGCTTGGAATGAGTACCTTGTTGAAATGAATTGTAGGCTACACAATGTGGTTCAATTGAGTTGCATAGGCACTAGAAAAACATTGTTAGCACAAAGTGGGGACAATTCATGGGCATGCATGTTATAGGGGAAAACCTATGGCTGCAATCCAATTGACTGCCTTGTTTCAAATGAATTGTAGGTTACAAATGATGTGAAAATTTTAAAAAACATGGAAATAAGAAGATTTAATAGTATGTACATGTTTCAAGGGAAATTATTGAATAATGCACACCTTTTCAACTCTAGGGATCACAAAGTAGAGCTAGATCTTTCGTATAATGTCATTGAATGTAGTTGAAATTGATGAAGGAATAGTGTTTGTAGGAAACATGCAATAAAAGAGTTGTTATCTATTTAATCAAGAAGGGGGAGCTCGAATCACTTTGGGAAATGCAAGATGTTGGAAACTCTGACCAAACTAATGAAGGTAACAATGAAGAAGAACAAAATTGTGCACTTGGTAGCTTTGAAAAATGGACCAAAAAACGATCGTCCACTTGTAATTCATGTGTCCAAGCTTGCCAATAAGAAATAACTTTTTTTACATGTAATTTCTATAACCAATCTAATAACATGTAATTTTGACAAACGACCTACAAGCAATGTAGGACCTTTGAATTGGGCAATGCACACATTTGGATAAGGTGTTGTAAAATCACCTATAGCAGTTGTATCAATGTAATCAATCAACAAAAAAGGCACATGAAAAAAACCAGAGTTGTTGTGAAAGCATTTGATAATGGGGGTAGGCGCATAGAGAAATGATGGAGGGAAACATTGTAGGATTATGTGATACAAAGCACAATACATGCACAATGACAAAGGACGACAATGATGCTCTAAAGTGAAAAGGTTTGACATCATGATGGCAGGAGGACATGGTGGTATGGCATGCATGGCAGAAAAATACCATGGGGATGGGGATGTTAATGGTCCATTATGTAAAATAGGTGATGTAGACATAATTGATGTCAATGAACAAAAGGCTTGTTATGTAGGGAGGGAAACAAAAGGCCCAAAGGTTACACAGGTGAGGGGAAGGATGATGTCATGGTGATGTGGGGTAATCTTTTTGTACCAGCAACATTCAAGACCCTTGACATGTTTAACATTTTCTCATGTCAAAGCATTTCAACATTTCATTTTTTTGTTTTTTGATTACAAATTTTAAACAATTTTAGTGCAAATAAGTAAATTAATGAAAAAGATGTGATTTTGAGACAAATTTTAAACATTATTGCTTCAAAAATTGAAATTGAAAGGATTTTTTCTTTGGTGGGAATACTTATTAATTTTTTAAAATGTCATTTGTAATCGAATAATTGTGATAAATTAATTTTATGAATAAAAATTGGCCCAATGATCTTAGGATTGGTTGTAAACTTTTTTCTAATTTAGTGAAGCTAACTGAAGCTGATGCCAAGTTTAAAAAGAATTTGAAATCAATTTTAAAAATATGATTTATTATTTTTAAAAATGTGTAACATTTTAATCATTCTTTAGAAAAATTTTTAATTATTTTTAATTGAATTATTTAAAATATATATAAAGTTGAAATTTGAATTGTGAAAATTGACTATTATCACATTTGTGATAAATATAAAGTTGAAATCTGAATTGTAAAAAACCAAATCAATTTTCTCAAGAGCTGAGAAGAATTGGAACCAATGGTTCTCATAAAAAAGAAAGAATCACCCAACACTCGTCATGATTTTATAAGCCATAACCTTCAATGTTTGTTAACAATGTAGTAGTTAACACAAGGTACCAACCAATGTTGGTTGATTATTGAATTTTGACCAGTTATCAAACCTCATCTCTTTTCCTAAAACAAAAGTTGCTTGGATGACCTGATTATCATCCAGGTAGGTTATCAAAATTTTAATATTAATTGTAATAAATTAACAGAAAATTATTATTTTATTATTTTATTTTTAAAACCTTATATTCCAGTGTATAACTGAGAGGTTAACTAGTGGTTACCTATAATTAACTGATCTTGTTGATAACATACTTGACACACAATTTTTTTGATATTGATATTGATAACCTGTGTGAACCTAAACGAACTTAAAAAAGAAACTTACCTGACAAATATTTTAACTGGCCAACACGGGTATCAACATCAGCTTTCATTGGCCCGATGACACTGTAATTCTCGGGTTGCTTGATGAAAATGTCATAGACAGTGGCTCTTCATGGATGAAAAAGAGAGCACCTTGATTCTCATAACAGTCGGTTATGCTTGGCTGGTAACCGGCAGGAGACCACCGGTTACCAGAGATAACCTGGGAGTACTCACACCTTGGCTATTTCTGGTAACTGGGTTTGTTTGGCAGCCCTAGGGTAGTTGTGAACCCTAAATGTCAGGATTTTTGCATGTGTAGTTGGTGTCTCATTTCACTTGGCAACCTAAATTTTCCAATTTTTTTTAAAAAATAGCAAAATTATAAGAAAAGAAGAAGAGAAATGAGAATTTTTAATAAGAGAATTTGAAAAAAAATAATTTAAAGGATGTTTTGTGCATTCAAATTAATGTAGTTACAAAGTAAAAATACAATATATTTAAATAATATGAAATAGGTTGGTGAGGAACAAGCAAAAGAGAATGAGGGATGTGATTATTTGTGCAAAGGAAAAATAAAAATAAAAATGGAAATTGTAAAAGTTTTGTGTAGTTATAATGTTGATCAGTAGAAGGAACAACATGAGTCATTTGTGGAATAAGGTAGGCTAGAAGCACCCAACACCTCCACGAGGGGACCTTGAACCAAAACCCTTATTGCTTGTTTTTATAGTGTTGAGGAACAAGATTTAAGGAAATGTATTAAGATTTGATAGCTACCCAAATCCAAGACCAAACATGTTAATTTGTTTTCTTTATTATTTTTTTTTATCATACATGCTTTGAACTTATTTATTTATTATTATTTTGGTTTGATCAATAATTCCTTCGTTGTTTATTTCAACAAACTTATTGTTTTTTTTTAATGAGGATAGATTAAATTTATGACTCTTAATTTATAATAGATACAATCAATTTGTATTCTACAATTTTTTGTTATATAGGTGGGTGTGTTCATGTGCATGCATTTGAACTTCTTTTTTTGAATGGTAGTTTCACATAATAAGACTTCTTTATAGCATTCACAATTTATTTACCTATTTGTGCTTTTGAAGCATTCTACAACATGGTGTTTTTTTTCAAAGTATTGACAATGCAAGAAAGGTTGCCTTTAATTGGATGGTGGAGCATGTTTTGTTATAAATTCATTTTGAAAGGAGAAATTTCAGGCTACATTTTTTTAATAAATATCATTTGCAGAATCTTTTTTTTTCAATGAAGCCTGTTTGGCTACTTTGTTTTCATAACTATCATACATTTGGCAATTGTCTAATATTGTGTTTTGCAATTTTGGCGATAGTTCATCTAGAGATGTCGTGGTTATGACAATGAAACAATCTTCCCCGGGGGGAATTGAGCCCTGACCATAAAAGGTCCAACCCACTACAACAAGGAGTCCTGCACCCCACAACAATTACAACCCCCACCCAATTTTCAACCATCCAATCCCAACATTAAAACCATATGAACAACTTGACATACAAAATTCTACAACATGAGCAAAACCCTCAAAACCACAAATCAAGTTTATAAACTAACATGGTACCTTTGTGTGACCTCCTTCCATAATGCTATTAGATCATAATACGATAAATTGGACAAGGTGAAATTTGTTTTGATTAAACATTTTAACACATAAATCAAGGTGAATATTTAACCTATTTCACAATTTGTTCTTCATGAATGAAACATTACTAAATGTTTCTCTTTCGCAAGAGGCCCCAACACTTGAACCATTGCAATTTCCACCAATTTGTTGTACTCGTTGAACTTTTCACTCAAAATGGGGAAAAAATTGATCCTCATCAACAAATTGGAAATTGGATTCAAGTTTTAACATTTATCCATTACCCCTTGAGTATTATGGGACATTGTGAGCTTGAAACATGAGGATTGCACATCAAGCATATGTGAAACTAGTACAATGGGGTGAAAACATGAATAGGGGGGTTGTTTGGACTATCACACTTATAATTATTTTGAATTACGTACAAATGTAAAATTTAAAGCCATATTCAAAATTAACATTATTATTTTCTTAATTATTCATGTTGTCATAGAATTTAATGGGAATCATCATAAAAGTTTTTTATGAATTCTAAGAAGATTATGGACTCGTAATGGACTTTTGAAATGACAACATTGCGTTTGTCACATAAAAGAAAATTAAAAATGTGGACTCAAAAAAAATGTCAAAGTAGTGTCAAAATAAAAAATAAAACATCATCAAAATGAATAATTTATAAGTGAAGTGCATTAAATTTTTCTTTATATATATTATATTATTTTAATTTTAAATGACATATTGTTATAAATTTTATCCTTGAAAGTCCATTTCACATTTTTTTTAAAAATTATTTGCATGGATTTTTTTATCAACCACATGTTTAGGGATATTCATAGGTTGGCTTATTAATATATATTATTAAAAGCACATGGGATAATTATAGGATTTATGGTTTGATAATTGTTAAAACTTCAAAAAAATCGTTAATGTTAGATTATGGATTTTCAAATGTCAGTTTTGAGACACCTAACCATGTTTTTGCCTAGTGGTGACCATAATGCCTTTTGTAGTCTTGTGTGCAACACAAAAAAAATAACTTTATAACATTTATATGTAGAAGGAATGAACCCTATAACCAAATTCTCTAAGTATGGGGGGTCCACAATTCCAAAGGCCATCATAACTCAAGACACATGGCAAACCCAAGATTAACTCCATGTCACACAACAATTCCAAATTATCACAAGCAAATTTGCTCTTGTGTAGATCAAAATGCATATTCACAATCAAAGATTTATATTAAGCCATGACATGTTTCAATGGGCTCGACATGGAGAACCAACAAGTTTTCACAATCTTCAATAAATTGAAACATTTTGTTTGCAAAATCATTTACAGGTTTACAAAATTTTATGAATTTTCAAAGATTGTGCGCAAAGAATAAATATAGGGATTGCAACATGAACTCAATGTGGGACACCAATGGTAGTTTGGACAACACAACAATTATTAGATTAGTTAATTTGTAACCATGTAGTGCACACCAATCAAAAAAGGAATGATGTGAAATTTCAATTGATGTGTTACCCCGGTGTGGTGTCCTTGGAACATAAAATTTCCATCACAGCCAATGCACACCCACCTTGAACCAAACTTTGAACAACCAAAGTTAGACATTTTGTATAAACATGATGGTTTGAAAAAATCAATTATTGCTTCTTCCAAAGTTGTTATTGGGGATTGGTATTACAATAAGGAATTTACACGTGCAAAAAATGAAAGGCTATATGTCGGTAGATGTTTTAAAATAGACATGAATTTGATGCAATTTAATGTTAATATCATATTTTTTTAAATTGTTCAATTTGCCACAATTTTATACCTATTAAGCCATGGTCATCCAATGTTTAAATTTGAAGTTCTTAGGGAGTCGTATTGCATCTTGAAGGTAAAAAAAACCCTAAAATACATTAGATAGATGGAAGTGGGTGAGGAATGGTTGATGCAATGCACAATATTGTCTTCACATCCACTAGAATTGTTATGCAAGGTGTTAACTTATTTTTTGTGAGTGCAAACGAGGTCATTATAGTGAACAACTAGCAATGGATTAGTGTCCATGTCTATATCATGAAAGATTGGCATCAATTTCCAATCTTACTAACCTTGGAATGTGTGGAAATGGGTGTAATTGATGATATTACTACAATCCTTTTGAAGTGCATGGCTAAATATAAACATCTTGTCCTTCCTTCAATATTGAACAAATCATGCATTAAACTTGTGATACCATTGGATCTTCCCCAAAATTAACTATGTTTACAAAAATTTAGCAACCCAAGAATTCAAAATATATATGAGCTTTGTCATGAGACCTTTTAGGTTTTATCGTTAATGAATCATGCATATTAAAACAAAACAATCATATACAATTGACAATTTAAGCATGGGAGGTGCTAATGATTTTGCAATGTTATTACCCTAGCCTTAACCAGTAAATACCAACTTGAATTGAAAATGTGTAAGAAGTTTCAAGGGCACCATTATGACAAGTAAACAAGAATGTGAATGAATCAAAGACAATCAAACTGTAAAATGAAGCAAAAGATTCAATAAAAATATTAGACTGGAAAATTAATTTGAAAAAAAAAATGAAATGCATGCATCCTAGGTGAAATTTACATGATGTGGCTTTTATAGCTTCAAAAATAGTGTATGTCACTTGAGCTCACCACCTCTAAACTTCAAAGTTCCTAACACCCAAGTTTCTTTGGTGTTGTGAAAAGCTACAACAAACTCCATTCATGATTTCCCTCCCATCTCAATCTTAGCGTGTTGCAATGCCAAGTTGTGCCGCCAATATTACAACAATATCATAATCCAATCATCAAAACTCACAAATGTTCAAGCTTTCCCCAACAAGCACCACCATCTATTGCCACCATTTTCAAGTTTTGAATTCATGATTTACAAGGCATGAACATAATGGGACTTGAAAGCAAAATGGGGAGTTGGCTATTGGTTCTAAAGAAAAGGTTAGGTGAATTATTAAATCAAATGTTTGCTATTTGGTGATCCACAAAAATGAATGGTTAGAGATTGGCAAAGTCTTTAAACCTTAAAACACCATAAAAGTGAAGCTCTAAAACCTTGATGGTAGTGTTGGTGAAGGAGCTTGCAAACATGTAGTTTTTGCTAATGATGGATAGAGAGACATGCAGTTGGCCATTTGATGCAAAGGGTGTTACGAAGGGGTTGTTTCAAGCAATTGGTTTAATTAATTTTTATTTATTTTTAGCATATTATTTCACACATATGTTTTTCATGTCAGCTTTTAGTGAAAAATCACCCCAAAAAAAAACCTTATTTTATAATGGATATGTCTTACTCAACAATGATAAATCATAAACCTTTTAATTTATTATTATGATTATACTTTTTTTAAATCCATATTGGCAATATTTAATTTATCCATCTAGTTTAACCATATTTTGTTGTTAGTTTTAGCACCCAAATATCAAAACAATTATTTTTGGGGTCTCAAAGCATTTGAACACATCATTTTTTGTCTTTTGAATTTTTAACAAGGACTTTATTGTTTTTCAAAAATTTCAAAGTAGACAAGTAGATTAGTGGAAAGAAATAACTAAGAATTTTTTTTTCATTATTTAACAAAGTCAATGTAAATTATTTTGGAATTTTTGACATATTTCAACAAGGAAATTTTGAATTAATATGTGTCAAACCTAACATTAATGTAGGCTATCATTTTCAATTTGATTTTTCACCAATTATTCCTTCAAAAATATTATTAAATTTTTTTTGAACAAGTTTTTCCCTCAAATCCTTTTTATTTTCAATATTTCATATAAAGGTTCATATTTCTTTTCCCTTTTACCATTCCACCTTCTTTTACAACCACAATCTAATTAGTGCATAGATAAATTTTTGTATCAACATATATTTTCAACCCATTTGTCATGTTTAAACATTTTAGATACCATTAAGATTCATTTTGTGGATCAACATGCATAATTTAAAACAACTTAGATAATAATTAATTCCAACAATAGCATTTGCAAATCACAAAACTCAAGAAAGTTGTTTATCGAAAAGCAATTGTGAACTACATTGATTATTGTCATGTTCACACATGCATCCTCTTTGGTATGTCCTTGTTAGCGTTTTTTTTTCAAAATTTTCAAATCAGTACACTAGCTAGGCTCCTTAACATTAATTAGTAATAAAAGGTAATTGTCCCGGTAGATAAATAAATCCTTTTTGGAATCTTGCTTAGTTTTGGCAACCTAAACCAAAACACTATCCGAATTTGGCTACTTCTAGTTTTTTTTTCTCAAAATATGGTGATTTTAAAAATACAATTCTCAAAAGCTCTTTGTTGGATTCACCAACCTTTTTTTTGTCAACTTGCAAAAATTTGCCAAAAAAAAAACTTGTTACCTGTCAATTTTAATTTATTTTTCCCTTTATGCCATTTCACCTTCAACCATCATTCCAACTTTTTTTTTCATTTAAGTTTTGGTCATATTTAGAGTTTTTTATGTGGCAATTATTTTAAAAATAAATTTCTATCAAATAATTTTTACTTGCAAAAAATTGAAAAAAAATCCACCATCTTTCTATACATTTTTCAAACAAATAGCTAAGATATAAAAGAATGTTAATAAATTTCTATGTTTAGGTTGGTCTATAGCCAAAAGTGGTTCGTTCTCCTTGTGCATGATCACAAATGTGAAAAATCAAAAAAATGAAAAGAAGAAAAAACACTTATCATAGTATAAACTTGTTTCAAATTTTGAAGGACATCACATTCCAATCATGTTCAATAAATACAAATGCCTACTAATTCCTCTTCTAAAACTTCGAGCCAATTCAAAAATGTATTCAAGCACCCTCAAAAAAACATTGTATGCATCATATGTCTTTTTATTTATTCTAATATAAGTAATAATGAAGGGGGTTTAATACTAATCTATTATTTTCCCATTAATTGTCATGGTATTTGTAAACCAACAACACTTTTAAATAAATAATGTATTACATCAATCATTGTATACTAAATATGTTGGGTTATAAATATAGGTTTTTCAATTGACAAAATGGGTTGTGTTCATTAATTTAAAACCACAAATGCTATAAAGGGTTATATGCAATATATTATAAGTATTTGGGTTTGGTTGATAATTAAATATCCATAATGTAACTACTTATTAATGATGACATCTTGCCAATCAAAACAAAAAGATGGTAGACAAAATGTGCAAGTGAAAAAAAAACATTATTTGTATAAATAATGTAGTTAGTTTAATATCACAAGTGATGCATGTTTAAACTTATCAAACAAACATGAACAACATAAAAAAAATTAAAATTAATGCCAAAGAAATCACAAATCATTCTATGCAAATATGTACATTTATGACAATTAAAAAATACAAAGACAAATGATTTATGTTGTGCTTGCCTTGTAAAACTATTGAATTTGAAGTGTTCCATTATTCATGATGCCACATCATGTGTTAATTATTTTCTTTTTATGTCTGTTTATTTTCTTTTGACATTACATGACCATTTGCCCTTTCATCCTTTTGCCCACAATTTCTATAAACCCACAATTAAACCTCACATTTTAAGAGATGCCATTTGGCATTGTTGACTTGCTTCTTATTCATTTATTTAAAGTGGCGTTTGGCAAAGTTTGTTGCCATTGCAAATGAGAAAATACATATTCAAATGCTTGATTTCAACTAGTGTTGTTAATAATATGACTTTCCATTTGATTGACCTTAATTCACAACTCATACACTTTACAAGCAAGATTCTAAAATCTAAAGAAAAAATACATTTGAGACAAGAAATCAATTTAATTGCTTATGAAATAAGTCAAAATTGTAATACAAATGAATCTCACAACATGATATATCACAATTTTACCACACACAAATAAATGCACAAATAAAAGAACAAATACTTCAATCCATTCACAATAGAATTCACAACACATGATCGAACACAAAGAAATACATTGATAGAAGAACAATGTTATACTTCACTCATAATATAATATAACCACAACATACTACACACTAATGAGTGCAAAAACAAAAAAACAAATATTTCAATCCACTTGAAACATGATATTCCATAACTTGCCATGCACAAAAAGAACACATTTAACAATTTTTTTTTTTCAATTCATGCTTAATGAATACATTTATTTAAAAAGCACATTAAAAGAAAGCAAATATTTCAATACAAGCATAATCAACACATCTATTTCCCACTTCAAAATGAAAGATGAGTTGGATTTAAGAAATCACATACCAAACAATAATTAATTTCACAAGGTAATGATTCATGGTAGTGTGATGAAAAAACATGGGATGATTCCTTAAATTGATGGAACAATATTATTAACTGCCGAAAGTTTAAACATGATAAAACTTTTAGGCAATTGATGGTGATGTGAAGAGAAATTTGGTTTTTTTGTGGTTTTTTTAATGATTTTTGTTTATCACTTTTTATGAATGAGGCTAAGTTTACTTTCAACATCATTCACTATATTGTGGGATTCTTTCTTTGGGTGCATTTGTTTTCTTTATTATGCATTTGTGTGTGCACACCGAATTGATCAAATTATTGAATTCCTAAATGCAAAAATTGTATAGTTTTTTCAGTTGATGTA
>Ga0209208_10009206_pt1 | contig 13017 bp, 5 predicted proteins | sample S1TSphfallax_3_FD_187694 | JGI IMG/M metagenome (GOLD analysis project Ga0209208, IMG submission 187694) | Host-associated microbial communities from peat moss isolated from Minnesota, USA - S1T2_Fd - Sphagnum fallax MG (SPAdes) (version 2) | ecosystem: Host-associated > Plants > Peat moss >...
TCTTTACAGGGTTCAGAAACAGTTTGCCAGATTTCAAAGGATAGGTTCCAGCATATAGATAAAAATTATAGAAGGATGCTTGAATTTGTTTACTTTTATATTTTATTTGTAGCCAAATTTGGCTACTCCCATAAAAAAAACTTGTGTTACACTGTGGCCTTGCCATTTACATTAAAAAGTATCTTCAGGCAAAAGAAGAATTATGAAAATTCAAATATTTCACCATACAAAAATATTATCTTCACAGAAATCCTCTTAAAGAAACCAAAATCCTTCAAGATATCATAACTCTATAACTAATCTCAAGTTTCAACACAAGCCAAAATATCATCTTTCAAAAATCTTCATATAAAAATAGACCTACTACCCAGGGGCCAAAATCCCTGAAGCTATTATACTCTATAGTGAATCTAAACACAATAAGCATGACAAGGCCAATAAACACTTGTCTCACTTCAGTTCAATGCCACCGAGCAGAGCACTTTGCTCAACACAAACAAGATGCAGCTGTCAACAATCCCATTCAAAGTTGTAAATCACTTGAAGAGATTTCTTTAGTGTATTTGGAGGACATCTTACATTCATCAATATCCCTCCAACCAAAGAGGAAAGATGTTATGCCTTCTTATAGGTGTAAGATTCCTCTCACTTTTAAATAGTTGGTGTAAGAACCCTTCCCCACCTATGCCACGTTAATCTAGATATTTTTAGTTTCCAAATAACTTTCATGTTATACCAATGGCTAAAACCCACGAGAATGGCAGACATTCCCAAAATGCAGGACGGGACACAGCTATCGCCTCACCTAGGCCCCTTATTTTGAGAACCACCCCACCTTTGGGTTTTACCCTACACTAAACCTTCACCCCCATGAATTTAAACTATTGTGATTATTTACCTACCAAGAAGCTTGATGCAGCCACAAGATAGAAACTAGGGTAAAAGAAGAAAAAACAAACGAAACCAGACCAACCTATCTACCATACACAAATGATATTCATTTCATGCAATCAATAATTATCAATGTTTCATCTGTGAAGAATGGTAATGTACATGGGTATACCTAGAGAACTTGAGCTGATTTTTTTATTATTCAAATTTTCCTGGGGGCATGGAATAAATACATAAATGGGGGAGCATTTTTTAAAAATGACTCTCACATTGCTGTGAAAATTCTGTTTTCCAAAATGTCTGGCAAACTGTGAAAGGGAAAAGACTCGTTATAAGGTGCTCATATAAGGTGCTCTCCAATTACACTAGAAATATCAGAGCAGGTCTTTACTCTTTACATAAAAACCTCTTTTATTTCTCTATGTATTTTGAGGGATCTCCCCCAGCAGAAGGTCTCTAGGGAGTTATGCAGTGGGGAGATCTTGCTATATTTCTTTGTTCCCATGGTGGTCCCATGGAAAGATTTTTGGACAGGAGGGATCAAGAAAATTCAAAAACACAAGGAGGAAAGGGACAGATCAGGAAAAATCACAAAAACAAGGAAAAAATGGGAGAAAGAAAAAGAAGAGATGTGTTCTCCATTGATTGGGACTGCCCTTTTGCAACCCTCCCCTCAGGAGAACCACTCGTATGGGAATCTCCCCTACAACATATTTTTACTAGATTTGTAAACCAACACAAGGAGCACGGCTAGCCTGTCGCAGCACTCGAAAGCCAAGAAGAAAACAAGGGAGCAAAACAAGGGACCGACAAGCTGCACCCTGTAATGGACGCACGCTACAAGAATCTTGCAAAGTAAGGCTTAGCGTCGGATCTGTAATCCAACGGTGAAGGTTATCATAGTATGGAGACACACCTATTTGGCTAATCGGAGTTCTCGACGTGGTTCCTGAAACCTTGATGGCGCTATACCACCACGACGCAGGAATCGCCAGTTTTAACAACAAATATATATATATTTAGTAAAGGCGTGCAAAAAAACCTTCATCTCATCCGTCCGTTCTGCGCTTTCAACGGAGAGGATGTGGTACGACCCCTGCAACGTCGAACGGGGTACTAGGCGGGTTGATTCCCGCTCCCTCCCCGACCAGGGCTAATTACTTAGCACGTGTCAATTTGTTGATGTGTTCCCAATTTGGACACCGGCCTAGTGGCCAACTTTTTTAAATAGTCCAAATGTGGCTTTTCAATGTCCGGAAAAAGGAGGTTTCAGGATAGGCATGCCACATAAGAGGTTGCAGCTTTTTTCCATACCTCCAACGTGGGAAACATGATAGGGGTTTGGGGCGCCGGGAGAGGGGGTTAGGTTTTTACCTATTGCACGACGTAAAATAATTCAACAAGTTCACTGTTGAGACAAGAGAGAGTCAGACAGTTGAAATTGTCAACTTTCTAATTTTGTTCGTTACTTAATTTAGGACCACTAGGATGAAATAGGTGTTACCCAATGCCGCCCCCAATGGCCATTGTACCCATGCAATAAAAATTTCTTTATAATGGCGCATTCACACTTGATGTTAAGTCAGTGTTTATTGAAAATCTATGTGGCATCCTAGGTGGCACCCAATGTTAAATGGGCCATAGCTTAATGTTAAGTGAATGCTAACTTAACATAAAATGTTCATGGTAAGTACATGTAAGTCCTACATGACTAGGATGGTGTTCGTGTACTCAACACTAGAGTCCTTAACACCAAGTGTGAGAGCACCCTAAGTATAATAAAGATATGGACAAAGTGCTTATAAGTGGACTAGTGGGAAACCCCCCATGTTACATCAGCAGCAGGTCTCAAAAGTACTGCTGCATTTGTTTTTTCACTGTCTGCCCTTAGCCCAATTCATATTTTTGTGAAGAACTATGCGTGATGCCCACACACATTTGGGTGTGTGATTATGCACATTTTGGGTGTATAACCTTATTTATGCTTCTTAGTGTGCATAATCATGGGCCTAAATGTGTTTTGGGTGACAACAATTTGTGTCTCGGCTTCACCAAATACAATTTGATTGGGCACTTGGGCAGGCATGAGAAACATGGGCCTAAATGTGTTTGGGCGATAACAATATGTGTCTGGGCTTCAGCAAATACATTTTAATTGGGCATTAGAAATGCAGGAGTACTTTTGTACTGTATGCATTTAAACCCGCTGCTGATTTAACATTGGGATCAAAATACGTATAGTGTGTGAGTGAGAAGCAAAGGAGGGTTTTGTAGAGTGTAAAAGGGTACAAAGTTTTCATGGAACTTAAAAGAAGCATAAGCTTTAAGCTTGTGAAGCTTTTCATCACAAGTGAACGCATTGGAATAATTTCTTTTACAAATCCTTTGCTTGACACAAAGGCATTGTGAGAGGTGTGCATACCACAACCACAACATGGGTATTGAGAATAATGCTTGCATGGGGTGGGTGTGGAAAAGAACTTTTGCAAACAAACCCAAAGTAATCATAGTCCAGTTGCAAAGTGAAGCAATAGAAAACTTGAAAGTGGCTTTCAAAAGAAAGGGAACAAAGGGTAGTGATTGGATATTTCATTCCAATTCCAATTTCAATGGAGCTCTTGAGTTTTTGGGGTGAAAATTAGAGTTCTTCAATTTTAGACATTTCCAATATCTAGTTAAAAACTTGCTGTTAGTAAAGACCTTTCAAGAAGAGGATGAAATCTTTTAGGATTGTTGTGATGAAAAGCTCAACCTGTGGCAAGCTTTCTTGGTGTCAATGTGGTCTCTTTTTGTTTTATATTGCAAGCTTTGTGAACTTGTTCAAACCATGGTTGGCATATTCCTTCCATTATTGTCCTTTATACCTTCCATTTCTTATAAAATAAGGAGACCAACTAACCTAAAATGCATTGTGCAACAACCAAAAACTTACAATTCAACCCAATGGGGTTTTGTTGCCTCCTTTCCCAAATGCCTTAATAGTAGCTCACATTCTTCAATGTTTACTCATGACTCTCTCCATATTATGATGTTTTCATCAAGGAAGCAAGTCATGGTTTAGGGTAATGGGTGAATGCATGCCATGGAATGCATTAAGAGTTGTCAAAATTAATCATAAATCATACCTTTAATTCATTACAATTTATGGCATTGTTAAGCAATCTTTCTAAACACACCTTGAATTTGAATTTTTGTGCACAAAGGTTTGCTTGGATGCAAGTGACATATTTCTCAAATATGATTCAAATACAAAATCGTATGAAGAAATTAGTTTCAAGTTTAAAATCCCTAAGTAGAAGTGAAATGTGAATGTGATGGTACTTTGAATCAATTCATATGTACATATTCCACACGTGTCAAGATGATCCAAGAGATAAACCCAAGCCATAAAAATAACAACCAAAAAAACCTTTAAAAGACAAACGCTAAAAACTAACAATTGAAAATTAACCTTAAAATTTAAACCTTAAAATTGAACCCCATTAATACATAATCATAACCTTATATGTTAAATCGTGCAATCCTATAACCATATAATTCCTTAATAACCTACTCCTTTAACCCAATTAAGATAGCCTATAGTTCAAATAAACCATTTAAAGTTAAAAACAGTCCCCAATTCATCCCTAGTTTGAATCATTTTTAAAAATGAAATCATTTGCTATATCCAGTTAAACCATTGAGGGGCAATCACCATTAATGTTCCATTGTAGACTTTCTAGTAGTAATTGAATCATAAATGGCTCAAGACAAAGAGGCCAAATCATCATGTCAAAAAACTTTAAGGTTTTGTTATGCGGGACCTTCAAACCTTCTACATTCATAAATCTATAACTCCATATATGAATAATTTTGTAGTCATATCAAATATTATACAACTAAAGGCATGTACTTGTAATGGACAAGTAGCAAAGGACAAACAATCATTGAATGTTTGACAAGGCATTTTTCATCCTATAGTCATTAAGGACAAGTCATAGAAGACAAGCCATATATATTGTTGAGATGTCATATAATGAATGATTAGAAGGAAATAAGAGGGTAGATAGGTGGGTGGGTATGTGGGCGGGTGGGTAAGTAATAGGTAGGTAGGTCAATGGGTGCATGGTAAGGTAGGTAGGTGGGTGGGTAGGAGGTAAGTAGGTAGTACATAAATAGGTGGCTGGATAAATAGGTAGGTGGGGGGTAGGGTTGTTTATGTTCATATCAAATTACTTGTAGTTATTTTGTAATCATTGAAATGACAATTGGATGTCCACATCACTTTGTCATTAGTCATATGTGATGAAAATTGACACCCTCCATTTTATTACCACCTCATCATCTACTAGTCACATGCCCCATTAATATATGACTATGACTTTTTACAAATAAGATTCAAAGTAACAATTTATGACTAAAGTCATAGATATAGTCATTTAGAACTTGTAGTCATAGATTTATTGGTTGCAAAGAAAATTTTCTTTTAGTGTATGTTGGTGTCATTTTTGCTATTTTTATTTTTATAAGGTTTATCAATATTATCATGGTACACTTAAAATATTACATTGTTCAATATTTAGAGTTCGTGAGGAATCTAAATTTTGCAAGTCACTCAATAGATTAAATTAGAGTAATGAAGTTGTGCTACACACCATTGTGCAATGTTAATTTTGAAGCAATAGAGCTTGGAACCTTGAACTTTAAATGTTTAGAATTTGGATTCTATAATGGTGATGTTGAAAATTGAAAGTTGAATGACACAAGCATTACAACTTGTCATGCACTGATCATAAACTTGCCCCCTCCATGTATCTATGCCTTTACAACACTTTAACAATGTGTTCAAGGTTATGTGCTAGTTAAATGTTGATAAATTATAGATATAATGTTGTCATGACATTGTAACACAATGTTTGATCATCACAAGGTGTTATAATGCAATCACAATATCGTATCAATGATTATATCAACACTTAGTTAGCACTTAACCTTGAACACATTGCTAAAATGTTGTAAAAGCATTAAACCTTGTAGGGGGCAAGTTTGTGATTGGCAACAATTGATTTTAAACAATGAATGTCAAGGTAATTTCTTGAAACCAAACATTGTGTTTTGTTTTTGTGTTTAAATTGTGATAACTATTGAACCTTCAAATTTCAATGCTTCAAGGTTTTAACTTCCAAGCTTCAAATTCCTACTTGAGTATGTGAATTTGTTTTGTTGTGTTTAGAGTAATGAATGATTATTGGGTTCTCAAATATGTGTGTCCTTGGGTTCTTGTGTGTCAAGTCAATAGTCTAATCATTCATTCATCATCATAAGTTTTGGCAATCATAAGTTTTGATAGTATCTAGGAGTCTGTGGATGGCCCTTGGGATTGTGTCTTCGAATCTTGATCATTTCATTGACACTAGACAATCATAATCCATTAGGTTAATCTTGAGTGGGATTGTTGACATGTGTTCATAGCTTGATGTTTAACAAGTTGCAACTTTAAAATTGTTCATAGTCTTGAGTGACAAATTTATAGATGGTTCACATATGAACATAAGCACATTAGAGTCCCCCAAAATTGTTGACATAAAATATAATTTTTTGCATTTCAAAATTGTGACAAAATGTGTACACCAAACTTAATGGCAATTAAAGAGATTTGAAAAGTTTGGAGTTTGATTTTAGCAAATTTTTCAAAAAAAGTCAACAAAAGATGAAAATTGTGTATGTGATGAATATATTTAAACCAAAATAATACCCATCACAGAGTATGAAAATGGAAAAAAATAAAATCAAAAGTGATTATAATATGTGATACTTTGTATGAAGGATATTATAAAGTGAAGAATGAAAATGATATAAAAAAGATAATCCATCAATGTTTTTGAAAATTATTACTTAAATTGTTTTAGCAATTTGGTCAAAAACATGATTTTTTTGTGTTGGTAAGCCATAAAAACTTTATTATTGAATATTTTAATGAAGGAAACATGTCAAATGAAAAGATCGTTGAGATGGCCATAAATTTTTTTTCCATTTTTGTTAATGGAACATGTCGCCCAATATGACATCCTATGATCGTAAACAAACTACATGTTACATATAGTATGTACATTGAATGTATCCAATTTTTTTCATCCAATTGTTGGATCAGGTTAATTTTGATTTAAAATGAACTTTGATTACAAAAAGTTGTCATGCACACTCCAAAAGTTTTTTATTTGAAACTAGGATTGCAAAAAGATTGCCACCTAGAAAAAGTTCATTGTACATTGTCATATTTGTTATACATCGCCATTTTTGGCCTAAAGTGGCACACCTTTAATGTGCTTCTACCCATATACATTCTATAGATCACTTTCAAAACTCTTGGATGCCTTGGGAATTGATCAATCTTGATGTTTGAGTGGGATTGGCAATAACATTTAGATTCCCATAGTCATTCACAAGTTAATAAAACATGTCATCGCACTCATAGTCATTCATAAGTTATGTCGGTTAAAAATCTCATTGTGCTCATATTTTTTCACAAGTTACATCAATAAAAAATGTCATTGCATTAAGGTCAAACTAGTAATTTAATTTTTGGTTTACATTTTTTTGTTTGTGACATTTAACTTGTGCACATTAAGCATCAAAACTCCATCATTGACAATGAAACATTCATCAATGATTCTTAGCAGTGTGATTTACATTCATGATTTTATTGCACTAAGCTTTTGTGATCTTTGCACAACAAAAGGTTGATGATTGTAATGAAGGTTGATCATTGCTCCATACTACATGGATGAAACAAGATTTAGTTATCTTCAAAACTCTTAGTTCCTTTCACATTGTGTATGCCTTAAATTTTTATACATTATGTATGCCTTAAATCCTTGTCACATTGTGTATGCCCTAAGTTCTTTTTTACATTATCTATGCTTTAAGTTTTTTCACATTATGTATGCTTTAAATTCTTTTCACATTGTGCATGCCTTAAATTTTTTTCACATTGTTTATGTCTAAGTCCCTAATCTTTTGAAATCAAGTGAAAATTTCGGCCCTATAAGGACTTTAAATTCAAGTCTTGCAATCTAATGTTGCTTTATGTTGTTAATTCTTTTAGTGCAATTCCCACGAATGTTCCTTCTATTATGCAATTTGATTACATCGTCTTGGACCCTATTGTGGTGAAAAACAACATTGAGATCCATTGATTTGATATCCCAAATTCAATGTTCATTACTTCTAGACTAAATAGACATTGCCTCCAACTAGGTTTGTCTATTTAAGTGCACATGAACTGACTATTATCAATAATTAGTCTTGGATATCAATTCATGATTATGTGATGTATGCATGAAGAAGAATGTTTATCCTCTCCACTTTTCAACATGTTTTTGAAGGTCATTGCAAACAGCTTGACCCTTGTCATTACCTAATCCCTTATGCAACAAAGAAGGTTGACTAAAAAGGAGGTAAAAGAAATGCTCATTTATTTTGGTGTAGATGGAGCCTCTTTTGTTTAGGGTTGTGACATTGGAGTGATGTCACAACTAAGGGATAAACATGTTACCTACATGATGGGGCAACATAGTATGGTCCATAGGACAAACCTTGTTGTGCAAGTTTTGTCTAATTTGTTAATGGTGACCAAGTTAGAGGATTTTCTTACTCAAGTACTTTTCAACTTTCCCTAAATGACATTTAGAATTCAATAAGCTTGTTGAAGTTGTGAAGTAGTAGGACTTAAAATCTTGAAAAATGTCAAGGTTCGATGGATAGGGATAGGACAAACCTTGTTGTGCAAGTCGTTGTGCGATGTTGGAGCTTTTGAAACAAGTCATGGCAGAGTACAAAATTTTGATTGTGAAAATGTCACAATATAGCCCTTTAATTTTTTAAGCAAAGTTGAATCTTGACCTTCTTTGTGATATTCCACTTTGGTAACCTTGTTTTATTTGCTAATATTGTTGGAAGCAATCAATTCCTTGATCAAATTTTCTCAACAAAAGGATGTCTTCATTCATGATTTTGTGGCAACAACAAAAATATGTCAAGTTAATCTCTTCTTCATGATGCATTATGATCTTATGACTAGTTATCAACTTGAACATTTTCAAATCTTTTGTGATGTTGTGGACAATAATTTTGCCACCATTACCCAAGATTGGGTTACTAATCTCAACATTGGTGGAAATCCCTTTGTATTTCATATGGTTGGTCATTTATCAAACTCACATTTTCAATGCAATTGTTTGAGTTAATCAACTAGTATGCACGGTTGTTTTTTTGGCATCATTACATAAGTGAAGGCCCAATGTTTTATTGCTACTAACATGTTCATCATAAATAGGCATTTTTTGGATATTGAATTCATGAATGTACTTGGCATTATATATCCATAATTTTGGATGCAACCTAATGCTAATTTTTCTTTCTTTTTGCATATTAATGTCATTAAAAGACATTATTATGAATTAAAGAAAGTGAAACTCTCATTGGATTAAGTTGTGAAACCTTTGAATGTTAATTTCTTAGACTTGCAACAATCCATGTTTAAGCTCACTATGGAGGCACAAGCACCCAAGGCCATGGTTGAACATTTTGATATCAATCTAGGGACAAATTTGTGAATGACACTTAACAACAATGGTTTGTTGACTCAATGACTAAGTGACTATGTGAAGTTGGTTGAAAATAGCCATTGTTTCAATGTTTGGATTTGAGAAAAATGATCACATTTTCTCCAATTTTGCCTTCACAAAAGACAAATTATGCAATTGGTTGGGGCAATTTTTGGACACAACAATCTGAATGTGTGCCCAATATTTTTTACTCAAAAAAAATTCCCTCATTGGCCATTACAAGTTGGAAAGATCACAAAGTGCAGATTGGTGTTACCACTTAAAACCTTGTGTTCATTATATTTTTGCGGCCTTGTTTTTTCACGATTTGGACAAGCATGGTCACTATATTTACTTCATCATGAGTTTTACTAGCATTTGGGTGTGGTAGGTGCGATTTTGAGTTGCATTGATATCAAATTGGAATTCAATTCCCCCTCAAAATATTAATGTTCCAACTTCTAATTGCTTGACTATGCAATTTCAACATTACTTTATGTGTTTCATTTTCACTAGATTATTCCTTTGTTATGAGCAATGTAACCACATTCATTACATTGGTTTTTCTATGGTTGCTAGTTAGATTTTATTTATTTATAAATGAATCACAACTTGGATTTATTTTGAAAAAATCATGTTTGCCAGAAATGGAGTCAACAAGTGATCTAGAAACCACCTATTCACCTACCAAAAACACAATAGGAACCACTTAAGCACACATGAAAGCAAAATGATTACCACTCATGCACATTTAAAATTTATTCAAAAAAACTTGCCTTGCACACTATGTTTTGGATAAAAAATAGTCAAATTTATGTTGGTTTAAAGTAGTGAAATGATTTTGGGCAAATATTTCACTACGATGTTGTGCCTACAAAAGAAACTACACCAACATAACTGTTCTTGATTGGTTAAATAGAACAATTGGTCTAGGTAGTTTTATTTAAGAGGTCTTTCATATTTTATTATCCCACTTTTCATGTTTACTAATGTTTGATCACTAATTAAACCTAACAACAACTTTCCATTACATTTCTTCAACTACAAATGTGCTCAAAGTCATTTCATAGCTTTAACGATCTAACATTGACCAAATACAAAAGTTGAAAAAAAAAGTGTTCATAAGAATAAAATGATATTTGTCATTTTTCATGAGAACGTGTGTTCTTTTTAAAATCCTCTACAAATCCTAAAATGTTCCCAAGAGTTCCTAACATAGGTTACCTAAAGACTTTCAACCTAGTTGTTGATTTGCAATGGACAACTTATATCGTGTCACAAGAAATAAAACCTTATTTCAATGGCTTTCCATTATGCTACTATTGTGAACAAAGCATATTGTTTGAAATAAGGATGAAAATTACCTAATGGAAATAGGCCTTTAGAAATTCCAACCTTTTCATACAGATTTGGAAGAATTATGTCCATTTTGGTCCAAGAAAAAGGTTTATGTCCATGCCCACAATAATTGGATCTACAAAGCTATCTAAAGTGATACACTCAAACAACGGCACCTCCAAAAATGGTGGGTGGGGTCATGTCGATCCCTTACCAATGAGCTTGACTTGGGGGTGCCGAAGGCTTGTTAGGTCAGGGTTTGCTATTGTGTTTCGAATAAAAAAAACAAAAAAAGGTGAATGGGGAATGTGCACCCACACCTTAGAAACTAGGGCCCAAACTAGTAGTGAGTTTTATATGCCTCAACATGAACATTTTGGCTCCATAATGAATGATGAAATATAATAATTTCAATTAGGCATTGTACAATAGGTAAGGTGCTCTTTGCAAGGGGTATTAGCTTGGGCCAAAATTGTGACAAATGTTTTTTGGAAAAGAAATTTCATGCAACCAATGGGAAAGACCAAACATGCATTCAATGTATTTTATTTTTCCTTTTAAGTTTGGGGGCAGGGGGGGCGGGAGGAGGGAGGATTTTTTTTCATTTCTCCCCAGTTCATTTTAAGCTTTGAATGGGTTCCCATCAAGTTTCAAATATGTTCCCCAAATTCCCAATGTGTTCATTAACATGTTTTCCATAACACTTCATTTTTATCCCATATGCTTTGGCAAATGTTATCCTCCTTTCACTCATCACAAACTTACCATGCTTCATAGGTTTGTACAAATTTTGTGCAAAATTTGATGTTCATGGGTTTATACAAAAATCGCATGAATTTCATGTTATGCTTAATATGAATGATATTTATATGTATTTATTATCTTAAATATTCAAACTAATGAGAAATTATTTTTGAATGACATATGTGAATATTCATGTTTAATATACAAAAATTGCATAGTTTTATGCAAAATTACATTATGATAATTACATGGATTTAGTTAACACATAAATTGTATGTACTAGATCATAATTTTTTTAAAATTCATTTACATGATTATAAATATATATTATTTTAACATTTGAAGCCCACTAATTATGCACAAACATATTATTTTATGATTTTTTCATAAATTCTATTGTAATTTCATAATATTGAAGGTTTGTGATGAAGTGAGTCAAAGGGGAGGAACTCTATACTTCAAAATAGAACCTTCTATTTTGGGGAGCCTCCATTGTCTCAATTTTATTCAGTGATGGGCCAATCAAATTCGCTCATTGTAAAAAAAATTAAACTTGGGAGGCACGTCATCAAGAGGTGAATCGGAGAGGTGAAAAATGAAAGGCTCAGCATAAACTAATGAGGGGTCTGGTTTTTTTATTTTTGGGCAAGAAGGGGCGGAAGGATTTTTATGTTTTTTCTTTTTCGGGGATGTCGTCATGCCATTCCAAAAATGGTGGCAAACAGTTTCGAAAATAAAAGTTCCATGCAACCAATGAAAGGCTCAGCATGGACTCATGAGGGGTCCAGTTTTGTTTTCTTTTTGAGAGGTAGGGGTAGAGGAATTTTTTGCTATTTTCCTTTTTTGTTCCATATGGGTTCCCATGAGGTTCCCAAAGGATTCCCCAAGATTCTCCCCCTGAAACGTTCCCAATAGCACCTCAATTTTATCCCCTATGGTTTGCCCAAAGCTCAACTCTCATGTAAATAAACTAAAAAGGTGGGCCATAGGGAGCACATTTGTTTCTATTTTGAAACTGGTGGTCCAAAGAGGTGCTTCTATTGGGGAGTGCCCAATTTTCAAAAAAAATTGGTGATGGCCCAATCAATATGGCCCCTTTTAAAAAACATTGTGAGCAAACCCATGAACTAATTAATATGAATCACAATAGATACTCAAGACTTGACAAGAGAGTAACCAAGTTGTTGCCATGGGTTTTTTTAAGACTTTCATTCATGGTTTGAGGTGTTCTCCCTTAAGTTGGGAGATTTTGAGGATGACAACGAAGAAGGCTTGAGACAGAAAAACGAAGTACAAAGTACAAACACCCACCCAAACAAAGGAATTTTTTTAAGGATAACTACAATGCATGCCTCTGTCTTTCTAAACAGGTGTAAAGAATGAAGAAGCCTTCAAGCTCCTAGCCTGCACCTGAGCAACCCAAGAAGGAAAGGACAAAGAACCACTAGGTGTTGGATTG
>Ga0209208_10009207_pt1 | contig 13015 bp, 13 predicted proteins | sample S1TSphfallax_3_FD_187694 | JGI IMG/M metagenome (GOLD analysis project Ga0209208, IMG submission 187694) | Host-associated microbial communities from peat moss isolated from Minnesota, USA - S1T2_Fd - Sphagnum fallax MG (SPAdes) (version 2) | ecosystem: Host-associated > Plants > Peat moss >...
GCACTTCTAGCCAAGGCAGACCAAGGATGATAGGATGGTGAGGGGTGGAGATGATGTTGAAAACAATCTTCTCCGTGTGCTTGCCGATACAGAGTTATAGAGGGGTTGTCTCGTGTGTGATTGCACCAGAAGCAATGGTTCTCCCATCAATAACCTTTACCGGAACAAGGGTTGACTTCTTGACCATAGGAATGTTGTGTTGGGCGATAAATGTTTGGTCGATGAAAGAAGAGGTGGCGTCGGAGTCCACCAATGCTGACACTTATGGTATGTCTTCTGGAATACAAATGATGTCCACATACTGAGTGAAACTGGGACTGGGACCAACAACGGAACAGGAACCTTTGCAAAGGTGGTGTTGGGTGAGATCTAGTCGCATGGCTCCTACTGTGATTGGATGTTCTTGTTTTCCAACTCTTGGGGAGTTTTCACAGCTTGTACTTGAAGTTTGACAAGCTTTTGAGGGCACTGGCGAGCTATGTGCCATGGGTTGCCACAGTAAAGACACAGGTTGTTTGTCCTTCGGCGAAGTTTCTCGGCTTCTGTCAAAGGTTTAAACATAGCTGCGTCGATTTGCATTGGGGCAGGTCCAAAAGAGGCAGGTCGAGCAACTGGTGTTGGTTGGGGAACTAAGGGGAGCGTAGTAGGCCGACTGTTCCAAAGCTGGGCGTTGGAGGTGACTTTCTTTTCCTGGCGACATTTGAACAGACGATTATCGCACCGAATTGCCTGGGTGATGGCTTCACTGAAGGAAGAAGGGTCTGCGAGTGTCAACAAAAGATCTTGAACATCATCACGAAGCCCACATCGAAACTGATCAATCAAGGCAGCTTCTCCCCAATTGATGTCACAGGCAAGTTGCCTGAATTCTGAGGCGTAGACGATGGCCGAACGTGTCCTTTACTGGAGGCGACGCAGCTTGTTGGCTGAAGTCCTGGCGTTGTCACTGTCCCCAAACACTACTTCAAATTCTGCCATAAAGGCGTTGAAATCTTGTAGGAGAGGGGATGATGTTTCCAGGATGGAAGCAAACCATGCTGCAGCTGTTCCAGTGAGTAGGGTTCCAACAAATCCTACACGAGTGGTGTCATCAAAATAACGACGGGGGTGTAGTTGCATGATCAGGCGTACCTGGCTGACAAAGCCTCGAAATTTGAGGCGCGTTCCATCAAACTTTTCTGGTAGACTGATCTGGGGCTCTAGGGCGACCATTGCAAGAGTAGGAGGTACTGGGGCAGGAGGTGGTGGCTGATTCTATAGGCGGGTCACCGAGTCTCTAAGCACGACATTTTGTTGTTGAAGGTGCTGAAGGGCGGCGAGGATTTGAGTGAGATCGATGTTTGATTCTGAGTTGTCCATGGTAGTAGTTCTCACACTTTTGTACGAAGGTCTTGATAATGTATTTGCCCTTCCCAATCTTCAAACTCTTTCCTTCAAGATCTCCCAAGTTGTATTTGCTCCACTTCAAAACTTTTGCTTTGATGTCTTCTCAAAACAAACTTCTGTCATAGCAACTTTGCAAAGCTACAGTGCTCACATATGACCTTGGATCGCTCTAAAATTTTGGTGAAACATGAGCAACTATGTCTACTACTTTCTCTCAAAATTTCAGCCCTATTGATGATGACCACAAAAAGATAACGCTTTCAAAAGAAACTGACTTCAAAACTAAGACTAAAACTTCAGATGCTTGGATCTCTCTCAATACAAATCCAAATGACATGAAATTTCTCTCACACATATATTCCTATATGATCTATAAGATCGCAAAGTTGCAGACCCAAAAAAGCTTAAACAAAGGAGATATGACCAAAAAACCAGATCTAGCATAGAGTTTTCAAAAGCTCATAACTCTCACAAAACATATCCTTTTCTTTTGAAACTTTGAGAATAGAAGCAACCTATAGTCTTCTATAACCTCTCTAAGTTTCACTCCAAGATACCTCTAGCTACTTACTGAAACAACAAAACAAACAAACAAGAAGAAGGAGCAGATCAAACTGTTATGGACCGACTACAAACAATTGAAGAATTACAAGACAAGACAAGTTTTATTGATCCATCAACTAGTGTTGATCTGCTGAAGAGTTGTTCCCTAGACTATCTCCTTTTATAACTTTGAACCATACTAGTCCCAAAATATTGTAGGCCATGATATTGCCAAAAGTATCCCAAAATATCCTAGGCCATGACACAAACACCTTTACCATCAAGCCACCCCGCTTGTTGTGATAATATGTTACATTACTATCTATTTATTAAATACTTCATTTTAAACACTATAAAACATAAACTTTGAAAATTCATATCTTGTTGAGATTTTGTTCAAATGAAATGATTTGAATTTATTATTTTAAAAAATTCAACAATGTACATAATTACATTTATTTCCTTTTGAAAGTTTAAAATCATTTGCACAAAAAAAAAGTTGAACATCATTATTCAATAAACATTTCAATGACCATTCTTTTGAAAAAAAAGTTGTTTAATAAATGGTTTATTTTATTTTTTATATAATAATATTACTTATGTTAAGCTACTTTTAATTATTATATGACTATTTTTCATTAATTTAAATTATTTCACCCTACATTATTTATGGCTATTTATAGTTATTCTCAATTGCTTTTAGTTAGTTTTTGTTATTTCACCTTAAGGCTACTTTTAGTTATTCTAAGTTACTTTTGGTTATTTTAGCTTATGTCACCTTAGGCTATTTTCAGCTATTATAAGTTTTTTTTACTATTCTACGTTTTTTTGGCTATTATAAATTATTTTAGTTTAGACTATTTTTAGTTATTGAAAATTATTTCACCTTATGTTATTATTGGCAATTTTAGGTTATTATAGGCCATTTCACCTTAAATTATTTTTGTATATTATAAAGTATTTCACCCTATATTATTTTTGGCAATCCTAAGCAATAATAATATATGGGTATTGGTTTTTCTTTTATTAGGGCTATTAATGGTTATTAATGGCTATTGGTACTTGTTCTATTGGTGGTTATTTTGTTAATGGCCATTAGTAGTTATTCTATTGGTGGTTATTAGTGGTTATTCTATTAATGTTTATTATATTAATGATTATTAGTGGTTATTCTATTAATGGCTATTTTATTAATGGTCATTAGTTGTTATTCTATTGGTGGTTATTTTATTAATGGCTATTGGTACCTATTCTATTGATGGCTATTTTATTAATGACCATTAATAGTTATTCTATTGGTGACTATTTTATTAATGGCTATTGGTAGTTATTTTATTAATGACCATTAATAGTTATTTTATTAATGGCCATTGGTAGTTATTTTATTAATGGCCATTGGTGGTTATTTTATTAATGGCCATTGGTGGTTATTTTATTAATGGCCATTGGTGGTTATTTTATTAATGGCCATTGGTGTTTATTTTATTAATGGCCATTGGTGCTTATTTTATAAATGGCCATTGGTGCTTATTTTATTAATGGCGATGGGTGGTTATTCTATTAATGCCATCGGTGGTTATTATATTAATGGCCATTGGTGGTTATTCTATTAATGGCCATTAGTGGTTATTCTATTAATGGCCATTGGTGGTTATTCTATTAATGGCCATTGGTGGCTATTTGATTAACGACTATTGGTGGCTATTTGATTAACGACTATTGGTGGCTATTCGATTAACGGCTATTGGTGACTATCTATTAACGGCTATTGGTGGCTATTCGATTAACGGCTATTGGTGACTATCGATTAACGGCTATTGGTGGCTATTCTATTAACGGCTATTGGTGACTATCTATTAACGGCTATTGGTGGCTATTCGATTAACGGCTATTGGTGACTATCGATTAACGGCTATTGGTGGCTATTCTATTAACGGCTATTGGTGGCTATTCTATTAACGGCTATTGGTGACTATCTATTAACGGCTATTGATGGTTATTCCATTAACGGCTATTGGTAGTTATTATATTAATGGCTATTAGTGGCTATTCTATTAATAGTTCTTAGTGGCTATTCTTTGAACGGCTATTGGTGACTATCTATTAACGGCTATTAGTGGCTATTCCATTAACAGCTATTGGTAGTTATTATATTAATGGCTATTGGTGGCTATTTTATTAATAGTTCTTAGTGGCTATTCTTTGAACGACTATTGATGGCTATTCTATTAACGACTACTAGTGGTTATTCTATGAATGGTTATTGGTGGGTATTTTATTAACTATTAGTGGTTATTCTATTAAGGGCTATTGATGGTTATTTTATTAATGGTTATTAGTGGCTAATTTATCACTCATTATTGGTGGCTATTTTATTAATGATTATTGGTGGGTTATTCTATTAATGGTTATTGGTGGCTATTATATCAATCACTATTGGTGGCTATTTTATTAATGACTATTGGTGGGTTATTCTATTAATGATTATTGGTGGCTATTTTATCAATCACTATTGGTGATTATTGGTGGCTATTGTATTAATGGTTATTGGTGCCTATTATTGATTATTATATTAATGGTTATTAGTGGTTATTGGTAGCTATTATATTAGTGACTATTAATGGTTATTAGTGGCTATTCTATTCATGGCTATCGGTGGGTATTCTATTAATGGCTATCGGTGGGTATTCTATTAATGGCTATTGGTGGGTATTCTATTAATGACTATTGGTTGTTATTCTACAAATGATTATTGGTTGTTATTCTACAAATGATTATTGGTTGTTATTCTACAAATGACTATTGGTGGTTATTGTATTAATGGTTATTGATGGATATTCTATTGGTGGATATTTGTTGCAACCCTATTTTGAGAGAATGTGAGGATGAGACTCACACTCCTGAAATGAGGATTCGGGAGTCCTCTAGGTCCTCCCAAAACGTCGAAGTTCGATTGCAGGGGTCAAAACACCTTGCATTGGGACGTTTTTTATATCATTAGAAAGTTATCGAAGTGTAGATGTCAAAAATGGGCTTGCATGAGCCATTTGGACATCTGCAGCATAACTTATGGCAAAAAGAAAAGGTGGGAGTCAAATTGGCAATTTGACTCCCGACCACCAAAAATCGAGAATCGACCCAACCCCGATGCGTGCAGGAGGAGTGCGACACACCATTGGAAAACTCTCGATGAGAGCTACAACTATGCTTCAAATTGTCCCAATTGGAGGTGTGAGTAAAGAGTTATAGTCTCGCAAAGTTGCGAGAGTCCAAACTGTGGCAATTTCGGGACTCCTCCTTGGGACTCCCGGGATAAAAAACCATTTCAATGTGGGTGCCGTAGGGAGGCACGAAGAATACTATATGTGGGAGGTGGTGGCTTCCTTTGAGTTCAGGCCATGGTGAGTCTTGTGAATCCAGAGTTGCCCGTGGCTTGTCTTAACACTAAAGGTGCTCCAAAAATTGTCCTAACTAACTTGTTGATTGGTTTGATGTAGGTTCAAGTAAATAACTAAAGTTTGTCATTCTTCCTAATCCCATCTCGGAGCTCCAGCACGCCCCTTTATCCCTTTTAATGCTGAGAGCTGGGAACGTGCCCTGAGTTCCTCACAATTCCGCTATTTGAATAACCCAGACCCATCTTGGGTCTAACTAAGAACTTGGGAGCGCATCAATATTTGTGGTTATTAATGGCTATTATATTAGTGGCTATTGGTGGCTATTGTATTGGTGGATATTGGTGTTTATTAATGACTATTATATTAATGGCTATTGGTGGTTATTCTATTGGTGGATATTGGTGCTTATTAATGGCTATTATATTAGTGGCTATTGTTGGCTCTTATATTAATGGTTATTATGGATATTTTGTTATTAGATATTAGTGGTTATTAATGGCTATTACATTAATGGCTATTGGTGGCTCTTATGTTAATGGTTATTAGTGGATATTTTGTTACTAGATATTGGTGGTTATTAATGGCTATTACATTAGTGGATATTGGTGGCTATTGGTGGTTATTTTGTTGTAAGCCATTGGTGGTTATTGATGGCTATTTTATTAATGGTTATTAAGTTATTTGTTGGTTATTATATGTTATATTACAATTATTGATGATTATTGTATTATAAATTATTGTTGGATATCCTATGTTGTAATATCATAAGCTATTATAGTTATTATATTGTAGGGTATTTAAAATTATTTTTCATAGGTTATTAGTTTCTATTATAAGTTATTTTTACCTTAAGTCATTATATTTTATTTTAGATTATTTTAAGTTATTACACTTAAGATAAAATAATTTATAATGACATAAAGTAGAATGACCCTAAATAATTTAAAGTATAACTTGAACTAACATATATTAATTTAAAATAAAATAACCTAAGGTATAATCTAAAGTTAGTTGAATAATTTAATTTAAAATAATTTATAATAGCCTATAATAACATAAAATATAACTTATAATAACTAAATTAACTTAAAATAATATAGGGTATATCATAAAGTAGCATAAATAGAATTTTTTTAAAATATAAAAATAAACCTATTTGCTATAGTTAATTATAATAGTGAATTATGTTAACTAGTAATGAAACATGATGTCTACATAGTGATATTACAGTGAAATAACTTTCACTAGGGTGAAATCAGTAAAATGCAATGAAGTTATTTCACTTTTAAGGTCCCATAGTGATTTAGGTTAGTAAATTGCACCGCATTTTTGTAATAGTGGAGCTACACGAAATTGTGTGGAGCTTTTGGCTTTACAACCTTCATTGCAAAAGGTAGTTCCACAAAACTAAAGGCTTGAAAACCTTGAGTCTTAAAAAATCTAAACTCTCGAAGGTTCTTAAGTCTTCAAGAAATTGCATTTCAGCGTTTAAATGCACCTCCTCCTTCTTCCAAAGAAACACCTAACCACCATGGTCAAGTGCTTGTGTTGTTGCAATGAAGAATTCGAGAACTTGAAACTCTTGATCCTTTCCACCCCCTTTTTTCATCTTCTCTATCTAGCCACCATATTGGGTGAGTTTTTTTGTTGAAGATGCAAAGTTAGGAACTTTGGGGGATCCAAAGCTCTCCTAGTGATGGTTGTGGTTAAGGTACCTTTGGCATTAAGAGTACCCTAAATAGCCACCATGGACTTAACCACCATGGCAAGGAAAATTTGTTGTGCACTCGAACATGCGAAAGTTTAAACACTCTCAAGTTTTTCCTCTTAGGGGGGTATTCACCTTCTACAATCTTGAACACCCTGCCACCATGGCCAGGTGTTTTTTTTATGTAGTAAAACCACGGGAGCTCCAAGGTCCCATGTAGTTTTTCTTTTGGGGTACTTTTGGCATTGAAGGTACCCTAGATGTCGCAACCTTGGCTTTCGGTTTGCGACCAAAGCAAAAGGGTTGCAAGGGTACAGGCCAAGAGAAAACCCGGGAGTCACATCACATACTCCCGGGAGTGTAGGAAAGTGTGAGGGAGTGAACCCTCACACTCCCAAAACAACTCCCACTTTGGGAGATGTAGTCCCGGTGGACTCATGAAACTTCAGAGAGCAATGTCAGGGGTCAAAACTCAATGGTTTGTACCATTCTTTATAACATTGGAAAGCTCTTGGAACGTGGATGTCTAAAATGGGTTCGCATTGCTCATTTGGACATCTGAAACACAAGTTATGGCCAAAAGAATGGTCGGGAGTTAAATTGGCAATTTGACTCCCGACCATTAAAAGTCAGAAATTGACCCGATTTCCATGCGTGCAGATGGCGTGCGACATACCGTTGGAAAGATCTAAACAAGGGCTACAACTTTGCTTCAGACCTCATTTCAATCAGAGGTTTGCATGCAAAGTTATGGCGCCCCCAAAGTTGCAGGAGTCCTAACCTTGGCGATTTTGGGACTCCCACTTGGGAGTCCCGAGACAAAAAGCCATTTGAATGGGGGGCCATGTGGAGAGGTGCAGAGTATACTATAAGGGGGAAGGTGGTGGCTTCCCCCAAGTCCAAACCGTGATGAGTCTTGTGTGTCCGTGTTGCCCGTAGTTCGTCCTAGCACCAAAGGTGCTCCAACTATGCATTAATCACCTTGTGTTGGTTTTGTGCAGGCCTGTGTGAGTGAGTGAAGCTTGTCAACTCTTCCTAGTCCCATCCCGGAGCTCCAGCACGCCCCTCTACCCCTCAAAGTGCTATGAGTTAAGGAGCGTGCCCTGACTCCTCCTTCTTCCATTGTTTTTTATTTGGGACTCACATTTGAGTCCCTCAAGGAGTCAAGAGTGCGTCACTAGATAGCCTTGGACTTGACCACCATGGCAAGGAAATTTTGTTGTGCACTCAAACATGCAAGAGTTTGAACATTCTCAAGTTTTTCCTCTTGGGGGCTACTCACTTTCAACAATCTTGAGCACCCAGCCACCATGGCTAGGTGTTTTTTTTATGTAGCAAAATCATGGGAGCTCCAAGGTCCCATGTAATTTTTCTTTTGGGGTACCTTTGGCACCAAAGGTACCCCTTCTTCACCTCTTGGAAACCTAGCCACCATGGCCGAGGTTCTTTTGTTTTGCATTGAACACCCAAGGCTACCCCTTTTGAGCAACCAACTTCCTTAGCCATGGTGTGTTTTTGTTGTGATGATAATTCAAAAACTCAGGTTTGTATTTCCTAATATCCCTTCCTCTTTTTACAAAAGCTAGTCACCATTGCCATGATTTTTTATTCTTCAAACGAAGATCCCAAAAGTTATTATTTTGTCAAACTTTGGTGAACACATGAAGTTTTTTTTCCCAAACCTTATTACATCCTAGAACCCATCAAACTAGAATAAATCAATGATTTCTTAAATCATAATATTTTCTTGGTCTTAAAACATTTTCATCCATATCTTTGTGTTGCATATACTCGGGTCAATTATCTTTCCTTTCACAATGAAAAGGTTTCATGTATTTCAACATTGCAAGGATCCTTGTGTTGTTTTGTTATGGAATCGATGATAATGATGATTGATTGATGCATGATTTTGCATGAAGCCCACACATTTGTGGATCAAGCTTCATCTCAACAAGCAAGTGCAGCAACAAGCATTGAAACTAGAAATGAGGTCCAAATTTCTTTTAGTTTATTTTTTTCCAAATCTAGATTGCTTGGATTTTTATTTTTTGTGATTATGTTTATGATGCACTACTAGAATTCTTATTTTTTCAAACTAACCAAGTTGACCATATGGGTTTTTTCTACTAAATGGACATGTATTTTTTACTAAAGGTGAAAGGCTTGAATGACAATGGGTATTTTTTGATTGATCAATTTGAGTAAGATGATTGATTTGACAATTAATCAAATTGGACATATAGTCAAATTGGTTAGTGGTGTATTAAATAAGGCCATCCAATTTAGTCAAATTAACAAGTGCCCTGGTCAATAAAGACACTTATAACCAATAGGGCTAACTAAGTAGGCCTAATCAAAGTGGCTAATTACAAATTCTAATATTAGTTGGGTATCTTAGGATTACATTTAACATTTTGAGCATGTTTGGTCAATTAAAATAAGTTGGAAAATGTAAAAGTTAGCTAAGCATACTTTGGTTCATCTAACTATGGTTAAATTGACTATATTGAAATTATTTATGGCTTACCTACCTATGAAAAAACAATTGAAATTAAAACTAAACATGATTCATTTATCCATAATTAATTGTTCCATCATTTTTGGGTCATATTTACTTTAATTATGGCTAATTTAACCATAAGTAATTTAACAATTATAAATAGTTTAACCATGGTCAATTAACAATGTTGGTTTAGCCGTAGTAAATTTAGCCATGATACTTAGTTTAACATATTAATTTAACAATTATTAGTTCGGCCACTATTGTTTTTGCCATAATGAATTTAACCATGGCTACTATAAGCAAAACTAATTAGTTATATTTATTTTTAATGCACTATTATTTTACCATAATAAATTTAACCATAATGAACAAACTCATAATTAATTTAAAATTATTGTGAATTTAACCATGGTTGGTTCAGCCATAATTATTTTAAACACTTTTATTTTAGCCATAATTATTTCATTCATGTTTATTTTAACCAAATTCTTTTATTCATGGTTAGTAGCTTAACCATGGTTGGTTTTTCCATAATATTTTAACCATTTTGATTTTAGCCATAATTATTTCATTCATGTTTATTTTCGTCATAATTAATTTTTTCATAATTGGTTTTGCCATAAAATATTTTTCATTCATTAGTTATCCATATTAATTTTATTAATGGTTAATTTAACCAAATTTATTTATTCATGGTTAGTTTAACCATTTATAAATTAACCATGTACAGTTTTGCCATAATTACTTTAATTATTTTGAATTTAACCATAATTTTTTATTCATATTATTCTAGCCATAATTAATTTATCATAATTGGTTTTTCCATAAAATATTTATTCATTAGTTAATTTAGCCATATTAATTTTATTATTGATTAGTTTAACTAAATTTGTTTACTCATGGTTAGTTTAACCATTTTTAATTTACTCATGTTTAATTTTGCCACAATTATTTCATTCATGTTTAATTTAATCATAATGGATTTTTACATAATTGATTTTTCCATAAAATATTTATTCATTAATTAATTTAACCATATTAATTTTATCAATGGTTAGTTTAGCCCCAAATTTATTTACTCATGGTTAGCTTCACCATTTTTAATTTAGCCATGTCTAATTTTGCCATAAATATTTTTTCCATAGTTAATTTTAGCCATAATTATTTCATTCATGTTTATTTTAGCCATAATTAGTTTTTGCATAATTGGTTTTTGCAATCAAATATTTACTTGTGGTTGGTTTAACCATTTTTTAATTAGCCATAATTATTTTTTTCATAATTGGTTTTTCCATAAAATATTTATTCATTAGTTAGTTTAGCCACAAAATATTTCTAAAAGGGACGTTTAGGATGAAGATACCTCTTTATTGATTAATATCCATGTGTATTATGAGGTCGACATAAAGGATTAACATCTTTAGAATGGAATGTGCATTTCATGTGGGATACCAAGATGGTGATAAAGTGTTTTATGTATCACCAACAAGTCAACAAGGCCACGAGGAATCCTTTCATGACCACAAAGCGAAATGGGATTGACATTGGAAAGTAAAAAACCAAGAGTTTGAAGATATTTTTTTGGCGGATCATGATTTCCAAATGTCATTGAATAAAATGTTTTTCATTTGGGATGGAAACCATTGCTTGTAAATGTGGCTTCCATACATTAGTAAGGTCCATGGAGATGATCCTACCTAACATATTTCAGTGGATTCAATTATTTTTGACACCATGTGACTTTGGTTGAACTTTTGACGGCAATGACAAATCAGAATAAATAATTTCGCCTTGTAATATGAACATTTCAATTTTGTTTGAGGTATCTAGGAACAACTTCTAATAAAGTGACTTGGATTGTTGAAGTCTATTAAATATGACCATGTTCAGCCAAGCTTTGTGCAAGACTTTTTCCTAATTGAGAGCATTGGCAAGATGCCCCTAAATCAATTCAAAGTAATCCTCCTAGTAGATGTTTTTAAAAAATGTGAAACCAAGTCAAAGAAGACTTGGTATTCACTCACACATGAAGCCTTTTTTTAATATTTGTACAAGGTACAAGTATAACCTAAAAAAACTTAGCTCTATAGGTTACAACTTTAATGGTTGCATGTTTGGACAAGGATGTGGGAATTTTATGACAAGTTCCATAATTGTGTTACGTAGCATGAGCTTTCCGCAACATCAAATGTTGTCAAGTTTTATTACGAGGATAATTTTGATCCTTCACTTTGGTCTCTAGTTAGGATGCATGAGCTCATGGAAAATATACTAAGTGTGCAAGGATAATTATAGTGTTTTTAAAAAACATCTACCAATTTGTGACTTGGGCTTTCAAGATGCATTTTTAGAACAAGTTTAAAATCATTATGACATGAATTTTGAACTAGAAGTGTTGACTAAAAAGTTGCAATTATTGGTCACATTATGTGTGAATAGTGAACAAAAGGTGAAGTGATTGTACTAGTGGAACCAATTTGTTATATCATGAGAGGTTAATAAGTTTCCCAAGCCTAGTTTCTTGGACACAATTTGTGCAAAATGGTGCAAAAGGCAACCTTTTGGTGTTAGGTGGGTTGAACATGCTCCGTACTTAATTACATTTGTTGAGTGAAATTCAATTTGAATTCAAACACTCATTTTTTTTAGACCCCATCATCTTCAACAATAATTTAAACCTTGGATAAGTCCACTCCCTACATGGTAAAACTTTTGTAAAATCCATTTCCATGTCCTTTGGATTTAACTCCATCAAATAATTAGGCAACCCAAAACCAATGATGATCATTCAAATCAACATGTTTTCCATAGAACCATATATGAACTTTTGATATTGAAAAGTACTTCTTAATTCCTTGCAACAAGACTTGTCACTTCATGTTCTTGAAAGCATTGGCTTGGCAGTCAAAAAAACTTGTCCATCAATGTATAAAGTCCTTAGTTTTGATGTCAAAAGTAAATACTTATCATAGAAATATTTCTTTCTCATCAATTTTCAATGAACTTGCGAATGGGGTTTTTGATGTAACTATGAATGTACATCTTAATCATTATATACAAATATCAATTCTTAGCTTTGGTTTTATCCAATGTGCATTCCAATTTTTTGCCTCCAATTGGCCTTTCGATCCAACAAAAAATTTCCTAACTTTTGATGCCAAAAGTAGGTACTTATATAAATGAAGCTTGGGATTTAATCTTTGTCCATTCCAATTTTTTGTTTTCACTAGCCCACTACATCATGAAATGTAAATAGAAATTTGTAATTTTTATCACTACCTGCCTTACTTTCAGTGCCAAAAGTAGGTATTTGTCAAAACATAATTTGGGTCTTAACTAATAACCATTTTTTTTTTTTTGGTCTCCATTGGACTTCTCCATAAGTAAATCTAAAGAAATTTTGTTAATATTCCATCCAAATTTGCCCTACCTTTGGTGCCAAAAATAGGTATTTAAAGAACCTTATCTTGGGTTCCA
>Ga0209208_10009208_pt1 | contig 13014 bp, 11 predicted proteins | sample S1TSphfallax_3_FD_187694 | JGI IMG/M metagenome (GOLD analysis project Ga0209208, IMG submission 187694) | Host-associated microbial communities from peat moss isolated from Minnesota, USA - S1T2_Fd - Sphagnum fallax MG (SPAdes) (version 2) | ecosystem: Host-associated > Plants > Peat moss >...
TCTTTTGTGAATTCCAAAGGAGTTTTTCCATTAAGCTACATTGTATCATGCATGATACACTCCATATTTTTTAAAACCTTTGTCTGGACTACCACATCCTTGAATTCAATATAATCTTACTTCTGTTAATCTTTTCTTACATGCCAAAGGCACAAATTTTATTTTATTTTTTGCCATATTTTCTTGTAATTAAACAAGACAATAAAAATATGATACAATAATCTCCAAAACGTAGCCAATCATCTCAAAATAGATTGCATTTAGTTTGCAAACCACCTTAAGCCCACCCACATTTTGGCTTGAAATGTGCAATATAATCCACTAAAACATAAAACACTGAAATTCACACAAAACATAAACCATTGAAACCGATTTCAACCACTTAAACCCACTCTAAAAAATAAACCATTGTAAACTAATTCAACCAATGAAACCTAGTTTGACCAATGAAACCCATTTCAAACATATACCATTAAAACCTAGGTTGACCACTAAAACCCACTCGAAACATAAACCACTAAAGGAATTTAGAGTTAAGGACCCTAAAATAAAATAATTTCCAAAACATGACACAATTTCATCTTGAAGCATACCCATGTCCAAATCATTTTGAAATATAAAAAACTCTACCTTTGAAACATATATTTAGTTCAAATATTTTGCACCCAAGCTATATGGAATGATAAAAAAATTAAAATGTTACCTTATATTATTGATTTCCACATTAGCATCATCAACGATGAAAGCATTTGGTTTCCAATCTAGTTTTAATTCTTGCGTCTTTTGATTGATAACATCCATTCATTTAGACATGTCATTTTACTTACTCCAAAATGTGATTATGTACACAACTAGACAACCGTTCTTCCACTTGTAAAACACCATCAATGTGTACAATGGAAATTATTATGAACATAAGCGACTTTCAATATGTGTCAACATATAACAATCGTGTTTCATTATGTTTCAAAAGGTTCTTAAGTTCTATGACGTAAGTTACAGTGAGAAAATTTACCTTGTTTTCATTTGTTCCAAAGGTAGCATCAATTACGACTACATTTTGATGACCATATTGTTGCATCATTGTTGTTGGCCAGGGAGTTTGAATTTCAATTGTGAACCTTAAATGATGTTGAAACACCAATGATGGAAATTTTCAAATATGCATATGTATCTAAAATATAGATATGGAATGAAAGTTGAAGTAAATGATTGATGTGACTATGAATGCATATGTTAAAAATTAAATGTAAGTGTGAATGTTCGGCAATGGATCAATATGGTAAGAACAATTGAGTACCACTTTGTTTCCTTACATGAACTTTTGGAATGTGCATTAGAAAACATTGTTGAAATTTGGATCCCACGAAAACATACCCAAACTCTTTACAATTATTTATTTATTTTGTGCTTTCCAATCCCAATCAAAAAGATTACATTGCAATAGATGCCAAATGCCCAGTTTTTCTACGATTTTCCCAACAAACAATGGTTTCTGTTTTGAGAGTTCCCAAAACACTATTTTGCCTCTTGTTGAACCTTGTTTTCATAAAGCACCTTATCAAGCTCTAATTTCTCTTTCTTGTCCCCACCATCTCATTTTGGTTTTTTCAGATTTGATTTTGGGGTATGTAATTCCTTTAGATTTGTACCTAGATTTCCTAATGGCAAGGCTCTATCCGAAACATTTGTTTATTTCAACTCTTCATTCTTTAGATTGTGATCTAAATTTAAGAACCTTGGGAAGTAAATGCATTTTGAAATGAGGCATATTATACCATAGAAATACACCTCTTAAAACCCGCTGAAACATGGTTATTAGAAATCACCAACTTTTACTCTAGGTTTGTTGATTATGAAACTCAAAACATGATCACGTCCATGAACAAGGGATGAAATTTTGATAGAGGTGTTTCGAAACATGATAATTGTTGAGGAATTCTATAATTTGCCACCGAAACATAAACTTATCTACTAGTATTGTAACATGTTTATTTGGAACTAATAGAATTTTGAAATAGATGGAATGATAGATTATTGAAACATGATTGAAACATGGAACCAATACAATGTTGAAACATGACTAAAACATGGTTTTTTGTTGAAGAAGTTTGAAACTTTTGGAATTTTGGGGATGAAAATATGTATATCGAAACATGTTTCACATGAATTAATATGGGCTGCTTTTCAATTGAGCACTAGAAATTAGACTAATATTGTGTAAGCGTTTTACAATTGTTAATTGAATTTTATTAAAATTTAAGGAAATAATACAATGTTGCAAATTCAAATAAAAAAGGTGTGATCCAATACCACTATGTTGCGATTTATCTAGACTGATAGGTTTCGACAAAGCGAGGTGCTCGAAAATCCTCTCTAGTTTCGAAACTTGTTTAATTACTTGGCCTCCATGTTTTGTGAAACATTTTTTATGGATAACAACAAAATCCTCTTCAACTTTCTCACGAATTTCCAAGGGCAGGGTTTTCTCCTTCTTACACTTGTGTTCAGACGTCTATATTGGTTGTAAAGCTAATGTAGTCGAAGGGCAACTATTCTTTAGCTTCGACAATCCATTTACTTTTGCTTTATATTTTAGAATGTTTCCACCTTGCGATCCACAACTTTGTCACACCCCTTCTTTCAGTGCTCATTGATCCTCATCTTCAAATTCTTCTTGCAATGACAATAAACACAAATAAAGTCCTTGTAACAATGACTGTGACATTCTTTAAGTAATCGAAGTCACTCCTCGTGAATATAAGTCTCCGCCAAAATTGTTTTGTCTATTCTCACATTTTTTACTCTCATGTTTGTTTCTTTGTTCTCCATGTTTCCTCTCTTCTATTAGGATTAATTCAGCTTATGTGTTAAGAATAATGGAAGACCGGAAAAACAATGGAAGACTTAGATTGCCTTATGTTTGAATTGGAGGAAAAAAGAAAGCTCGTAGTTGTAAGAAATCCAAGAAATTCTACAAAGAAATAAAACCTTAATTGAACTGAAACTTGGGTGTGCATGTTTGTTCATTGTGTCAATTAATACCCAACGCCTCCTGCTTGTAATCAATTCCTACCTAAACTTAGAAACCTATTCCATTACTTTCATTAATTGTCTTGATATAATAGTCCAAAAAAAGTTAAACAACACATGGGAAAGTTGAAAAATGTCTAAAACGTCATGGATGGGTCATGGGGCATGCATGGGGGAACATGGAAGATGGATGAATGGGGCCGAAACATAGCTCCTGAAATGTTACATGTTTTGGTGGGATCTATTTCAAGGGCTTGGGTTGCCCGAGCATTGAAACATGTGTTGGGCTGCCCACCAAAACTTGACATATTTAAATGAGTGGTAGGTTTCAAGGTTTATGTTTTGTGGTGCACGGTTTTCAACTGGTTGAAACGAGCACTGGGCTACCACCAAAACATGACATGTTTCTATGTTGGTTTGTTCCGGGGCCTGCACTATTCATGTGTGGAAACTTGCATTGTGCTACCTGAGAGCAAGTGACACATTTACAACTTGTTGCTAAAATAACGTTGGGGGTAATCTTGATGTTGTTTCAAAATTTAATTCTTTAGTTCATTTTAATTATGTTGATATTCCTTCCAAATTTAATACACATTCTGAATTTAAAGTTGTTGAAGGGATTGAATATGAAACTTCTATTAAGGAGAATGTCCAAAATCTTGTTTTCCTAAAATTAATGATAAAGATATGGATATGTGAATAAAGGAGGTTAGAAATGAACTAGCATGTTAAACGTTGGGTGGATAACATTTTCAATGAAAGAAGACTTTTCTATTGGTTTGATAAGAAAAAATCTATTAACATTAATATGAAGATTTTGCTAAAGATCTTGTGGATCTTAAAATAACAATTTATATACTCCAACAAAATGTTGTTTTCTTTCAGTTTTCATCCCTATTTTCTACAAAAAAAAAGGTTTAGGTTTGTTTCTTGCATCATTATAAACCCTAAAACTTAAACCTTAAACCAATCTAAACCTTAACCCTAGGTTAATATTATTGTGTTTTTCCTAATATTTTTACCTTTGGAAGGATATTTTTTTATCTTTTTCCAAATAGACTTTTGTCGAAAATGTTTTATATATATTCTAACTAGTTTTTTCAATAGCATCCAATCTTTGAAAAAAGGTATTAAAAAGCTTATAAAGTAGAAGCAATTGTAGCACATTGTTGAATCTTGTAAAGCACATGCAATTTTGTTCAATATTTCATAGATGCAAAGTATTGTCATGTTAAAGTCATTGGTGACAAAACATCTTTTTGACCCTTAAGAACTAGTCTTGGCAAGTTCATCAAGAAACCTTATGTTGTGCTATCCATTAAAAAGAAACACAAGATGCTAGCACAAGCAATGTGTTAGCGCACATTTCCATTTGGTTTGAATCTTCAATTTGAGTAATTTTGTATGTGATTTTTTTAATAAGGGGGTGTTTTGAATTTTATAGTGTGAAATTTGATAAATTCACTTTGCTTTTATTACTTACTAATGTTGTTCTAGGATTTTGTCAAGGGGTTTCCAAAAACTAAAGGATAAACATTACTTGTTATTTTACATATCAACATCGACCTACTATAAACTAATATTTAGTTGTTGATTGTTGTTGAAACATGCAAGAAGTTTGCTTGTTGTCACCTTATTGTTTGGCCTAGTGCCAAACTTAGGCCACACTCTAAACTTAAATGGAAAACTTTTGATGAAGTACATTTATTACTACTCCTATTGGCCAAAATTAATTATGACTTATTATGGACAAATAAGATAATTGCTAATTTTTTAATTTTAAAATATAAGATTTTATCCAACAAGACTCATCAGGGTACTGGAATCATTTGGATGGAGCAAGCGTTTATTCTTTAAGAATATGGGATGGAAGTAATAAATCATATGGATCTTATTTTTTTGAAAAAGTAAGTATTCTAACTTTTTTCTTTTTTGATTTGCATTGTGTTGTTTTTTCTTTCTTTTTTCTTTTGATTTGTTAATGTGATTTTGTGTTTTTTCATTTCATTTTTAGTCGATCTGTGGGTTTTTTTTTCTTGGTAGGTTTAACCAAATTGATAAACATTTACAAAATTGAACAATGTAGCATATTTTATTAGTGGTGAATTGAAATTTGGTTGTTTGTTATGAAATTTGGTCGCAAGCATTATGAAGAACCATTTAGTCAAAAGATGGTTGCATATGAGAAGATCAATAAGGTAAATGCTTCCATTTTTTTATGAGGAAGCACTGAAGTTTTTTGACAAGTATTCAATCCTTTTTTTATAACTTATGTTGGTCAAACTTGTTCATATAAAGATTTCAAAACTACATGCAAGATGTCCAAAAATTGTTGCACATGATGTCCCTCAAGGGAATGTTAAAGGATGTGAGCAAGCATGTGAGGTTCCCATTTTAGAATCTTTTGCCTTAAGATATATATATATACATATATAAATTATTTTTTTTTGGTCATTTTTCTATATTTTGGTTTCAGTTTTTGCAAAATAAATTATCTTCTATTTTAAATGATTTGCAACTTATGCAAGATGCATTTCATTTTGGAGATGTAGTTGTTGGTGGAGTTGTTGATATGTTTATTGTTGTTTCTATTGATGCAAGAATTGGTGTTCATCTTACTCATGATGGCCTTACTACTACTATTTTAAATGGTGGAATTATTAGTTCTAGTAAAATAATTGTTGTTCCTTCTCTTGACAATGTGTTTATGGGTTATACTTTTATGGATTGAAAGAAGACCATGAATAGAATTGGTTCTACTATTGTATTTATGAACTAAAAGAATTTTGTTGTATGTCAAGTGACGAAACTAGAGAAGATGAAAATGATGGTGTTTTCTCTTTGCATGTTTTTGAAGCTAATGGTGGTGATTATTCTTCTCATGTTTTTGAAAATGATGTTAGTTCTTTGTATGTTCATGAAGATGATGATGGTGTTTGTTTTGTTGTACAAGTACCAAGATTGGGTGGATCTACTTTTGATCTTAAAAGAGACTTTTTGAAATAACTTGTTTTCAAGTACAAAGACACGTTGGATTCCATCATTACTCTTCAACTACCTCTTGAAAATATCATTGTCATCACTATTTATGGCCATGTTTTTAACCACTTTCACAACTATTGTATGACTATCACATATGTCTTGGATCCAAAATCCATTCCTACCTGAACACCACCATGAGTAGTTAAGAAGTCTTGATGTAGATTACAAGCATTTAAGGATTTTTCATTGGGTTATTGATAATAAATTTCCATTGCACAAGTGTCTTGTTGCTTTCAAAACACATGCATAATAAAAATTTAAGGAGGAATGTGGATATGATGAGAAATCAAGGTAAATTTTAGATTCCATGAAGATGCCAAGGGTTGAGGGTTGAATTGTTGAGAGAATAGTTCATAGGGTGGGGAATGTTTGCAAGATTTTTGGGGATGGTTTTACAAATATCCTTTGTGGATTTGGGGATTACATATATAACAAGAATGCTTGTTGTCATTTTGATTTTTAGGTGAATGAAATTTTGACAACATTGGTTCTTAGGGTTTTATAAACATCCTTTGGGGATTTAGGCTATGGGAAGAAAAATTTCTACAAGATTTTTGGTGATGGTTTTCAAGGTTCATCTAAAGACATCCTTTGTGAATTTGGGGATTATGTATTTAGCAAAAGTTTTTGTTGGGATTTTGATTTCCAGATGAATGAAATTTTAACAACATTGATTCTCAAGGGTCATCTATATACATCCTTGGGGATTCAGTCCATGGGGTGGGGAATTTTTGCAATATTTTTAGTGATGGTTTTCAATCCTTTGTGGATTTGTGGATTATGTATCTAGCAAGAGTTCTTATTGAGATTTTGATTTCTAAGTGAATGAAATTTTGGTGGCATTGGTTCTTTGTCAATTTGGGGATTATGTATCTAGCAGGAGTTCTTGTTGAGATTTTGATATCCAAGAATGAAATTTTGGAAGCATTGGTTCTTGGGGTTCATTTCTAGACATCTTTTGGGGATTCAGTCCATGGGGTGGGGAATTTTTACAAGATTTTTGTTGATGGTTCTTGGGGTTCATTTGTAGACCTCTTTTATGAATTTGGGGATTGGGTGATTGAAATCCAGAATATTGAACATTAAAAGTTATGATCCACTATTCTTTCCCATATCAATCTATTTGTGCAAGCATATTCAACATAAGAAAATATAGAAAGTGGTAGGGACATGATTGACATTTTTTTTGTCACCTTTGTTTCTATTGTAGTGTTACAAATTTTTTTCTTTTTTGAAAATAATTCTCATATTTTGTGTGATAGATTATTGTCTTGTATTCAAGAGAGTGTGCATTTCTAGAATTTTTTTAAAAAATTCAGAAAATGAAATGAAAATAAAAATGAAAAGAAAAAAATGGACAGGTTGGCTGGTATATTTCACTTGGAAGTTATCCTGAAAGGCTAGCACCTAAACTAGCAATCTTAAAGCCAGTGAGGGCACCCAAAATACAAAGAAAAAAAAGTCATCAGTGCTTTCCATAGTTCTATGGAAATCTTACTTGTATTAAGTACTTTCCTTTGTTGCACTGATTGAATGTGGAGAAGAAAAAAGAAAAACACAATAGGAAGAAAGATTGCTTGTGTTGCAATCTTTATGCTACATCAATTACCTCCATTTAGTACCCACCTCTGGTTGATTGACTGAATGTAGATAATATAAAAGAAACATGCAATAAAAAAAGGAAAATTCTGCTACGATCCTATGCCCACAAAAGCAGTCCCACCTCACTTGAGCCCCTTCTTCCAATAATGCTCTTGTCATAGAGCTTTATCCTACACTTTACCCTCCAGTGTGTTCCAAAACCAGTACTCTTGGCACTCGAAGACAATGGACTATGTCTCACATACCTCACATCGGGCACACTTGGAGATATCCATAAAGTGACGCCCTTTTGGACCCTTCTTTCATACCCTGACCACAAGGTTTGAGAATATTTATATCTGCAGTACACACAACAACAGCAGTGATCAGTTGAAGGCAATCAGTATACAGTGAAACTCAGATCTGGTCAAATTTGATGCTAATCTGACTTTCAGTCCCGTTGAAGCCCAGTGTACTTTTTTCATTGTAAGAAAGAAATCTCAGCCCCTTTATGACCAAACTGGAGGTACTGGTGCTCTGTTTCCCTTGCTTTGCAGATATCTCCATTAACAACCCTAACAATCCAAAAAGGCAAGCTTGCAAATTGGCCACCTGTCCCACCTAGGAAAAAGACTGAAGAATGGCCATTAGAAGACCCGACAACCAGTTGCATGTTATGAAGTTTCTGAAGTTAAAAACAGAAACTTTTATTAACAAAAGTATATGATCATGTTAACAATGTTAAGAATTCGTTATCGTTCTCTGTGTATTTTTAAGTAACTTTAAAGAACCATCAACATATGAACAGCTGTTATCAGTGAGAACAGAACAAAATCCACACAAAACAAATTTTCAAACTTTGTAATGCACTATAAATCTTTTACAACATTCAAATGTGCTGTGCTGTGCTTGCAAGTGATCTGAACAGAGATCCAATACCAAAGCAACAGATTGGGCTCACTAAGCCTAAAACAGCCAGTCAAAATCCTATGTGGAAAGCCAGCACAGTTGAAGGCATCAAGTGGTATTTGCTCGAATACAACTGAGTTATATCCAGATCCGTATGTCAATTAACTGTCAATCACACCCAAGGCACACTATGACCACCAAGAAGCACAATTATGCAGAAAGAACAGTGATCACTCCTCTATATAGAGCTACAAGAGAATTGGACAATAGAACTTCTCACTAGTCTATCAACAGTCCAGATTAGACTCAGATACTCCAATTCTCAACTGGACAGTCTCTTCTAACCAAGGGTAGTTTAGACAATGGCATACCTATTTCAACTTGTGTTTCCCCATGTCTTGCTTGAATTTTCCCATGTTCAAATATTCCGTGCTTGATTATGGAAGTAGAAACCATCAGGGTTTCCGAATTCTGTTGTTCCCCCTGCAGGCTTGAACAAGAGTGAAAAACTTGGTGATTTTGCATTTTTGTATTAGTAGATTCAAAACTGTCAAACATTTGAAGCCTGTAGGGACTAGTAATGTAGAGATGAACCAAAATCCAGCTTCGCATAATAGAGAACCAGCATCTAGCCACACAGGCCAAATGCATTTGTCCTACCCAAGGGAAAAACATGTCAGCACTTCTGTGGCTTCTACTTGCAAAGGGGGAACAATTGAGATTGATAACAAGAAACATACCTACAAACTGTGATACTGGAACATTGTCCTTTGTAGGGGGAGTGTGTGCAGGAGGATAACAAGATGCCAGAGGGGGGTACCCAGCTGCTGCAGGGGGGTATGAAGGACCAGCATCACAGCGAGGGGAAGCAGGATAAGCACATGGGATGTCCATTTTAGGAGGATCTGATGCAGAAGCCGGGTATCCATTTGAAGCACACGGAGCTGGAGGGTACACTGAGTAACAGGAACCTTCAGATGGAAAGTGACCTGGGGGATTCCCAGAAGGAGGGGGGTAAGTTGGCTGTGGAGGGTAACCTGCACAGAGCGGTGGATAAATTTCATGTGGATAAGGAGCTGTTGCATATTCTGTCGCAGGTGGAGGATATGCGCCTGCATAAGGAGGTGCATATGGCCTTTCAGATCCAACTGCTTTCTTCTGCCACAAATATGACAGAGATGTTTTAACCAACATTAGAAACCAAGTAACTAGAATCTTTGGAAGGAATTCAAGTTGGCAAATGCCCAGGAGGGGGAATAGGTTTGAGGTGGAGGGTAACCTACAAAGGGCCTTGCAGAAATTTCTGGATAAGGAGGGGCTGTTGCATATCCTGTTGCAGGTGGTGGAGGATAGCTTTTTCCAGGATATGCACCTGCCTCAGGAGGTGGATATGTCCCTGCATATCCACCTGGTTTCTCCTTCTTCTGCCACAAACATAACAGAGATGTTTTAACAGAGGAAGATAAATCTCTAGAAAAGAACTGCAGACAACTAATGCCTTCCCACTACAAAGAAGGGAAGAGGAGAGAGGGACCCCAAAGATAGTATATTGATAAAGTGTATCTGTTGTATATTGACAAAGTGTACAAGAACTTGAAGGCCTCACCACTGGTGAATAGTGCAAAATCGACCTCAGTTCTCCAGCATACCTGCATGGTTTGACATGATGATTGTGTTCAGGATAAGCAGTAGAAAAACTTCAACTCAACATACATTTCACAAACAAAAAGTGCAGTGGATAGATGTAGAGGCATGCAAAGACTACCAACAACATGACAGCCGAATGTCCATATGCTGATACTTCCAACGAAATAATCAGAGAGGAGGCATGTTATTGATATCCCTAACACCAGTGAAGAGGCTAATCTGCATATGCAATATCAACATATGCACATATAGACACTTACTTTCCACTTTGGGATTTGAGAGGCCATGCTGTGTCATCATAGCCAGATGACAAAGCCTTCTCCAGCAAAATTCTGCAAAATCAACACAAATACAATCATTGACAACTCTAGAACACTACATAAACTGTTCAGGTCACAGTTTCATCGATCAGGTCACAATTTGCATTTCAGTTTCACGGAAATAACGTTAAACACTCAGAGAGAGGGAACAGAATTCAAACAAACCTGGTGCTGCCAATGAGGTCATCTGCAGTAAAAGTGTTACTGTTCCACACTGAAACACTTACTTCACGCAAACCTTCAATCAGGGTAACAATGAACTTTCCATCAAATGTAGGATTCCTACCCACATCTGCAACAGTCACCAAACCAAGACTGTAGACATGTTACTGTCAAATGCTGCAATAACATCAGACATCTTTGAACCATTTCATTTCTATGCAGGGAAGTTTGTGACACAGTGCAGCTAACTGAAACCTCCAACTCCATTCTTGACAGAGTATGAAGGATGGTATAACAGATATAACTGAGCTTTTCTTCATGTGATACTTGGATCAAACAAAACTTGCAACAACTCAAATTCTTAACTCTCCAGACCAAATCATGCACATAGGATGCTGGGATCCAGATTTCTCCCAGTCATGACCCTTTATACCTCCCAGTAGAAGTATTTCTTCACTCTCTAGCAACTTGGGAGAAATATTTAAGCAAACCTGTGTCAGTTTTTGTGCGGAATCTGTTGGATGCATATTCAATGACCACATAGGGATACTGCTCTGAGAACCACTCCTTTTCATTTAGGTTTTTACAGCCAACAACTGCACCCTCGAAAAAATCACCAAGTTAATAATGATCAAAGAGTTGTTATCTCATTCCAGAGAATGGACTGAGTGCTTGCATATGACCTTCATATAATTTACAACTTAACATGATTAGAAGTGAGAGATGACCCAGATGAATGTTATAAAGATTTTGGTCCTACAAAAATTTCAGCAAACAGGAAAAGAGGAGACCCACCCCTCTTTTCCAAAACACAGAGAACCAATGTACTATACTTCTGTCACAAGATGCACACTAACAGGAAGACTTGGGCATGATGCTGGCTAGCTCAAGAAAAACACAAACGACAAGGAGATCAGGAAATTGAGAAGAAAAGGGAAAGACAAAAAGAAGAACCCGAAAAGAAAGAGGAAGACAAGACAGAAACAGCACAGAAAAGTTCTCTCAGGGCATGATGTTTTGACAAGAAAGTGGGTTTCGAAAAGCTCCCCAGCTAGAAAGAAGCCATGGAAATAAGCATTCTGAAGATTCCTAAGCCAGAAAACACCAAACAAAAATCATTCTTTGTTAAGCAAACCTTCTGGCTGAATTTTACTAGGAACTTTCAAGATCTAAAACTGTTCTCTCCAGAAGACTAATTATTAAGCTCTCCATTTGTCAAGCTACATAAGAGCTAGAAGAGAAGAAGGTTCTTCTAGACCTGCAACCCACTAAATTCTGGTATGTTCCTCCAGTTGCAGACATGGTCCCTTCCAGGTGCCATTGGTTTTCCTTTTGTTTTGCAAGTCAAGCAGAACTGCCCTAATTAGTTTGAACCCATGCAAAAAAGTTCAAAAACTGCACACCATTAATCTCCAGCTGGTGTCCTTGTATGCCTTGAACTCCCCCATGATAAGGATGCGCCATGTCTCTAATTCAGCTTCCACCTGATTATTCTGCACCCAATGCTTACAAGTGTCAACCAAAACCATCTCCAAAATGTCCTTTGTGAATTTAAGAATGACATTCTAATCTTCTACTCATCTCCTTGCATCGAACTCAACTATCAATACCTTGCTCGATCAACAATGTATTCACAAAAAAGGACCGAATTCTAGCTTACAGTGGAAGAAATGAAATAAGCGGGGGGGGGACGCAAATGCAAAAAGAAGAAAATGCTAGTGCGCACTAGTAACCAAGCTTCTTGTGTCGCCGAAGACGAAAAATCGCGTCGTCCGGAAGCCGATTCCTCCGATCCTCTCGCGAGCGAAGATTCAGCTGCTGCCAGACACCAATGAAGGAGACGAAAAGCTCAAAACTGAACCGAACGCTCGCTCTTGCATTAATGAAAGAAATGGAACAGGGACAATAACCAAAATCGACAAGGAAGGCAAATAGAATGCTCGCTAACCAAGCTTCTTGTATCGCGTGGAGGACGAGAAATCGCGTCGGAAAAAGACTCCTCCGCTCCTCGCTCCAGGAAACTGCGGCCAGAGGTTGTTGTTGGAGACGAAAAGCAAATTAGGCTTATGTTTCGTTCGTTTCGTTGAAACCGAAATGCACGAAATAAAAAAGGGATAAAAACCAAAATCTCCACGGAAAAAGGCAAAGAGAGTGCTCACTAACTAAGGTTGTTGCGTCGCGGAAGAAGAGAAATTGTGTCGGGAAAAAGACAGACTCCTCCGATCCTTGCTCGAGGAAGCTGCGGCCAGATGTTGTAGGAGACGAAAAGCTCAAAACATTGCCAAAGAAGAACCAAAATGAACGAACTAAGAAAAAGGGG
>Ga0209208_10009209_pt1 | contig 13014 bp, 8 predicted proteins | sample S1TSphfallax_3_FD_187694 | JGI IMG/M metagenome (GOLD analysis project Ga0209208, IMG submission 187694) | Host-associated microbial communities from peat moss isolated from Minnesota, USA - S1T2_Fd - Sphagnum fallax MG (SPAdes) (version 2) | ecosystem: Host-associated > Plants > Peat moss >...
CCGCATCTTGGAACCCAAATCCCAGGATGTGCAGCCAAGTACGTGGGGTGGTAAGGAACTTTATTTGGGGGGGCAAAGTTGCGCCTTCCCGGGCTAAGGTGAAGTGGGACACCCTCACCTTACCCATCGCCAAAAGGGGGTTGGGCATAATCGACCCCAAAACTCAGTCGGAGGCGCTCCTCGCGAAGCTGCTGGTGCGGGGCCTAGCCCCAGGCGGGGAACCTTGGAAAGAGTTGATCAAACATCACGCTAATCAGACCAAGCTCCTAGTCCATGGCAAAGGACCCGACACTCCAGATATAAATTGGATCTTCGCCACACCCAAGCTCGAGAGGACGCCCTGCTCCATGTGGAAAAGCATCCTCGGGGCATGGATCAATGTGCGATTAGGTCTGACCAAGGAAGACCCGGCAAACAGGGCGGAACTGCTCAGGCAGCCTCTCTTCGGGAACCCATACCTCACCAACTCAAGAGGTCTGCCTCTTGGAGTGAACAGCTAGAGCGAGGGTTGCGCTTTCGCGTGCTCCAGGCACACCAGAATCGGAGACCTCTGGAACCAGGAGGCGCAAGAATGGAAGAACCTATCTGACTTGGGAATGCATTTTCATGCTTCCAACAAAGCCTCCAAAGACATTATTCTAGAGAGCATTCCAAGGTGACCCGACTCCTTCAGCTCCTAAGCTCAACCGGGTGACTGGGTCAACAACTCAGCCCCTCGATCGGGCGAGTTGTTGGAATGGGTCTACTACGTTATGGACTCCCTTCCCGACAAGGTCCTGGCGTTGGAATTCAGGAAAACTTCTGCCAGCGGCCAGCTTTGGGCCACGAGCTACCAGATCTACTTCCTTCTTCACCACAACCTCTCCTCGGTTAGAGTTCTCTCACAAGAAAGGCACGGCGCCTCTCTCAAAGTAGCCAGAGACCCTCCCTTTGTCAACTAGAAGAACACAACATTCTAGATCTTTGAATCAGGCTTTATCGAGAACCTCCCCTGGGATCCAGGGGAATGGCACTGGAAAGAAATATACTCGCTCGGCGACGCGCCCTTCTTTGGCTACACTGCCAAAAGGGGCTACAGAAATGCCAAGGGGCCTTCTCACTCACCTGGAATCATCAAGTTCATCAACGACCTCGACTTCAGGAACTCCACCACCTCTCAGGTGGTCGCAAGGATCTGGCACAACGCCCGTCCTAGGAAGGTTGGCACCCTGATCTGGCTAACCCTCAACCAGGGTCTTCCAACTGGGACCTGGCTGTAGGTGATGGGAATCCCTCCCACCTGCAACACATGCGACACCGGGACCCCTGAGTCCCCCCAGCATTGCCTCCTGGATTGCCCTCCCGCGCAGCGCACTTAGGTGGCTTTCAGGAGAGTCTAGGAGGAATGGAAGGCTCCTGAGGACATCACCATCAACTGGCCATTCGTCTTGCTCGGAGAGGCCTCCATCGAACATGAGGACGACCCTCCCGGCCTCCAAGCTTACCACACCGACAGTTTCACCTACCTCAGGCAGCCTCTCGACATCCTCCGCACCTTCATTCTTTACTACCTTTGGTCCGAGAGGTGCCGCAAGCACTTTGACGACTGCTACTCCCTCAACAAAGTTCTTCAACAGGCCTAGGTGGCCACTGTCGAAGTCGGCATGGCCACCTGGAAGGCCATTAGAGCCCCTAGGCCCGATAAAGACTTAGAAATTCAAGATAGAATTGAGCTTGACTTTAAGAATGAATGGTTGCATCTGAATATCTTCGGGAGTGACAACGCCCCATTCGGTGGCATTTCCTCCCGCCTCTGTACTTCTCCCTTTCTTATAATGATTGAAGGGGTTGTTGCCTCCCTCCCCGCAAGGGGTTCACCCCTATCCAGATTGGGATTGAATTTTGGTTGTAGGTTGGACCTTGTTTGTTTGGCTATGACCCTTGTTTCGATTGCTTTGAATTCTATCATAGGATGGACTTGGGTCCTTTTGGCTATGACCTAGTCCAATTTGTGACAATCAAATTTTGGTTGTAGGCTAAACTTATTTTGTTTTGGTTGTAACCCCCATCCAAATTGTGACCAAAGTTCAATCATATGTTGGACTTGAGTCATTTTCATTTCAACCCCTATCCAAATTTCAATTGAATTCCGGTCACAAGATGGACTTGCGTCCTTTTAATCATGGCCCCTATCCAGTATGCAACCAAATTTTGGTCACATTTTCGACTTGGGTCCTTTTGGCTACTCCCCTTGTCCATGGTGTGATAGGGGTTTGGTTGCATCCTTGATTTTGATCCTTTTGGCTAGGGTGCCTGTCCATGGTGTGATCAAAATTTTGGTTGTGACCCTTGTCTAGCTTGCGTCTAGACCCCTATGTAGCCCCTATAATTTCATGAATCAAATGCAAAGTTTTGTGTGTTAGTCCAAAAAATGTAGCCAATAGGTAACCATGAAGGTTCCCCTTCCCTTTCCTTTTATGATGTGTTTCTTGTGAATGGTTGGGGTTTTGGAACATAATTTTTTTTTGGGTTCCTTTGTGACCCCTTTTGGACTTTCTCACTTTTGACTTGGGGGTCCAAACACAATAGAAGGACCCACTCAAAGTGTAACCATTGCTTAATTTTTCACATTTTTAACTACTACATCAAATCAATGTTAAATTTTTTTGGTGCATTTGTGATTTTAATATATTATGGAAACATTTGGTTAAGTTTGAGATGAATTCAATGAATCTAAAATACCAAAAAACATTTTTTAAAGCAGTGTAACCAATGTTTTTACTATGTAAAGGACTCCTAAAAGGCTTTATAACTATTTAAAAATTACATATTTATGAAAAAAATTACATATTCTTGTAAAGAATAGTAAATTGCACCATCCTATTGGGTCAAAATATTTTTTCGAAAAATTGTAAAAAATGATTTAAAGAATATTCTCTATGATGAACCAATTTAGTTTTGCCCCATCACCTTTGACTAATTAACCCACTACATTTAAGCAAAGCACCAAGGAGTTGGGTGTCGGTCATTTTATTACATTTGCACCCTTGGGTCTTCTTTCTTTGTTCAACCTTTCCCCCTTTACTAGGTGCATTGTTTGCTTGCCTACCAAGTTAAGGATATTGTCTCTAGATTCATTATAAAATATAATAGCTTAAGGGATTTTGTCCCTTAGGTAATAGGTCTATTTTTATATGAAGATTTTTGAAAGATGATATTTTGGCTTGTGCTTGAAATTAGTATTCTAAAGTTATAATATCTTGAAGCGTTTTGGTTTCTTTGAGATGGTTTTTTGAAAATTATATTTTTGCATGTTGCAATATTTGTGTTTTCATAATTCATCTTTTTTTTAAAGATATTTTTAATGTAAATGTTAGGGCCATAATATGACACACCCATTGTTTAATGAAATTTACTAAGGGTTTCATCATAATGAAGTGCCTGGAATAGAAAAAAATTGGACACAGAAAATGGTATACATAAATTATTATATAATAGTGAATTTGGACGCAAATGAGAATTCCCAATTGTTTATTTTTTGATAAAGAAAGATGGAAGTCAACAATAGTACAAAATGAAACCCAATACAACAAAAAATGGTCATATGGAAAAATGATATGTATAACCATACAATGTGGGCAGTCGTGACGGAATAACCCTAAACCCATATGCAAATTTCTTTTGAATGGGAGTCTATTTCTAAAAGCAATGGTTATTCACTCACATTGCCCTTACTATTACTTTTCCCCTATTGCACAACTAATTGTTTTGAAATATTATAAGTTGTGGTCTCAAAATCTTAGGTTAAAATCTATTGTAAACCATAGAATGACCTTGGCCCTTATAGGAGCTAGAGCATATGGGGGGCAATTTGGTTGAACAAACAATCTTGAATTGCCTCATACAAAGGTTGACCATGGAATTGGAGGTTATCTTTAATTGATTTTTGCAAACCCATAGGCAACTTTTCAACATTGAAAACATTTGTATAAACAACCTCCCCTTGTGAGTTGAACCACTTGTTGTTTAGATGTGTTTTAAAGTGGAATTGTTCTTGCACCCATTCCAATAACACTTTGCAACGTGGCAAAAAAAATCTTGATGTCCATCATTTGGGTCTAGGTATAAAGCATGGTAGGCTATAATCACCATGGTAGTGTCTTTTTCAAAATTGACAAAAGTTGCCACAAAATGTAGTGCATGCAAACCATGCCACGATTACCAAACAAGGTTGGTCCCCCACTTCTTTTCGTAACTAGGTGCATTTTGAACATTGTATTCCCAATGTGATGGCATGCAATGTTTTAAGTTGAACATTGCATACAATCACTTATGAAATGGCGCTCAACACAACACACAATGCCTACATTGCACCATGAAGGGAATGATGCATTGAGGATGGTACATGTGGGGACATGTGCCCAAAACCCACCCCCCTTTAGTCCATATCAGTTGAGGCAAAATGGGTAGGTGGTGCCATCATATGCAAAGGCTTGAAATGTTGGCCAAAAAAATTCACTTTGCCCATGTGTGGGTTGGGTTGACTTGTATTCCCACTCTAAGTGCAAGTGGTTGGGCCAATCTATTATCTTGTTCCCATTGCCATGCTTATGTAGGTTTTCAAAAAAATAATTTAGCGATCCTTGGCCAAGATGTTAGGCCTTGTGTTCAAAAGGCCCCATCCTCTTGAAAATCCACACCAATTCATACAAGTTCATATTCGAATTGGACCTCCCTGGATACGGCCAAAATGCAAGTGGCTTTCCAATTATGATATTGGATCTCCATGCCTTTTTGCATTGCAAATTGTCATTCCAATTCTTGCTTAGTTTCTACTAGCTCTTATTGGAGCCATTCCATTTTCAAGGAATGGGATGGCAATGCCTCTTGTTCACTTGTGAGTTCATTTCCATGCTCCAAGATTTTAACTTTCACATTCTATTGCTACATTTTTTCTCACAATTCAACAACTTCACATTTCATTGGTGAATCCATAGTTTGCAAATGTCCTTACAAATTTGTGATTTGTTCTTCCACAAATTTGGCATTAGATTCTAATTGTGCAACCTATGTTTGTGTTTGATGTTCTACCACTAGTCCAAACCCCCACCTTTCAATGACATTTGTAATGGCACCATGAAGGTTATTTGGGTCCACAATTAATTTGGTTTGTTTAAGCATTCTCAAACATGCTAGGAAAATCGCAATCAACATTTACTTCATTGTCATGGGCATCAAAAGACACACTAATGAAAATGGGCACCATTAAGGATCATTTGCTCTTGAAACTTCAAACAAATTCTTAAAGGGTTTGGGTCAAGTTTTGATTGATTGTGAAATTCTATCATGCAAGTTTGGTTTTTTGTTGTGTTTGAAAGCTTGTTGGGATGTTGGACTGATCCATATGGGTGAAATCATACTAACATGTACCAAAAATAGTTGTAACCACTGCTTAATTTTTTGAACTTTGGATTGTAAAAATAAATAAATAAAATAAATAAATTTTTATAAATTTTTATTGTGAATACATTATGTAAATATCATAGAAAATTGGAATCAATCTAATGAGTGAAAAATACATATAAGGACTTTGAACAACTTGTAACCATTGTTTAAAAACTACATAAAAGTAGCTTAAAAACAATTTTGACATTAAAAATACAATTTGAAAATATTTTTTAATGACATATTTTGGGATTTTTTTTAGTAGACACATTAACATGATAATTTTAAGAAAAAATTTAATTTTTTAATTTTTTAAAAAGATTTTTCTTAATTCTAAAAATATTCTAAGAATAAAGTAATGGTTTAGTGGGGGGTACATGTGGCTCCTAATAGCGTGGTTGGACCCATATCAACATTCAGACCCACTTCTAAATACACCATTTGGGCCATGTATAATGGCACCACATTGTGTTTGAATTATCATGTTCCCCAAATAGCTAAATTGACATCCACTAACCATAACTTCATATAGTGGTCTTTATAGCTACTAAAATGGGTTGCATTCTTTTTGACATGAGTGTCATGCCTTTGCATTAGATAAAATTTGTTGATGTGACACCAATTGACATATTGGCTTGCCACATAATACGTCTAAAGGTTGGGTACACTCTAACCTCCATCATATGCCAATTGATTAGGATTTTCCAAAATGTCCATGTTTGAGTTGTGCTTCTTTCCTTTTGTTTGTTTCTTTGGAGGAGGCCTTAGCCCAACTGTTGGTGATATTCGGTTGGTGTGTTCATCCTCAAATTTGCTATCTAGTCCCTAAAATTTTAATTGCTAGATAATTGTTTATTTTTTGGTTACAATAGTTTTCACTATTAGCTTTAAAGGCCTAGAAATAGAGGTTTTTGACATGTGGTTGATTTTAAATATTTATAATGTAAATTAAAGTGTTCATTGGGAGTGGTATGGTGAATATTATAAAGGCCAAATCAATGAAATTCGGCAGCAATTGTCAAACAATCGAATAATTCAAACCTCACCAGCCCCAAAGAATCCACCACTTATCATGTGGCCAAAAGTAGATAAGTCTGGTCTCAAGCTAGATGGGGGTGACCTGTCTAGCTTGCAACCGAACTTCTCCAATCTTGGTTGCAACCTAGACAAGGCATTGGTCCATGAAATGACCAAAATTGGAAATGTTTGGTTGCAACCTAGACAAGGCATTGGTCCATGAAAGACCAAAACTGGAAATGTTTGGTCGCAAACTAAACATGGGACCTATCCAACTTAGGATTGAAATTCTCCATATTTGGTTGTAAGTTGGACAAATGGGTAACCTATTTAGTTTGCAACCAAACTTTTTCATTTTCCATCGTTGATTGGATGGGGGTGTGACCTATTTAGGTTGCAACTCAACTTCTCCATTTTTGGTTGCAAGTTGGACATGGGATTGGTCTAACAAACAATTGAAACTAAAAATATTCGGTTGCTTGGTGGAGAAATGGGTGATATGTCCAGTTTGTGATCAAACTTTTCCATTTTTGGTCGTAGGCTAAACAAGGGGAGTGATTTGTTGAAGTTGTAACCAAACTTTTCCAATTTTGGTCACAACTTGGATAGGGGATTGGTCCATAAAGTGATAGAAAATAAAGATGTTTGATCATAGGCTTGTGACCGAACATCTCCATATTCGATCGCTTCCTAGATAGATGGGTGACCTATTTAAATTGCAATGAAACTTTTCAACTTTCAATTGCATGTTAAATAGGAAGATTATTTGTCCAACTTGTAACCGAAGTTCTCCACTTTTGGTCATAGGTTGGACAAGGGGATAATTTGTCCAACTTGTATTTGAAGTTTTCCACTTTCAGTTGCAAGCTAAATAGGGCAAATGACTTGTCCAGATTGTGTTACAATTTCCATTTTCTATTACAATTTGGATAGGGGTGACCTATCTATACAAATATAGTCTATGATATATTCCACATGGTAGTTGATCCCGATGTGTGTCAATTATGATGTTGTTGAATATGTGGTCATTAGTTATAATTAAATATTAGTAGTAAAAAATGGGTCTAAATATTTTTATTGCAACAACATCGGCATGTGTGTTGGGACTAATGCAAAAATAAAAACATTTAAACTAATGTCAACATGATGACCAATGCAAAAATGGAATGTCACAATGGTTTTGAAAACCTTACTTTAACATATTCTATAAGTTATTTTACCTTAAGTTATTTTAAGTAATTTTTATTAGAATTGTTCAAGGTTATTTTACCTTAGCCCATTTTAGGCTATTCTACTTTAGGTTGTTTTAAGTTATACCATTTTAGGCTATTCAAGCATTTTTTACTTTAACCAATTTTAGGATAATTTACATTAAGCTATATTGGGCTATTTTACCAAGTATGTTATCAGTAGTTCAGGATAACTTATAATAGCTTGAAATACCTTAGGGTAAAATAATTTAATTTTTATTTATAATATCATAAAATATAATAGCCTATAATAACCTAGGGTAGAATGACCTATAAGCAAAATAATTTAGATTATATAACCTAAGGTAAAATAACATGAATAACATAAGTTATTAGCCTATAATAACCTAGGTTAGAATAACTTCAAATATCTTAATGTAACATAGGTACTTAAGATAAGTAGGTTAAACTACCTAGGTAAAATAGGAAAAAATGTTCACAATAATGTGATGAAAAAACTTATCACTTGATGAAAAAGCAATGCAATGGTTAAGGACTTGGATTTTCAATGTGGAGGTGAAGGGTTCAAATCCTCACATTTGTAACATATTTGACTTTGCATAACTAGCCACATGTTAGCTTAATCAACTTAGGCTAGGTTGCTTAGGCCTAGGTTAAGTTACCTAATCTAGCTTATGTTACCTTATGTAGTTTAAATTACCATGTGACTACCAATCATTAGTTAGAAAAATTGATAATATTCACAAAATAGTTTAAATCCAATGATTAGATATGCATTTTGAAATTTTCCTTCATGATTATAGTCATTTTTATCATAGTTTCTTTTGTGGTTTATAACTATTACCATGGTAATGACTATGATGAAAACAATCAGTTTAAGTTGATTACATAGTCATGGAGTTGCATGTAATCATATTTGCATGAAATGATTGAATTTTCTTAGTCACAAGTCCCACTTTTTGACATGATGTTTAAAAGGAAACTCCAAGATTTTTTTGCACCTAATTTAATTTGATCATTTTTATTAAATTACATTGAACATAATAAAGATACCTCATTTTAACTTTACCTCATTTTCATAGAATGTAATTACCTCCCTACAGGTTTGAAGTGGTAATTAAAGAATCAAAATTACAATTGTGAAGTTGAAGTTATTCTTATTACAGTTCATTTGTTTTCACCTAAGTACACAATAGAATAACAATCTTCAATACTTGCCAATTTACTAATTTTCTTCAACCAACCTAACATATTCCAATTTTGCATTAACTAATATATTTTTCTTTGGTCCTCTTATGTACTTATAAAAAATTGATGTTATGTATTGCTATATCATGTGTTGTTAAGTGTTTTTCATCCCTTGAAACACAAATGTGGTTCTTGAAAACATACAAATTACTCAATATAAAACACGACTTTTAGTTTTGATGGCATGGGTGCGACCCATGTCTTTTTCACACACACATGTCCCATTCTTTAACATACATGCAAAACAATGGGGTCCTTATCTATATGAAAAGGAGGGCACTTTGCCAAGGTCATGAAGGAACGCAAAAACTTTTATTTGATATTGATTAGAAAACAAAAAAAATTCATTCCTATTTTGATTTTGTATTTGAAATTTTGTGTAATGTTTCCTACCACAACATTTTTCACATTGGATTATGCAACTTCAATATGCCACAACATGATGCTATTAAATCAACTTCAACATGGTCTGAATCATAATTGCAAACACCATTAAATTTCATTTCAAAGTTAATGGTTAATGTTAATATATTTGTTGGGTGAGGTTTCCAATTAATTAACTATGGAACATCATGCTTGCATGCCTATTTAGAAATTCATTGTACTATTATACTTGTCCTAGCCCATGACATCTTAATATCAGTGTGATTAGTATACCCAAATGAACATGATAAACCTTATTTTCTTGGTGTTGCATCTCACATAGTTAATTTGCTTTGCACAATTGAAAAAGAAAAGAAAAGATGTAGGTCCACCCAAAATTGGTAGTGTGCTATTCATTATAATTTATACCTTTCTAGTTCTTTTTCTACATTCATTCATTTGAATTGTCACCATGCTATAGTCTAACATTAAGCAACATTATCATAATCTATTACAATTTTCATGACTTGAAATGAATAGGACATTACTTGCACCATGTAACAATTGGTTCCACATTTTGAAACATAAATGAATAAGACATGCCATGAAGGTCTACATTCGTTATTTGTACAAATGCACCTTCTTTGAGCATTTCATCAAACGTATAACATGTGTATGGTCTTTTTTTTCATCCCATTATGAAGGCACACATTTTCTAAAATGCAAAAGAAAAAAAAGACCAACTTGTTGATTTAGGTGTTAAATTGTGAAACACCTATTACAAATGTCTAGTTTTTGACAAAAATGTTAATTATTTGTTGCATATGGATGGCCAAATTAAACTTCCTTGAAGATTATGCGTGCTAAGAATTTCAATGAAACAACATTTGTAATTACCCATAAACAAGATACATTATTTGGAAAACATTTATATGGTGTATCATTGGTGAATGCATGGTATGGTGGTTCACTTTTGGTGTCACACACATGACTTCTATAAGGTACCCTTGGTTTGCACCTATGGCAAAAAAAAATGCTTAGATTTGTCAATTGGCCATTATATATAGATTTACAACTTGATTATTGATACACATATAATTTCTTTTTTTCCAAAGATGTACATTCATTTTTAATAATGGACTTTCAAAGTTAAAAATATGGACTACCTAATTGATTGGAATGAAACAATATTGTGATCTTGACATTGAATTCCACTTTCAAACCATTTATGGGGATCCAATATATTATATAATTTGACATAATAAACTCATATGTGGAATCCTTGCTTCAAAAGCCTAAGTCAAAATTGAGTTATGGACTTTTGAATGATCAAAATCGGGGTTTGTTTTGTCATAAGTCCTTATAAATTGGACTTTCTTTGGTTTTTAGTTTTTTTTCCATATAGCAAATGGCATTGAAATATCTAGGTAGGAAGCCCTTCATAGTTCATTAATTTAAACCACTATGTAATCCTTTATTTAATTGTATTGATCTATAATAATAGACAACCATTTTAACATTACCAAATGGACTTTTTTGGAGTGTTTTATTTGTCGAAATTGAGCCACCAAGATTGAAGTCTAGTTGTTTTGATGTGACCTCTACATTCACCTTCATAAAATAAAAATTATTTTATTTCATTATGAAAAAATGAATTGTGAAATATAGGTAAAGAAGGGGGTCTAGTATTGTTTTGGGCTCCTTCCCCAATTTCAATTTTTATGTAATTCTTCATGTGGGGTTATTGAATTAGTGGGGAGGTATAATGTTTTTCCTTAATTTACCATGCACATGACTACATTGTGTGTGGTATGATGTATGATGGATTGGTGTGTGATTCTAAGGTGGGGCATTCTTTTTTGAATTTACAAAATACAATCAAATAAAAATATAGGGTCCCAATATTATATAATTAATTTTATAATATGATTATGCTTATTCTAAAAACCTATGATAATTAATATAACCAAATTTTAAATCCTTGGTATTAGAAAAAAAAGAAGTAGGAAGGATATAACATATATATTAAAGATTTTAAATATTAGTTATTAGTAGGTTTAATTAATAGGTTAGTAAGTGAACTAACAATAGTAAATGATCTAAAAACTAAATGTGAAATAACATGATGTGAACACCAAGGAACATGAATAGAAGGATACCTTCACACAATTAATAATTGAATCATATTAAAAAAATGATTTTAAATGGATAATTTGATTTACTATTTCCCAATTGACTACTGGAGGGGTATGGTTAGTACATATGGTATGCCAAAAAGAAGAAGAGTTATCACATGATATTACCATGTTTAGTTGCATTTTCATTAATCTTGACAACTTCAAGTACTAAAAATGTAAATAAACTTAGGGTATCAAAACTTGATGTCTAAATAAATAAATATATAAATATATAAATATATATACGATGGTTTAAATACATGCATTAAAAAAAAAAGTAATGAGAGGGTGAGGAAAAAAAAGTTCGTTCATTTAATACCTTTGAAACAATATTTTGTTTGATGCATGTAGGGTAAAATTTTAACTTTTAGTGTCCCCCATGTGTGATTTCAAACTTGAAGAAATAGGTTATTGATTCTTGACCCACATTCTTTAACAATATTACATGTGAAAAAAAAAAAAAAAAAAAAAAACATGTGGCACATTTAGTTCTTTTTTGTCCATGAATAGAAAATGAAATTCTCAAATTTGTAATTCAGTGAGACATTAAAACATGTTGTCCAAAACAACAAGTTAAATTATGGACTAGGCAATTGGTGAAGGCCACCTAATTACTAAACATAATAGAATAATCAAGTAGTTCAAACTAGCTACTAAACATAATTGATTGTCAAGGGCCATTGAATATTTGTTTACTCCTTGGCAACCAAACACAATAGACAAGAATTATGGTATGGAGGCAATCATCTATCATCTTTGTTGCCACAAGTTGTGAAAGGGAGCCAATTGTGTGGTGTTGTTATGATAAGGAGCCAATCATGTGGCATGGCCCACAAAAGTTGACGCGCTCCCAAGTCACGGGGTGAAACCCACTTGAGGGTTTCACAAAATCAAGTTCCAGAAAGTTGAGACTTGGAGGCATGCTCCCGACTTCCAACTCTAGAAAGGGGTAGAGGGTCGAGTTGGGAGCCCAGGGATTAGCCTAGGAAGAAGATTTAGTAGATCAAGCATGAATCTGCATCAAAACAAACCACCCACGTGGTTAGTTCACATTCCGGGACACCCTTAGGTGTTGGGACAAGCCACGGGCACTTTGACATACAAGGCTCACCACGGCCCGGACTCGGGGGATGCCACCACCATCCCCCATATAGTATTCTCTGCAACGCTCCGCCGCACCTACATCCAAGTGGCTCTTTTTCCCGGGACTCCCAAGTTGGAGTCCCGAAATCCAGCCAAGTGTCCCGGTTCTGGACTCCTGAAACTTTGAGAGGTCATAGCTCCTCGCCCTGACTTCGGATCGCGACGAGGTCTAAACCGAAGTTGTAGCCCTCGTCAAGATCTTTCCAAGGACGTATCGCACTCCCGAATCGGACATCGGGCGCCGGTCGATTCCCGACTTTTAGTGGTCGGGAGTCAAACTGCCAGTTTGACTCCCGGCCCTTCTTTTGCCCATAACTTGGGTGACAGATGTTCGAATGGCCAATGCAAGGCCATTTTCTATATCTACGGTTCAAGACCTTTCCAATGACACCAAGAACACCCCAATGCGAGGTGTTTTGGGCCTTGCTGTC
>Ga0209208_10009212_pt1 | contig 13013 bp, 7 predicted proteins | sample S1TSphfallax_3_FD_187694 | JGI IMG/M metagenome (GOLD analysis project Ga0209208, IMG submission 187694) | Host-associated microbial communities from peat moss isolated from Minnesota, USA - S1T2_Fd - Sphagnum fallax MG (SPAdes) (version 2) | ecosystem: Host-associated > Plants > Peat moss >...
TCCCAGATGGGAAATTTTCGAAAGGCTGGAAAGCGTGGTGTTGGCCGCAATCGACATATCCAGCACCAGGCCATGCTTGCGCCGGTCCTCTGGAACATAAGCAATGCCGTTGCTGATGGCATCGCGCGGAGAATCCAGAACAGCCGCCTTTCCCCCCACCAGAATCTCGCCCGAATCCTTCGCCGTCAGCCCGAAAATGCACTCCGCCAGTTGCGTGCGGCCCGATCCCACCAGTCCCGAAAGCCCGACAATCTCGCCATAATGCACCTTCAGCGAAACATCTCTCAGCCCCGTGCTTCGGCACGAAAGACGATGCACCTCCAGCGCCACGCCGCCGGTTTTCTTCTCGCGCGCCGGAAAGACCGATTTCACCTCGCGGCCCACCATCTTGCTGATCAAGCTGCTGCGCGTCAGCTCGCGCACGTGGCAGGTGTCCACCCATTCGCCGTCGCGCAAAATGGTGACGCGGTTCGCCAGCCGGAAAATCTCGTCAAAGCGATGGGTGATGTAAACAATAGTGGTGCCCTGCGCCTGCAGCTGCCGCACAATGCGGAAAAGATTTTCCGCGTCCTGTTCTCCCAGCGTGGCCGTCGGCTCATCCAGAATCAGCACCGATGGCTTGGCATCCAGCGCCTTGGCGATTTCCACCAACTGCTGCTCCGGAGTGGTCAGCGAACCCGCCGGCGCATCGGGAGAAAAACGCGCGCCCACCTGCGCCAGAAGTTCCGCCGCCAGTTTCCGCCGCGCCTTCCAGTTCACCCGCTTCCACGGCGAGCTGCTTTCCCCGGCCAGCGCGATATTTTCCGCCACCGTCAAATCCGGAAAAAGCGCCGGCTGCTGATAAACAATGCCAATGCCCAGCGAACGCGCGCGCCGCGGTGTGTTGTGCGTAATCAGTTGGTGGTTTAAATGGATTTGCCCGCTGTCGGCCTGCGTGGCCCCGGCCAGAATCTTGATGAGAGTCGATTTGCCCGCGCCATTTTCCCCGGCCAGCGCATGCACCTCGCCTTGTTGCAGCGTCAGCGACACGCCCTTTAAGGCATGCACGCCGCCATACGATTTGCGAATTTCGTTTGCTTGCAGAACTACGTTGTTCAAAAGCATCTTTCCATCACTATTGCCGCCAGGCGCTCTCGGTTAACTGTTGGGCGGAACTGACAAAAGCGCTGTAGGTGACATGCGCGGTTCCGTTTGCGGGGAGCCAGCGATACACGGGGGCTCCAAATAAGGCAGGGCGGCTAATCATCTGTCGCCGGGTTTCCGGATATGGCGAAACGCCAAACTCCAGTCCGCAGGTGACGCCCTTATTATTCCATGGCGGCTGGCTGCGCTTGCGGTTTTCCTGCCACAATCCCAGCCACGGGAAGTCTGTCCGTTTCCATTGATACCCCATTACCGCTTGATGTTCAGAGGAAAACGCGGCAAACCCGGCCATCCCCCCAGCCTCCATTAAATGAGTGGTGAAGCGGGAGAAAGGTTTCTCAGCGCAAAACGTGCGCAAATCTACTGTGCTCCCGTCGGCCAGCGGCAAGTTTGGCCAGGCAAAATCCGTCGCCGTCGCCATCACGCCGCCGTCAAGTTCCGGCGATTCAAATGTTCTGGATTTAGCCGCCGGAAAAGTGAACTGGGTGTGCGAATTCAAGAACGGCGGACCCAGCGTCACATGCTGCGTCCAGCCAATCGGCCGGTCCAGTGCCGTGTGGTTCGAAACCCATTCCTCAAAACTCACCCATTCGCCATCAAGCGTCAGAGACCTCTTAAAAGTCAATCCGGCCAGTGGAAGAGCGGCAGTCATTTCAAGCTTGTTCTCGCCAGCTTGAATGTCATATCGGACCACCGACGACTCTCCATGAGTGGTAAGTCCTGCCTCTGCTTCTTCCGCCGAGGGCGGCCCAAACATGTCGATGCAAACGTTGTGCCCCATGATGCCCATCAGCAGCTTGCTCTCGGCATCGCTTCCATACTCTGGATGCGTGGCCAAGTCATATTGGGATGGCTCGCCGCTGGGCCACGGCGGCACCCAAAGCGGATTGATGCCCAGTTGCTTATGGAATATTTCGGCGACATGGCCGCCCTCCGTGAGGACGGTGACACGTATCTGGTCGTTCTCTAAAGAGACCGCTTCGCGCCCGTGAAAGCTCATAATAGAAAAGCTTTAGCAAACATAGGCATAGCAGCTTGTTTGCAAACTAACCCCTCAATGGTCAGTAAGCTTATCAAAGTCTGAATCCGAAATTCCAGCATTTTTTGCTGATAAAGTGCAAGGTGCAAAAAATGTTGACATCACAATTGCAGGAAGCCCTAAAAGCCGGCGAAGGAATCCTCAAACTCGAGCCTTGCTGGGTGCCCCGTTCCTTCATGATTCCCGGCGGACGCTTGCGCCTTCATCCCGATGACCTCTACGCCCTTGGCGCGCATCGCGGCGGCATCAACGAACGCTGGTTCTCCTCCACCACCAACGCCTCAAACGGTCCCGGCACGCCGCCCGACGAAGGCTTGAGCTACGTGCGCTTTGGCGATTCGCGCTTTCTGCTGAAGGACGCCATCGAGACTGCCGGCGATCTTCTGCTGGGCACCGGTGGCAACTGGAACCTGCTCTGCAAGTTCTTCGACAACTTGGGCCCCATTCCCCACCACCTGCATCAGAACGACGAGATTGCCAAAACCACCGGCCAGCGCGGCAAGCCCGAAGCCTATTACTTCCCGCCCCAGTACAACCAGAAAGACAACAATTTTCCCCACACCTTCATGGGCCTGGAACCCGGCACAACCAAAGCCCAAATCCGCCAATGCCTCGCCGATTGGAACAAGGGCGACAACGGCATTCTGTTTCACGCCCGCGCTTACCGTTTGCAGCCAGGGGCAGGATGGCAGATCAACCCTGGCGTTCTGCACGCGCCCGGCTCTCTGGTCACTTATGAACCGCAAGTGAACAGCGATGTCTTCTCCATGTTCCAGTCGCTTGTCGATGGCCGCCCTGTGGACCGCTTCCTGCTGGTGAAGGATGTCCTGCCCGAGTATCACCACGATCTGGATTACCTCATCGGCATGCTCGATTGGGAAGCCAACGTCAATCCCGAATTCGGCAAGAGCAACAAAGTGTTCCCCAAGCCAGTGGCTGGCCACACCGAAGGCTATAGCGAACTCTGGGTCACATACGGCACGCCCTTCTACTCCGCCAAAGAATTAACTGTTCCGCCCAAGAGCAAAGCCACTGTGATGGATGCCGCCGCTTACGGCTTGATCCTCACGCAAGGCCATGGAACCATCGGCAAGCATTCCGTCAGCACGCCCGCCATGATTCGTTTCGGCGCAATGACGGAAGACGAATTATTCGTCAGCGCGGACGCCGCCAAACGCGGCGTGGAAATTGAAAACCTAAGTGAAACCGAGCTGCTGGTTCTGCTGAAGCACTTTGGACCTGGAAATCCCGATGCCCAATAAATTTCCCGCCTTGCATAACGCCATGTGGCCGGGGCTGGTCGGCAAAGGTCCCGGCGCGGAACCGGCCATTGACCTGGACACCATGCTGAATCTCACCGCCAACGCGGAAGTGGATGGCGTGCGCTTTCAAGGCGTCGATCTTTTCCTCTTCGCCCCGCACGTGGAAATTGATTCCACCGACGACGACCTGAAAATTCTCGCCGACAAAATCGCCGCCAAGAATTTGGTAGTCGGTTCCGTTGTCGCGCCCGTCTGGCCGCCCACCGGAGGCGGTTCCGCCATGGGAGACGCCACGCAGTTTTTAACGCAGGTAAAGAAAGCCTGCATCATCGCCCAAAAACTTCGCACTATGGGAATCCGCCCCCACGGCACCGTGCGCATCGATTCCGCCGCCAGTCCCGCCGAATGGGAAAAAAATCCCGAAGCCGGCACGGCTATGATCGCGAAAACCTTTCAGGAAGCCGCCGACATCGCCGAAGGCTTCGGAGAACGCCTCGCCGCCGAAGGCGAAATCTGCTGGGCCGGCATGGATACATTGCCTCACATGCTGGATCTGCTGGAAAAAACAAACCGCCCCAAAACGCTCGGCTTCCAGGCCGACATGGCGCACACGCTGTTGTTCACCCCTCTGCCCGAAAATTTCGACTGGTCCGACCAAGCTACCCTCGCCGAAGCCTACCAAAAAATGGCCAGCGCGCTGCGTCCCTGGACCATCGATTTTCACGTCGCACAAAACGACGCCACGGTAAAGGGCTCCGGCTCGCACGACAAAACCGGCCGCCACTGCCTCCCGGACGACCCCAACGGCAAACTCGACATCGTGCGCGATTCCGGCGCATGGATGCGCGACGATGACGGCAAAATCACCAAAGCCTTCCCGCATATCTGCTGGGACGGCTGCATGTTCCCGAACGAAGTCATGCTCCAGCAGGAGACCTGGAATAAAATTCTGAAGTCAATGATCGCCGTTCGTGAAGCGCATGGGTGGAACTGATGCCTGAACCACTGAGAATCGGCCTGGTCGGCTGCGGCTTCATGGGCCGCACCCATTCCAACGCCTTCCACCAAGCCCCGCATTTCTTCAGCCTGCCCTATAAACCCATACTCCAAGCCGTCTGCGCCCGAAATCCCCAAACCGTCACCGATTTCGCGGCCCGCTGGAACTACGCATCCTTCGAAACCGACTGGCGCAAACTAATCGACAACCCCGACATCGACCTCATCGACATCGCCACTCCCAACGACACCCACGCCGAAATCGCCATAGCCGCCGCCCAGGCCGGAAAAATGGTCATGTGCGAAAAACCGCTGGGCCGCACCGCAGCCGAAGCCGAACAAATGGTCGCCGCCGCGGAAAAAGCCCAAGTCCGCAACATGGTCTGGTACAACTACCGCCGCGTGCCCGCCGTCACGCTGTTAAAAGCCCTTCTGGACGGTGGCCGCTTCGGCCGCATCTTCCACTACCGCGCCAAATTCCTGCAGGACTGGACCATTTCCCAAGACCTGCCGCAGGGCGGCGCAGGCCTCTGGCGTTTGGACGCCTCCGTTTCCGGCAGCGGCGTCACCGGGGATCTGCTGGCCCACGCCATCGACACCGCCATTTGGCTCAACGGCCAAATCAGCGAAGTCTCGGCCATGACCGAAACTTTCATCAAGCAGCGCACCCATTCCCTCACTGGAAAAGTGCAACCTGTCACCATTGACGACGCCAGCGCCTTCCTCGCCCGCTTCACCAACGGATCGCTGGCGACCTTCGAAGCCACCCGTTACGCGCGCGGTCACAAGGCTCTCTATACGCTGGAAATCAACGGCGAGCACGCCTCAGCCTTCTGGGATCTGCACGACCTCCATCGCCTCCAATATTTCGACCATCGCGACGAAGGCCAACTGCGCGGCTGGCGCAGCATCCACGTCACCGATAGCGACCATCCGTATATGAAGCAATGGTGGGTGCCGGGTTTGCAAATCGGTTACGAACATACGTTCATTCATCAGTTCGCCGATTTCCTGACCGATGCGGAAGCATCGCCCACCTTCCGCGAAGCGCTGCTCACCGACCGCGTCACCGACGCAGTGTTAACTTCAGCCCAGACCCGCCAATGGATAACAATTTAGGAGCACAAACATGACCCGCCGCAAAGTTCTAACAGCCCTGGCCGCAGCTTCCCTCCCTGCCTTCGCTCAAAATATTGAGCCGCTAAAAGAAACCGGCTTCCAGCCCATCTTCGACGGCAAAACCATGAGCGATTGGGACGGCGACCCCAAATTCTGGCGCGTGGAAAACGGCGCGCTGGTGGGCCAAACCACCACGGAACTTCAGCCCGCCCAAAACACATTCCTCATCTGGCGCAAAGCCAAGCCCGCCAACTTCGAACTCATCGCCGAATACAAATTGGTCGGCTTCAACAGCGGCATCCAGTACCGCAGCATCGAACTGCCCGACATCAAATGGGCCATGAAAGGCTACCAGGCCGACATCGACGGCGAACAAAAATACACCGGCCAAATCTACGAAGAGCGCGGCCGCGGCTTTCTCGCCTTGCGCGGCCAGTCCAACTACATTTCCACCGGCCAGAAACCCGGCGTGGTCGGCACCCTCGGCGGCAGCGACGAATTGAAATCCCTCATCCACGACGCCGACTGGAATTCCATCCACCTCATCGCCCGCGGCAACATCCTGATGCAGTACTGGAACGGCCGCCTGATGAGCATGCTGATTGACGACGACGAAACAAACCGCAAAATGAGCGGTCTCATAGGTATCCAGGTTCACAAAGGCCCCGCCATGAAAATGGAAGTCCGCCGCATCGAACTAAAAACCCTCTAACACTATCGCGAAAGACGGGGACCGAGAAACATGTCCCCAACAGAACGACTTCCCCTTTGAAGCGAACTCACTGCGTGGACATATCTCTCCGTCCCCGTTTTCGTTCCCTCTCCCTGCTAGCCTAACCTGTAAGAAACAAGAAGATCGGTTAGTTGTCTATTCTTCTGAGCACGCCCAGTGACCGACGAAAATAACCAGGCTTTCTTCTCCGCTTGGCGCGACCGCCTGCAGGCGCTAAAAAACATTCCGCCCGTTTTGCGTATTGTCTGGGAATCCGGCCCCAGCGTCGTGGTCATTGGCCTGGTAACGCGCGTCCTGGTCGCCGTCATCCCCGCCAGCATCGCCTACGTCACCAAGCTCTTAATCGACCGCACCATCGCCATCAATCACCACCAGGCCCCGCTCGATTCCTACCTGTGGTTTCTCGCAGGCTCCGAATTCGCGCTCGCCATGGCCAGCAACCTCATCAGCCGCGTCATCGATTATTACGATTCCGTCCTGGCCGACCGCTACACCCGCCACGTCAGCATCGAAGTCATGCGCCACGCCTCCGCGCTCGATCTGCAGGCCTACGAAAATCCCGTCTTTTACGACCGCCTGGAACGCGCGCGCGTGCAAGCCACCGACCGCCTGGGCATGATTCAATCGCTGGGCCGCCTGTTCCAGCAAACCATCACCACCATTTCTTTGTCCGTCGTCATTCTCTTCTATTCGCCTCTCCTGCTTCTTCTTCTGGTCGGCTGTCTCATTCCCGCCTTCCTCGGCGAAAGCCATTTCGCTTTTCTCAGCTACGCCAAAAACTTCCGCCAGACCCCCGCCAAGCGCCAGCTCGATTATTTGCGCCAGCTCGGCGGCAGCAAAGAAGCGGCCAAGGAATTAAAGCTGTTCGGCCTCAGCGACTTTCTCACCGGCCGCTTCACCACGCTGTCCAACGGCATTCTGGACGAAAATCTCGCCTTGTCGCGCCAGCGCCTCATCGCCGTCTCGCTGCTCTCCATCCTCAGCACCGGCGGTTACTACGGCGCTTACGTCTGGGTCATTTACAAAACCGCCACTGGCGTCTTTTCCGTCGGCACCCTGAGCATGCTCACCGCGAACATCATGAACGCGGCCAACAACATCTCGCAAATTTTCTCGCTGCTTTCAGGCATCGCCGACCAGGCCCTCTTCCTGACAGATCTTCTCGCCTTCTTCGACATGAAGCCGACCGTCTGTTCAAAACCAAACGCCCTTCCCGCGCCGCGCCCCATTCGCAAAGGCTTTGAATTCAAAAACGTCAGTTTTCACTACCCAGGCGTGGACCGCCTGATTCTGAACAAACTGAATTTCCGCCTGGAACCCGGCGAACGCATCGCGCTCATCGGCCAGAACGGCCAGGGCAAAACCACCATCGTCAAACTGATGTCGCGCCTCTACGACCCAACCGAAGGCCAGGTTCTTCTGGACGGCGTCGACCTGCGCGAATACAACATCGAAGATCTCTGCAAAGAAATCGGAGTCATCTTCCAAGACTTCATGCGCTACGAAATGACCGCCAGCGAAAATATCGCGGTCGGACGCATCGAATACATTTCCGACCTGCAACGCATTCGCGAAGCCGCCGATCAGAGCCTGGCCCACGGAGTGATTCAGAAACTGGCCGGCAAGTACAACCAGATGCTCGGCCGGCGCTTCGACGGTGGCGTGGACCTCAGCGGCGGCGAATGGCAAAAGCTGGCGCTGGCCCGCGCCTACCTGCGCGAAGCGCAGGTGCTCATCCTCGACGAACCGACCGCCGCCCTGGACGCGCGCGCCGAAGCCGAAGTTTTTGAGCGCTTCAACGAACTCACCGTCGGAAAGATGGCGCTCTTCATTTCCCACCGCTTTTCGACAGTTCGCATGGCGGAACGCATCATTGTTTTGGAAAATGGTTCTATTGCCGAACAAGGAAGTCACGACAAGCTGATGGCCAAATCCGGAATATACGCGGAAATGTTTGAACTGCAGGCAGCGAGTTACCGATAACCATGGCCGACGCAACCCAAAAGCTGGAGCCAGTTGAAGTAGAAGAGCCAGTTCTCACCGAACAGGACCGCGAACTCCTGCGCGACCACGCCCGCCAAACCGCCCGCTCCTGCGCCTGGATTGGCCGCGCTTCCGTCTCGCGTCCCAAACAAATCGCCCGCAACAGTTTCCGCCGCCTGGCCGAGCTCGAAAATCGCCTCTACGCCCTGAAAAGTCCCGAACCGTCCGACGACCTGAAATGGCTCTACGACAACCTGCGCCTGGTTCATTCCGAATTGCAGGATCTGCGTGAATCCGTGCGCTCGCTGCAAAAACTGCCGCTCGTCCGAACCGCCACCGAAGAATCCATCCCCCGGGCCATCATTCTGGCGCGCGGATTGATGGCCGCCTGCAATTACCAGCTCAGCGAAGAAGCCTTTTCGTTCTATCTGGAATCCGTTCAGGAAATTGAATACCTGCGCCTGGATGAAATCTGGGGCATGCTCATGGCGCTGAAGCTCAGCCTGCTGGAACTGCTCTCTCAGCGCGGCAATCAGGCTATTGACGCCTTTAACGCCGAAGGTCCCGCCGCCGCATCCTTCGACGTCGGCCATCTCATCCGCAGCCTGCGCTTCATTGGTGAGCGCGACTGGCGCGACACGCTGGAACAGCTCTCCATCGTCCACCGCACCTTCAGCGAAGATCCGGTCTATCTGCGCATGGATTTTGAAAGCCGCCAGGGATACCTGCGCCATGTCGCCAAAATCGCTTGCCACTCCGACCTGGGCGAAACAGACTTGGCGCGCCTGGTCGTCAAAATGGCCCGCGACGGCGCATCTGCGGGCGGCGCGTTGCAGGAGCGCGCGCGCCATATCGGCTATCACCTGCTGGACGACGAGGGCCGCCACGATCTCTACCATCGCGTCTGCTACCGCCAGCCGGTGAAATCCATGCTGCAAAGCCTCTTTCACCGCTTTCCCGATGAGGTCTACATCATCGGCATCGAAGCCGTCACGCTCATCACCGTAGTCGTTTTAATCACCAGCCTGTTCCGCGCCGAAGGCAGCGCGGGCGTCATCTTTGGAGCACTCTTGCTGGTCCTGCCCGCCGCCGGCGCGGCTGTCGAACTGATGAACTACCTGGTCACCACTGTGCTGACGCCGCGCCCGCTGCCCAAGCTCGATTTTTCCAAAGCCGTCGACCCCGATTGCGCCACCATGGTCGCCATCCCCACCCTGCTCATCAACGAAAAGCAAATCCGGCAGCTTGTCGATGACCTCGAAGTCCGCTACCTGGTGAACCGCGACCCCAACATTTTCTACGCGCTGCTCACCGACCTGCCCGACACCGCCGAACCCGCCGATGACACCGACCACCGCATCGACCTCGCCACCAGCCTCATTCAGGAACTGAATACCCGCTACGCCGATGAGCCCTACGGCGGCTTTTATCTTTTCCATCGCCATCGCGTTTATAATCCGCGCGAGGGCGCCTGGATGGGCTTTGAACGCAAACGCGGCAAGCTTCTGGACCTCAACCAGCTCCTGCGCGACACGTTCGATCCGTTTCCCGTGAAAGCCGGCGACCTGGCACGCCTCCCCCGCATCCGCTATGTCCTGACGCTTGATTCCGACACCCAGCTCCCGCGCGGCTCGGCCCAGAAAATGATCGGCGCAATGGCCCATCCTCTGAACCGCCCGTTCGTCGATCCGGAGCTGAACATCGTCACGCGCGGCTATGGCATTCTTCAGCCGCGCGTCGGCATCAGCGTTCATTCCGCCACGCGCTCACGCCTGGCCAGCATCTACTCCGGCGAAACCGGCTTCGACATTTATTCGCGCGCCGTTTCCGACGTCTATCAGGATCTCTACGGCGAAGGTATTTTCACCGGCAAAGGCATCTATGATGTCGACGCCCTGCGCCAAGTCTTGGAGCATCGTTTCCCGCGCAACGCCTTGCTGAGTCACGATCTGATTGAAGGCGCTTACGCCCGCGCCGGTCTCGCTTCCGACATCGAAGTCATTGACGATTATCCATCCCACTACAGCGCCTACAACCGCCGCAAACACCGCTGGCTGCGCGGCGATTGGCAAATTGTCCAATGGATCTTGAACCAGGTTCCCGACGAATCGCGCAAGCTGGTGCGCAACCCCATCTCGCTCGTGTCGCGCTGGAAAATTGTCGATAACCTGCGCCGCAGTTTAATGGAGCCCGCCACCTTTCTCCTGCTCGTATTTGGCTGGTATCTGCTTCCCGGCGGTCCGCGCTTCTGGACCGTAGTCACGCTCGCACTGCTGTTCCTGCCCATCTATTTCCGCCTCATCTTCTCGCTCATCAAAGCGGCCGCTGCCGAAAGCATGGATTCCGCCCGCCTCTCGGTCAGCGACTTCCTCACCTCTCACGTCAGCATCTTTCTCAACACCGCATTCCTGGCGCACCAGGCCATGGTCTCGGTTGACGCCATCGTTCGCACCATCATTCGCACCTACATCACCCACACCAATCTGCTGGAATGGGAAACCGCCACCGAAGCCGAACTCGGGCTCAAAAAGCGCACGCCGGTCGACATGTATCTCGATTGGACACCGCTCCTCTGCCTCGTTCTCGCACTCCCGCTCATCCTGCGCCCTGCCGCCGCGCCCTACGCCGTGCCCTTCCTCTTCATCTGGGCCTGTTCCAAGTTGCTCTCCCTCTGGCTAAACGCCTCGCCGCTGGATGAAGAGCATTCACTTTCCGACAAACAGCAGCACTTCGTCCGTGAAATCGCCCTCCGAACCTGGCGGTACTTCGCCACCTTTAGCAATGAAACCAATCACTGGCTGGTCCCGGACAACGTCCAGGAAGAGCCTTATCGCATCGCCGAACGCCTTTCCCCGACCAATCTAGGCCTGCTTCTGAATTCACGCCAAGCCGCGCTGGAACTGGGCTACATCAGCCTCGCCGAATTCATTGACCTGACCGAAAAAACCTTCACCACCATCCTGCGCCTGCCCCGCTACTTCGGCCATTTCGTCAACTGGTATGAAACCGACACCCTGAAACCCATCGAACCGCTCTTCATCTCCAGCGTCGATAACGGAAACTTTGTCGCCTCGCTCTGGAGCCTGAAGGAAGGCTGCCGCGAACTTCTGCGCCGTCCCGTCCTGGGCGATCAGCTTCGCAGCGGCCTGGCCGATTATTACGCTCTCGCCGGAAATGCCCAATCCCCGAAAGCAGAATCCATAACCCAATGGCTCACCCTCTCGGCATCCGAAGATCCGGAACTGTCCGCCCGTTTCGACGCGCTGCGAGACTTTGTGCGTCAGCACACTCCCTGGTTCCTGCCGGAAAACAAAGACATCCTCGCCTTAACCGGCTTCAAATTCCCCGATCTGGATCTGACTCCCGCCACCGCCGAAGCCTACCTCCGCAATTTCGACGACATGCTCCGCCTGCTGCTGGTGCAGCCCGGCGTCTCCACCGAAATTCACGGAAAAATTCAGGCGCTGCAAGCCGAACTCCCAGCCTGCCGAACCCGTCTTCTCGACCTCGCCGCCCGTCTTCGCAAAATGGTCACCGCCTGCGAAAACCTTTCTGAGGAAATGGACTTCTCCCTTCTCGCCGACAAAGGCCGCAATCTGCTTTCCATTGGCTACGACGTCACCAAGAGGCAAATCAACAAATCCTGCTACGACCTTCTCGCTTCGGAAGCCCGAACCGCCACCTTCATTTCGGTCGCCAAAAACAACGTCGTCGAAGACGCCTGGTTCCGCTTGGGCCGCCAGCACACCTCTTGCGAAGGCGAGAACACGCTCATCTCCTGGACCGGCACCATGTTCGAATACCTGATGCCCGTCATCTGGATGAAATCGCACGCCAACACTCTGCTCCACCGCGCCGTCACGTCCGCCGTGCGCGCGCAGCAAGGTTACGGCAAAAGCCACAACGTGCCATGGGGCATCTCGGAAGCGGCCTACAGCAAGACTGATGAGCAAGGCACCTATCAATACGCCGCCTTCGGAGTGCCTGGTCTCGCGCTCAATGTGGCGCGCGCCGGAAGCCTGGTCGTCTCTCCCTATTCCAGTTGCCTCGCCCTCATGGTGGACCCCGCCGCCGCCGTCCAAAACCTGCAGGACATGGCCCGCAAAGACTGGCTCTCCCAATACGGCTTCTACGAATCGGCCGATTACACCGCGTCCGCCGCGCGCACTTTCCGCTCCCGCAAATATCATCTGGTCCGCTGCTGGATGGTCCATCATCAGGGCATGAGCCTGGCCGCCATCTGCAATCTGCTCTGCGATTACCCATTCCAGCGCTGGTTCCACGCCGACCGCATGGTGCAAGCCAGCGAAATGATTTTGCAGGAGCGCCCCCTTCACGCCAAGCCTCTGGCCGACATTCAGCTCCGCAAAGTCATGCCATTTTCTGGCGTGGAAGCCACCACGGCGCAAGTCTAGAAAATTTCTCCGCCCAGCTATCATATTTTCTGTGTCAAACATAATCCGACAGGACTGGGGCGCTCTGCCCACAGGCGAAGCAATCGATCTTTACACGATCCACAATGCAAAAGGCGTGGAAGCCACCATCACAACGCTAGGCGGCCGCCTGGTCACTCTCAAAACTCCCGACCGCAACGGCCATTTTGACGATATCGTTCTGGGTTTCGACACCCTGGCCCCCTACCTCATCAAAAATCCCTTCTTCGGAGCCTTGGTCGGCCGCTTCGCCAATCGCATCGCCAACGGCCAATTCACCCTCGACGGCGAAACCTACACCCTGG
>Ga0209208_10009213_pt1 | contig 13013 bp, 9 predicted proteins | sample S1TSphfallax_3_FD_187694 | JGI IMG/M metagenome (GOLD analysis project Ga0209208, IMG submission 187694) | Host-associated microbial communities from peat moss isolated from Minnesota, USA - S1T2_Fd - Sphagnum fallax MG (SPAdes) (version 2) | ecosystem: Host-associated > Plants > Peat moss >...
AAAGACAAAGAGTTCCTGCAATCTGAAGCGGCGAAAGGACGTCGCTACTGCAAAGACATGCAGCGGGAGCTTCGCAAATGCCGACATTCTTTGACGGAATTGAAGATGGTCCAAAGACAGCAGCAGCAGCAGCAGCAGCAGATGGACATAGAGGAGGAGCAGCGTGGTGGTCGTCGTCCATATGCACATAAGAAGAAGCAACAGCGTCTTCAAGAAAATCATCGTGCATTGAAGAAGCGGTCTAGAGGGGAGGAAAGTGAAGAACAACAGAATGCAGCAGCAGAAAGAAGAACCAAAGGACGAGGAGACCTCAGTGCCTCGCAGGAAAGAAGAATCGACACGAAGCTTCTGAGCCAGGAGCCATCATCGCCTGCTGACAACAGAGTGACCAAGGCAGCTGCTTCTGCTGAACAACGCCCATGAACACTGCTAACTCCCCTCCCACCATCAAATCTCCAAGGAAACAGGCCTCTGCTGCTATCAGAGGAGTACAGATCCAACAAACTTCTCTTTCTTCAGTCCCTCCTGCTTTGAATCTGCAAGTGGGTATTCTACACGGATACTCTCTCACTACTCTTGGAGCTTTCAGCACAAACAGACATTGTAAGATTTCTCCTACACTTCTATTTTTATCAAGGATTTAGAAATACAGAGGTGGGTAGTTCAGTTGGGCTCTTTTTTGCACAACTTAGGGTTTAGGGTTTAAGCATCTTCAGTATCATCTGTGCGTGCTCCTTCATCTTGTCGATTTCTTCCTTTTGATTGTGGCTTTGGATCTCAATTACGTGCTATTTGATGTCTCTCTTACCCCAAGGACTTGTGGTTCTCAGATCCCATGCTTTTGTTTTTGCTTGCTGATGATCCCACTCAGATACATACAGGTCTACAGAAATAAAATACCTGGAGAGTGAATCAGGAAGCTCTTGAAGCTGATGCATACATATAGAAAGGAAACATTCTATAAATCAAGAAACCCTGGAAGCTGAGATAAATGACTCTGGCTGCATGTCAAGCTGATGAAGCTTGTGGATTTTGGGGTGTACATGTGAGCAAACAGAATGCACACATGGACACCTGAAAATCCTGAAGTTGTTTCTTTGGCACTGTCTTTACCATCTCTACATTTTTCTTTGTAGATTCAAAGGCAGATTCAAATGAGAAGGCTTTCTGTGGAATCATGTGGTCACATTTATACTTTCTTTACTAACCCTCCATTTAATTCTCTCTGCAGATTCAAGCAGAAGGAAGGAGCTACTATCCACATCCATTCTTCAAAGACAGTAAATGTATCAATTGCTGATTTTGTTTTTCATCAATTATCCTTCATTCAAAAGCTGAAAATTTTGTAATTATGTCCCCTGTTTTTATGCCAAGAGATTAATGTACCCAAGAAAGTAGAACTTGTTGGAACAAATGTTTTTAAACATGGAGCTTCTTCTTAGAGTTTTTCTTCTTGAAAGACATATGCTATTGTGGTGTGAGTTGATATGCAGTGTCAAAGAAGCAAATGTATGATAGACTTGTAACTGGTGGATTTTTGGTTTTCCTCTGGAACCTAATATAGCATTTTGACACTAACTCAAAGCTGGCATGATCAAGAACTTGTCAGAACCCCTTCTCTACAGAAGAAGATGTAGGGCATGAAATTTTCCAAACAACTGTGACAATTGGTTTCCAATCCAAGCTACCGTTTCAAAGACAATAATAGGGCACTACTATGCTATCCATCCGGACTTCATCCAGGGGGTTTCCATTGACCTGAAGACGCTGGATTTGAGTAGTAGTCCTAGCTTCCCCGTGCTCTAGACTGCTATTTTAAAAGTGGTGCTTTATGCCCCTGAGACATGACACTTCCTGCAAGCATCTTTGCACAGTTTCTTAAGCTAATCTCATATACTGTCCCAGCAATCTAGAAATCCTGTTGGTGGAAAGGTTCCTCAATTTATGTGTCAGAGGTATGGCAACAATAAATGCTGCAAACTTGGTAGGTTTCAACATAGCCCATGAAATTGATCAGTTATGTTCCTGCAGTGTCCATATCTATTGTGTCTGCACCCTCCCTGAACGTGACACGCACTCGTAGAACCCCAGCCAACCTGCGATCATTTATGTTTAACACATCTGATGTCTCCCCGCCCATTAGTCTTAAAAGCTGCTCTTGCAAGTTGGGGCGTGTCATCTCCTCCAATACTGCTGGTGCTTGCATGTAAAGGTTGTTGCCATGATATGACACACTGGGTTTCGAAAGCTTGAGTTTGAATCTCGAGTCTTTCAGTAATGTATCAATAAACTGCACAAATCACAAGGAATGTTTTGAGTATTGGGTGTATAGGTATATTATTTAATCCATCATCACTGGATAATTGACACAACAACAAGGATAAGAAAAACATAAAACAAACGGGTTACTCATGTCCTCCACTAACAACTAGCCAATTCCAGCAAGCATTGTGAATCTATTTTAATCCACAAGAGATCTTTGTGTACCTTCTGCAATGTGATGGATTTGTCAACCTCAAGAGGAACACCAGGACTACAAATTATGCAGTTGCGGTCCTTGTCATGTGGCACAGTTCGTAGGTAGATCCCCTCTGTTCCTGTGTACCTGCAGCAATATTGTGATTTGTAAGGTCTAGGGTGGGCTATATGTACTGTGCAATTGAGAATGTTTTGTGTCTTTCTTCTCAACAAATTTCTCATAAGATTGAGAGCTCTCCCAAACTTACAAATTGACTATGGCAGAATAGAAATTGTCAGATCATCTGATACTGAGGTTAGTGAGCTTCCCAACAAAATCCAATTTTAGAATATATTCCAACAAAATCCACTTCTGTGCTGAAAACAAGGTTTAGTATTTGGATTTCAATCTTCACTACACTTTGAAGGGAAAACAGGAAGGCTGAGGACATACTGCATGTAGATGTCCATGCCAGTGCTGCACATTGTTGCAATCTTCAATGTCTCTAATGCACATGTTGCTGCTACAACCGCATTTGTTGAGGCAATGGCAGGTACTATGTTCTTGACTACACCCTGCAAATTGAAATGTTTGCAAACAATCAGCAGATGGAACTCCAGTAGCCTAACAACCAACATGTTCCATCATCAGTACCATAGCAAACCTATGACCAGACTGCTAGAGACGCCCAAATTTGGACAGGAAAGCACACTTCATAATTTTTTGAACTGGTAGCAAGTTCGCAAAGGAAAAGTACAACAGTATGTTCACTTGTAGGTCAAGAAGTTGTAGGCATCCAAAGAGAAAGTGGGTTGGCTCAGATATTAATTTTCCTTCAAAGCACAAGGTCAAGGACATCAACTGGAAACCTTGAAGCACACACACCTACTCATGTTTACAGCTGATGAAATTCCACAAAAGGGTTACTGTGTTCAATCCTACTCTTTCAGCTCTTTCAAAGACCTTGAGCCTAAAACGTCAACAAAAAAAGCCTGCAGAGTGGGATGACAGACACAACCAGGGATCCACAAGATCAGACCTGGGTAAGTGAGTATGTGATTCCACTTATGTTGAACTGTTCTCCCCTCTTCAGAGCCTGCATTTAGAAGGCACAAGAACTGACAAATGAGCTTGTCATTTCCCAAGGATACACAAAGCATGTATGCAAGTGAAATGGAAAATATTGAATTCACCATAGTCCTATGAGGATGAGGAACAGTGCAGGCCAAATTTAGGATGGGTGCACTGTGTTCCAGTTTTGGGTACCCAAGGATGCGTGGGCAAAAGGACGCCAGTACATCTCTATGCCCAAGCTGTACTCCACAAAAATTCTGTTACAGAAATATAGCAATTCCAGTAAGGGTATTGTTTTTTAATTACACAATGGCACCTGGTCATAAATCCACTTCATGTGCTCTGGGTTGTCTGCATCAAAATATTCTCCAATCCGATCCTGTCAGACATGACCACATAAGAATGGGATCTAAGTTTCAGTCAGATATTGACCTCGTAAATAAGAAACACATGCCTGGACCTGAACCCTTCGCAATTGAAGTCTGCAAAACAAGGCTATGAACTTCTGGTTCACTCAACTGAAGTACCAACACTGAAGCAAATTGTAAAGCAAAGCTTACCATGACTTCCATTAAAGCACAAGCTTCTGATCCCTTGGATAGCAATTGTAGATTTCTAGTAGATAACTGAGAAACTCGACACACTGATTTTGAAGAAAAATAGGTACAGTAGTTGCAAGGTTTTTCATACCTGGCCCCATTGAATGAGGTGGGCATATTCAATGCAATGAGCTGGTGATCGTGGTGTTTCAGCAAGCGTGCACAGAGGAAAAGTTATTTGGGGAGGGAACAGCCAAAGAGAGCAGTGGAAACAAGGTGTTATCCCTGGAATTATTACACGTGCATGGCCTTTGAAACCTTCGGTGCCACCATCAACCAGAGGCTTGATTGTTGAAAGATCAGGTGAGCCATCTTCCTCGTACTCTTCTTGGCCGAGAATGGAGACAGACGAGAAATATCTTGCGTTAGCCAAAACCCATTTGAAAATCATTATACAGTCCTTGACCTTACTTGAAAGGAAAACGTTAGCCAAAAGTGACTCAGGAAGACATGCTCTCATGTGTCATATCTGAAGTTGCAATATGGTGTAACTAGCCGGTCATGAAGACAGTGAACCCAGGCACCCAAACGTGGATACTTGCATTGAGGCCATACCAACAAAACCGCAGATAACAGAGTTGATATAACTGCGAGCTTCAAGTGAATCCAAGCCCAAGACAATGATTTGAAAATCTTTATAAAACGCAATGTCCTTGTCTTCAATCTTGCAGAAGTGGGGAATCACTGTCACACCCTTCACCCGTTGCATAACCCTTGCAGCAGCAACCTCTGACTTTGGTTTTCCTACATCTTGCATCCTGCAGTCCATTGCAGAAAGATTTCAGCATGAAGCTGAAAACAGAACAGCCTCCCACCAAAATTTGTGTTGTGCTATCAATTCCACAGACTAAAAGATGAACACTATGTAGTAGTAGTAGCAGGAGGAGGAGGAGGAGGAGGAGTAGTAGGAGAAGAGTACATCAGACATATCTGACAATGAACAACAGAGCTAGACACAAAAGACAGATGAGACCTGGAATCCTCATTTTGAGAAATCTAAACCCCACAACCTACAATCTACCCCAACCACAGTGCATGACTTCCAGCCACAGATTGCTCTTGCTTTGCTGCCGAGACTAGATGTGATACTTCCAAAGGACACAACCTAAATCAATCAAACCCAAGCATCATGCAGGCAATTGTCTGCTTGACAAACACTGTATGGAAATAACACAAATTCTAAGACACAATAATGGAGGGTGTGAGAAAAAGTCTATCAGAAGGTGGAAGGATTGTGTCACGATCCTGAAGAGAAACTGCCGGTTCAAATTCGAAACATCAATAGTGTCCATGTCAATGACATCAATGTGCCCAAAACCTGACAGTGCCAAGTCTTTGAGAAGCTCGCATCCCAACCCACCCGCTCCAATCACCAGCACTCGGAAATCATTCTGCAATGCCTCTCGCAGCTGCAAAAAAAAAACCCCCACTCCCACATCTCACTGAATGTAGAAACGCCCCAACTCATCAGATCCCCCCTTCACAAATAGCAGCAGGATGGAATAACCAGAAGACATAAACATGCTGGAAAATGATTAAAACTGTCAGATTTCTGAACCGTTGATGCATGAATCTAAGATAATACGTTCACTCCGTTGTAAAAATCAGGAATGCCATTGCTTGCTGATCAGGGTTTGATTTGCATTTCTCTTCATCCAAGGTTTAGGGTTTAGGGGATCTCGATCTTGAACATAAGAAGAGGAGGAGGAGGAGGAGGAAGAAGAGGCAATCTGGCTTGCCAATAATTGGAAACCTCCATAGGTAAAAGAGATCAGAGGTTTGTTGCAACGGGATCAGGGACTACAATTGCAGCGCCTTTCAATCTATGACCAATCTCTTGTAAGATCTGTCACTCGAACGCCACAGTTTGTTGAGAAATGGATGGATGTCTTCTTTGCCCAGAAATGAGATGGCAAGTGATGGCATGAACAACCCTTAAAGGAAGGACTTAATCATTCACTCCATGACCTTCTTGTCACTAAAAAAGAAAATGTCACCCACCGAAAACCCTTGGAGAAGAAGAAGAAAGAAAGAAAAAGAAAACGGGGATTGCAAGACGATCCACTTCCGGGAAGAGGTTTACATACATTACCTCAGGACCCGGCTCGAACCCTGGTCCGACCAAGTTTCCACTGCGCAATAGCAAGCGATCTATGTCCCTCCACCGATTTTCCATACCACTGCCATCATCTGTGCGAGAAGAAGGGAGAGAGGATGGTTGTTGCTGGTCAGCCATGGAGAGACGTTGAAGACAGAAGCTGGAGTCGTTGTTGTCATTCGCTCCTCCCATTCGCCTTTTCTTCTTCTTCTTCTTCTTCTTCTCCTTTCTGCACTGTAATCGTCGGAATCCACAAAACCGTGTCTCCAGCACACTCTTGTGACGCACAAAGAGGCGTTCAATTCCGTCTGATAATGTGCTGCCGTGGGAGAGAGACGAGGGCGGGAAAACAAGGAGGAATCGTCGAGCTCGTCGCTAGCTGTTCTCTTACGATTAGGGTTTGCAAGTATTGCCTGTTTGCCGTCCCCTTCCAGTCCATGCTGCATGCAACATGGTGCCTCAGCAACAGCAGCAGCAGCAGCAGACCGGCTGTTTGGCGATGCAGAGCTTGTTGTGCAGGAGGTGAGTGTGCTTGAGCTTTTTCCAAATTCTCAATTCTGCAGCAAGTCTTCAATTCTTCATTTGTTTGCAAAAAAAATTTGATGGACCATCATCTGTGCAGCTTCTCCATGGGTGGCAGCAGAAACCACTTTGCTTGCTAATCCTCCTTAATATGATTATTTTTCAATAATCATATTAGCTCCTTAAGCTTAATTAAGTCAGCCATGTCTAACCCTTCTACTTAAGCAAAACAAATTGATTTTAGGAACCGAGTTTACTATTGTGTAATGCTTAAACAAATTAATGTTTTAAAATGGATAAAATTCATTCCATTTGGAAATGTTTTAATGATATTCATTGTTATTTTTAAACCAAGGGCTTCTTGAAAGGCCAAACTCTTCAAGTGGAATGCAATCTAAGAAGGTTTTAGAACACATCTCCTAAGAACACATCCCCTTCATCCCCACACATCTCCATTTTTGTGTAAGTCCATTTTTGTTTAAGAATGTGTTTTCATCTCCTTGATTAACTCCAAGGTTCAACCATTTATTCTTGCCTTAGCTTTTGCCACAAGCATTTGGTTCAAGTTGCTAACATATAGGTAAATAAAACATGTTACCCACCAAGTTTATTAATGAGTCCAAAATAAGTATAATGTTGAAAGATCCAAATGTATATATAAGGTCCATAAGATCCATTTTTTTGACCTTAAAGCTAGGTAATTAATATTACTTATGAATCTTACCTTAAATAGCCATGCAACATTTCACAACCTACTAGTTTAATTTTTAAAATCTTGATGTGTCTTTTTTTGTTAAAAACTTAAAATTTGTCAGAAGAATTGAATAGATAATGAATAAAAAATAACCAAATTTATGTGAATATATGAACAAAAATACAACATTAAATAAAACAAAGGAAAAAATTGATGAACATCCAAATGCCTATTAAATGGTATTGTAGGTAATTACCTAATATGGTGAGCTATGGAAGATTTTCAAATCTTGGATGTGTTTTTTAGTTGTTCATTTTGTGATATTAAAGTTGTGACGCACCTCAAGCTCCTTGATGGATTCAACTACAAATCGAAAGGTGAAAACAACAGAAGGAAAAAGAGTTAAAATGCACTCTCTAGCTCACAACACTTAGGGGTAAAAGGCACGTTGGAGTTTCGGGATGGGATTAGAAAGATTGACAAGCAATTCAATTACTCACACAAATCTACACAACCCAAACAACAAGTTGATTAGTGCGTAGTTAAAACATTTTAATATACAGATGAACCATTGACAAACACGAATTCACAAAACTCACCACGGCCCAGACTTGGGGGAAGCCACCACCTTCCCCTAATAGTATACTTTGTGCTTGGCCATAGGACCAACACCCAAATGTCATTTTGTCCCCGTACTCCAAAGTGAGAATCCTGAAATTCCCAAAGTTAGAACTTTCGCGACTTTGGGGGCCCATAACTTTGTGTGCAAAGCTCTGATTGAGACGAGGTTTGAAACAAAGTTATAATCTTCATCAACAGTTTTTCAACGATATGTTGCACGCCACTTGCACGCAAGAAACTTGGGGCAATTCCCAACTTTTAATGGTCGGGAGTTAAATTACCAATTTGACTTTCGGCTCTTCTTTTGGCTATAACTTATGTTTTAAGTGTCCACATGCGTCATGTGAGCCCATTTTAGACATTTAAGTTCCAAAAGCTTTTCAATGATATAAAAAACTCCCCAATTCAATAGGTTTTGACCTTGCAATTATGCTCTGAAGGTTTGGGAATCCATCGAGATTCCAACTCTTAAAATGGGAGCTCACTTTAGAGTGTGAGGGTTCATTCCCTCACCCTCTCCTACACTCCTAGGAGCATGAGATGTGACTCATGGGCTTCCCTTTTGACCCGCACCCTTGTAAGCCCTTACTTTGGTTACGAACCCAAGGTTAAGGTTACAAGATGTTACATGGGAGTTACATAACATAAAATTACTATGAAACATTTCATATTCAACTATTAGTTGGATCACATATAAATAACCCAAACATAAAAATATGAGCAGTTCTATCAAAGGTAGATTTGGGAGTTAAATAAACATGTATTCACATCATAATCATCAACTTTCAAATGTGAAAAAAAACCTTTCATTCATTTATATTATATTTTGCAACTCATTGTGGGAATGACAATGTATTCAAACATATTCAATTTGGACATTTAATAGCTTAATTTTGTAGCCTTTGAAAAGAATTTCCTAATGTCATATCAAGTTGTCAACCTCACATTTAACTAAAGTTGTATCACACTCTCCTTTGTTTTCAAATGAGTCAATATTCTTATTAACATTATGGGATTTTCTTTGAACTCTTCATGTCCAAACCCTCAAATTTGAAACCAAACTTTCAAATTGTTTATGGTTTGACTCCATGTGAATATTCATGCCTTTGTCCAACCTCAAGGCAAGGGTTGCAACAAAAGAACAAGGGAAAACCAATAAACATGAAGGACTTGATGTGAAAACAACAAAACACAACAATTTGTGCTTATTTTGTTCCGTCAAGAGGTGTTATGGACTTGCCCATCCAACTAAAACCTATCTATGAAATGATACACATCAATGAAATTGCAAAGAAATTTGTACAACAAATTTTGAAAGTAAAGAACCTTATGAGATTTGTTCACAAAGTCTCAAACCATCATCTTCAACACAAACAGTAGTGACAATAAGCACAAATAACAATGACAAGTTGCCATTCAAATCACGTGTTAGTAATACTTATATTTCTATTCCATCTTTTATTAGGTCTAACATGAACTTGGATGCTACCAACCATCACAATAGTTCACAAGTGACATGAAAGACATGAAAAAGTTCAAAGCATACCAAAACACAATTGACTACTTCAAAAATAAATTGTTGCAATGATGTATCTTCATAGATGGTTCCATTAATTTTGTAAAAACCTATGTTGATGTGAATGTCATTTGGACTAATTTATATTTGAGCTTGGGAAGGCAGATGAATCTCCACCATAGCTAATTCCTTCACTAGTAGCTTCTAGTGCATAAACAATCCAACAACCCTCTGGTATTAAAAGGTTTCCAACTCTACTAAGCAATTTCCAAGACAATTGGCCATCCCATGGGATTGTAATTATTATCATGACCATATCCCATCCCTTGAACAAAGTTATATGGAGGAGAGTTGTTGCCACTTTGCTTAGTTTCACAAGGTTTGGGCTAGAATTGAAGAATTGTACTAATCACATTTGTAGTTTAAAGTTGGTTATCAAAATTGGGTAGTTGGACACATTAAGGTGGGTTCAATAAGGAAAACATACCAAGTAGGCTTCTTCACTTGTGGGGTGTGTGTTCTTGTGTGTTTTTTATTCCAACTTGTGTGCAACAACAATTCTGCCACATGTTGCAAATTGCCCAATTCATAGAATGTGTTTTAGGATTCACACAATGTTTTCTTCTAATGCAAGAGTTGCCACAACTACTAAAGAGTTGATGCCACATGAATAAACAAATGGGTGGTTGTCCAAGATTCCAAATGGCCTCACATGCTTTATATGTTTGATATGGATAGATTACATTGAATTTATGGGTTTTCAAAGTTGTAGAACAACAAAGCATCCAAGTTTAGGAAAGGATTTTGAGGTTTTTAGGAAAATTGATTGAAAAATGTCATTTCAATGAAAAGCTTATGAAGAGCTTAAAAATCTATTATAGTGAGAATAATGGATTTCATACAAATTCAAATCATGATGAGTTTGTGTATGTCTATGATGAGTCTCCAATTCAAAATCTAATTTGAACAAATGCTAACAAATTAATATAATATTTGTTTATGTCAACATAATGGAGGGAATCACAATTTAAGTCACATGTACATGTAGGTGACTGTCGCAACCCTACTTTGGCCAAGTGTGGGGGTGAAGCGCAACACTTGGAAAAAGTGAGGATTTGGAGTCCTCCGGGACTCCCGAATGTTCATACTTCGACAGCAAAGCCCAAAACACCTCGCATTGGGGTGTTCTTGGTGTCATTGGAAAGTTCTTGAAGCGTAGATATCGAAAATGGCCTCGCATTAGTCATTCGGACATCTATAGCTCAAGTTATGGGCAAAAGAAGGGCCGGGAGTCAAATTGGCAATTTGACTCCCAACCACAAAAGTCAGGAATCGACCTCTTCCCGACCTCCGAATTGAGAGTGCGATACGTCGTTGGAAAGATCTCGAGGAGGGCTACAACTTTGGTTTAAACCTTGTCGCGATCAGACTTGGAAGTCGGGAGTTATGAGCTCCCAAAGTCCCGAGACCTGGAAGTCGGGAGTTATGAGCTCCCAAAGTCCCGGGACTCCAACCGGGACAATTTCGGGACAATTTCGGGACTCCAACTTGGGAGTCCCGGGAAAAAGAGCCATTTGGATGTAGCCTCGGCGGGGTGGCGCAGAGAATACTATATGGGGAAGGTGGTGGCTTCCCTTGAGTCCGGGTCGTGGTGTGTCTCGTGGTACAAAGTGCCCATGGCTTGTCCCAACACCCAAGGGTGTCTTGGAATGTGAACTAACCACGTGGGTGGTTTGTTTTGATGTAGATTCAAGCTTGATCAACTAATACCTCTTCCTAGTCTAATCCCTGGGCTCCCAACTCGACCCTCTACCCCTTTTTAGAGTTGGAAGCCGGAAGCGTGCTTCCAAGTCTTAACTTCCGTAACTTGATTTTGTGAGACCCTCAAGTGGGTTTCACCCCGTGACTTGGGAGTGCGTCAGTGATGCACTCCCAAGTCCCGGGGTGAACCCACTTGAGGGTCCACCAAAGTGTAGTTGCGGAAAGTTGGGACTCGGAAGGCGCTCCCGACTTCTAGCACTATAAAGGGGTAGAGGGGCGTGTTAGAAGTCCCGGGATTAGACTAGGAAGAGGGACTAGTAGATCAAGCTTGAATCTGCATCCAAAACAAACCACAAAGTGGTTAGTTCACATTCCGAAACACCCTTCGGTGTTGGGACAAGTCACGAGCATTTTGGACCACAAGACTCATCACGGCCCGGACTCAGGGGAAGCCACCACCTTCCCCCATATAGTATTCTCTGCGCCACCCCATCGAGGCTACATCCAAATGGCTCTTTTTCCCGGGACTCCCAAGTTGGAGTCCCGAAATTGTCCCGAAATTGTCCTGGTTGGAGTCCCGGGACTTTGGGAGCTCATAACTCCCGACTGCCAGGTCTGATCGCAATGAGGTCTAAACCAAAGTTGTAGCCCTCGTGGAGATCTTTCAAACGACGTATCGCACTCTCAATTCAGAGGTCGGAAAGAGGTTGATTCTTGACTTTTTGTGGTCAGGAGTCAAATTGCCAATTTGACTCCCGGCCCTTCTTTTGCCCATAACTTGAGCTACAGATGTCCGAATGACTAATGCGAGGTCATTTTCGATATCTATGCTTCAAGACCTTTCCAATGACACTAAGAACACCCCAATGCAAGGTGTTTTGAGCTTGGCTGTCGAAGTCTGAACATTCGGGAGTCTCGGAGAACTCCAAGTCCTCAACTTTGGAAGTGTTGGGCTTCACCCCCACACTTGGCCAAAGTGGGGTTGCGACAATAGGCCTCCACCACAAACTTGTTATATATGATTTCAAACATAGGATAAATTTAACAATTTGATCATAAAATGAAATCTACATCATGGGCATCTAGAAATACAAAAGGTTTTCCATGGGATTCTTTTCACATAAATTTTTTTTACATAGTTATTCACATTAGGGTTTCCATTAATATCACAAGCCATAAAATATCACATATGTAGTTCAAATGAACATCCATGTGCTATGTAACATCCATGTTAAAGTTTCAAAAGTGACAACATGGATGTTACATATATGATGTTCCCATCTATGCATCATATGAAATATGAGATTGAAAACTCATCAACACTTCAAAAGGGGCCCTCATTGTCTACACCTCAAATGCAATGTTAATGTGTTTGTTCATAGTTGAACGTTGTGGACTTTCTAAAGGAAAGTTGCCAAAAAAATTTGTTGATGAAAAACTTCAAAATCTTTTAAGAATCTAAGATCTATATGTTTTCATCAAAATGTAATCATCAAAATATAGATCTTAATAATAGCTTCAAATAGAAGCACAAACAATGAACATGAATAAGAGCACCTATATGCATGCATGTTTGATGCAAAACACATTAAAAAAAAAGAGTGTTGTAGAATATATAGTCATTGAAACATTACACAAAAGCAAGAAAAAACAACTTCATAAAAATAAAA
>Ga0209208_10009214_pt1 | contig 13012 bp, 6 predicted proteins | sample S1TSphfallax_3_FD_187694 | JGI IMG/M metagenome (GOLD analysis project Ga0209208, IMG submission 187694) | Host-associated microbial communities from peat moss isolated from Minnesota, USA - S1T2_Fd - Sphagnum fallax MG (SPAdes) (version 2) | ecosystem: Host-associated > Plants > Peat moss >...
AAAATGAAAAAACCAAATAAAGAGTAAAAAATAAGAAAAACCCTACTTGAAAAAAAATGAGGTGTGTCTTCTTTCTCCAAACTTCAAACTTGCATCCAAATAAAAATATATATATATATAAATAATAAAAATAAAAAATACACTAAAATAAAAATAAAAAAGTTAAAAGTTTCTAAAACATGAACCAAGGTGGCCGAAGGTCACGGGCACCCACTAGTGTTTTTGAAAAGCAACAAAAAAACCATTTTAGAAGGACTTTTGAAAATTAAGTCCAACTTTGACCCTTCAAAAGTCCATAAGTACAATTTGGTTAAGGTTTTATTTTTATTTTTTAAATCACACCTAATTTCCTATTTCATTCTTCAAAACATACATAGTCATTATAATTTTTTTGAAATGGAATTTAATATGAATTCTTGAATTTATGAACAATTTAGTTAACTAACCAATCCATATTTTTTAGCTTCAAAAGTTCACTATTGATAATGAATACATTATTTTCAAAACATAGTTACACAAATGTGTTCATAATTATAATGTTAATGTATTACCAATTTTCAATTAACAAATTCAAAATTACGTTATTCACTATAAGCACTTAAACACAATGCACCCTACAAAAATGACCATTGTCACATGAAAAGTGAGCCACTCAACCATGCATTCACATGCTCATAAATTTAGTACAACCTCAAAGTGTTACATGTAAATTTTCATTGATGTGTTCACAATTTTTCATTCAACTTCCCAAGGAATATGCACAATGTGATTATTATCATTAGTGTTGATAACATTTAGAAATGATTCAAGCTTTAAACAATGCAATGAAATCTCCAATCAGACCCATGAAACATTCATCGTAATATTCATCATACTTAAGTGCACCATCGAAAATCAAAATTCAACTATATGTAGTAGGGACATGTTCAAGAGGATCCTTTCTTACAATTCTTTATATAAAATAATATTTTTCTTTTCCAAGCATTGTTGGTGTGCACATGTAGAAATTATAACACATCCAAGCTAGTTGCACCAAATTTCAACAAGACATGTAATCAACACAAAATCACAATTAAAGATCTTACTTTTATTGTCTTTGTTTGAAGGTGCAACTTTGTAATTTGTTATGAAACCCAAGCAATGAAAATTTTCAAGATTCAAATGACAAATATTCTTAGACCTACAAGTGTAGCATAAGGGTATTACGTTGAGTGTTACCTCTTTTGTAGGTTCCAAGTACTTACTGGATTTTTCAAGTGACACACCATATGTGCCAAGTGTTAGCATGCAAAAAGCAAAGCAGACAAGTTCATCCACCCACATTATCATGCAAAAAACTACCAAATCATGTTATTTTTCCCAAAAAAATTTAGTTCTTCAATCAACTAATATGGTTGAGGTTTACATATATGTAAAAGAAATAAGTAGTCATGATTTTCCCAAGTGAAAACCTCTAATTAGGAGTTCATGGTTTAAAGCAACTCGCAATGTATATTTTGAAATGTATTGTTGTATGACCATAATTGTCTCTCTTGTGCATTGTTTGAGGATAGAAAAAATCTAGCAGAATAATTCACACATGGAAAAAAAAGTAACAATCAATGGAAGGAAATGGAATGAAGCAAATCACAACATTTCACAAAAAGGACCACGTACATACATAATATGGCATTAAGTCCAATAGTTACCAAGCCTAGCCAAGGTTGCCAATGTGCCTTGATTTCATGTTGATTTTATTATATGTGTTACCATAAGGACTATCTTAAATAAACATTGATCATTTTGCTAATTATTGTGTTTTGTGCAAAAACATATGCTTTGCCTATTAGATCATATGAACTTAACATAAAAATGCAACATGAGGGTATTATAATGAATGTTATCTCTTTTGCAAGTTCCAAGTACTTGCTAACATTTTCAGGTGATGCACCTTTTGTGCCAATCATCAACATGCCAAATGCAAAGTATGCAAGTTCATCCATCTACATTACTAAGTTGCATGACCTTGCATGTGCTACTAAGTTGCAAGTTTTACCAAGTTACTAAGTCAAACTATTTTTCCCCTTGTTGTATATCAATAACAAAGTGAATCCATGGGAAGGCCTAAAGATCATTTAACAAATTTCAACCTAATCATCAAGTCCAAATATGTTCTTCTAATGATCACAAGTCCAAGTTGTGAATGTTATAATAGAAACAAAACATGTGTCAATAATAATTAATTTATACATGTAGCTTCTAGATTTGTCTTATGATTTCTTCAATAAGTTAACATAATAACCTCCCTTTCCCTAAATAATAAAAAACCAATTAATTTTTTTTTGAATTTACATTTTTTATGACATCATGACTTGTGCATTCTACAATGTAAATGTAAGCAAAAGGACTTGATTTCATTATCAATCCCATCATGCCCTCCATTAATTGCTTGCACATCTTTTTGAACATCCACACAATTGATGAAAACAAAACAAATGCCTTTGAGAATTTATTATTTTCCATGAATTTAATGCCTTATACAAGGCCATTATTGTACATAACAAATACAATATGGCACAAATAGAGACAACAAAGGATATGAATGATAGTAATTGTTGTATTGGTGTAGTAATTATTAAGGTGTTTAATCACTTCAAGAAGTTTGATTCAAAATGAAGTAGACCCTACACATGAGAGATTTGCATAGTCCAACATTTATTATAATGACATCAAAAAGAATAAACTATTAAAAATTTCCATCACATTGTTAGCCTTAAAACAAATGTAAGAATTAACATTTACATCAATCCATACAAGCAATAATTCATAACCCTTTGTTTTTTTGCCTTGGATCTAAACCTTTCAAAACATACTCATAAAAATTGGTGCCATGAACATATTAAGCTCTTATGAAAGGTCCTGAATGAAGGGAAATTTCTATCAATATCATTCAGAATATGTTTGTTTGTTTGTTTTGGAACAATGTAACATGGTGAGGTGGTTTCCACATAAAATACATGTGCATCCTCAAGAGTGTGGAGGTAAATTAATGATGATACATACATGTGGTTTTGATCATGGCTAAAAAGTCATGAAAATGAACAATGGGTAGTTACAAATTTATAGGTTGACAATGATGAAATTGATTTCCTAAATTTTATTAATATCATAATGTTGAATTTTACACCTATCACCCATTGCATAAAATGTAATTTTGCATGTTGTGGGCTTTCCAAAATTAATGTTTGAACAATGTTTTAAGCATTGTAAAACACAAGTTACATTGTTTAAAAACTGGTTTTAGGTATTTTGTACACATTGGATTACTTTTAAATATATTTTAATGCCATATTGATATATTAAAAACATTATTTTATAAATTTATTGAATGTTCATTAAATTTGGAATTAGACATGAATTTAATTATTTAACCTAAGTAATGGTTACACATCAAGTGGTTTTTTAATTTGTGAAATGTACCCATCCCAAAGCATCATGTTTTAACATATGGGTTTCAATTCCACAAGCTTGCATACTGTAAAAAAAACCCTAGAACTTTGTCAGCTAGAAAAAATGTGCCTTGATTTTAATTAGTTCACCAATTGCCACTAATTTTGAAGATAGGCAAAAACAACCAATGTAATCAAGTGTTAGGAAAAATAAGGCTTAAAGTGACTAGAACATTGAAACTATAACTTCAAGATGCAACCCAATTTTGGTTACAATGATAGATCAAAATATAAAACAAACACAAGCAAGGTTCAACATATATTTGATTCATGAATTAAGGGGTGGACAAGAAGCTTTGTAATTTAATGTGCATTTTTGCTCATATGTATGTATATTTTGTTGCTTACACTATTGTTTTTTTAAAAATGTTCATTGGTAATCCCACATTAATGAAAAATTTGCAACACAAAAGTCTTGATGATTATTGTTAGGAAATTGAAGCCATCAAAGTTTAATTGCTCTCATCAAATCAACTTAAAAACTTAAGTCCTACTTGAAATATTCAAAAATAGAAATGTTCAACCTAAAAGTCATGAAAACATGTAAACTTAAATAATTATAAGGGGATTCAAACCCCAACCCTATAAAGGTGCTACCTAATATTGTATAAACTCAAACGTTTTTTGCATCCAAAACTTAATTTAAAAACACCAAATATACATACATATAAACAAAAATGATACCCAAGTTAAACTTATTTCAAATGTAACTCCACAGTAGCACTAGGATGAAAACATGGTAAAGTATACACAAAAAGTAGTGTAGGCAACAAAATATAGGGGTCTTTGAATAAAAGGACTATCAAGTAGATGATTTTATGGGGATAATAATATTATTTTTTAGTAAATTATTTTTTAACTATTGTTTTCATGGACTTCAAAAGCTAAATTATTATAATCATGTTTTTTTAAAGTACTTGTAAGTATTTGAATTGGACCTAAAATTTGTGACAATTTGAACGGTAAAGTTCAAATACTTGAAAGCAAGTGAAATGTTTTTGCAAATATTTGGTTTTTTAAATCATTTCAACATTGATGTGGTGAACATTCTAATATATATATTTTTGGTCCATGGAGTTTTTTTTCATAATTAAAATCATCGTTAACCTCCTAAAAAGTGACATTATTGGGGATACTTTTGGGATATTTTTTCAAGTCAAAATGATATGACACAAATTGTTTTGAGAAGCTAGAAGAAGATTAAAGATGCCCATAAAAAAACTAAAGGTTTCATTTATTTTGAAATTTTAGAAGAAGGTTAGAAGTTTAGGGGAAAAAAAAGTCTTGTTTACAAATAGAAAACAGGATAACAAGTATGTACAAAGTATCTTGCTTGCATCAACCAAATTTTAATAACTAAGGTTAGTTGAACTTCCATGAAGCACATAAAACATAAGGCCAAATTTTGGAAAAATTGGCCCTTTAATGCTCTATAATGTTTTTAAATATGTGGATACAATATTGGTATCAAACCAAAAAAACTAAAATCATATTCAAAAGTTGTTTATATACAGTCATCTATTTCTAAAACTAGTAGTAGATTCGAACCACATAACAAACCAAAAACTTACTTAAGTCATCACCGCATAACATTGATAGTGGTCACTTTAAGCACATACTATGTCATAGACAAATAAACTATAGGGGAAGTTTTTAGAAATTTCTAATATTTATATATATGTTTAGAAGTTTGTAAGAGTTTATAGAAAGGTTTTTGAAGAATCTATTTGGAAATTTTCTTAACCTATAGAAAAAACCCATTAAAATGCTGAAAAGTTTTCAAGGATTTTTTTAGAATAATTAATTGATGTTTTCTAAAAGATGTAACTTTTCTAAAAGAATAATTGGTAGAAGCTTTTACGGTAGAAACATGTGATTAGTGGAAGTTTCTAAAAGCATTTATAGAAAACTTAGTTAACATATCTTTTGAAAAGGTTAATGATATTCTAGAAGGTTGATGGTGTTCTAAAAGGTTCCATTGTATAATACAAGAAAAGGTCCAAAAGGCACCACCCTTCAATCTCACCAATGTAAGTTGTGGCTTTTATATTTGTAGTCCATTTCATGTTTAACTTGTATCATGTTCTATTTAAATAATACAATTATCTAGTTCTTGTTCATTGTTGAGTTCCTTGTTGTCAAATCTTTTAATCTTCTCCAAATTATATCATTATATTGTCCTTGAAAATTTTCCATATAAAAATGAAAGGTTTCAAAGGAGTAAATTTCATATCTATACATCACAAACCTACGAACTTCATTGGTTCATTCAAAATTCACATGAAATTTGTTATTTCATGGGTTCATGTTTTTTACACATAAATGTTGTGTATTTAAAACATGTATGATGCACATATAAGTAGGATGAAATATTTTCACCCACTTGAAAATATTTCATCTTACTTATAGATGCATCATACATATTTTAGTCGCACAACATTTGTGCACAAAAAACACAAATTCATGATAAAACAATTTTCACATGATTTCCACTCTCATATCATGCAATGGGAAGTTTGTGATGTACATCCACCCAACAAGGTTCAAGTGCATATTTAAACAATCATAAAGTTTCATTTTTATGAAGTAGGTTGGAGAAAATATGTTCATGTTCCATGTTACCTAACACGATCACTATGCAAATTTTAAACCACTTAGATAATTAATGGTTTAGAATTCCATTGGTTCCAAATTTCACTCATGATTGTGTTGTGGGCTTGTAGTAATGGGAAGACAACATAGTGGTTTAAACATCATTTTCCATCAACTTGAAAAATGAGGATTGTTGGTCAAACAAAACAAGTTTTATCAATGGCCCATGCAACATACCATGATTACCAATGGATTTCTAGTGCCCAAAATATGTTTACAAAATTGCCATATGCCATGGAAAAATAATTTCAACTTCTAAAGAAAATTAATACTAAAGGTAAATTACCTTAGTAGCATTTAACAATTTTTGTGTGGGAGCAAAATTCTCCAACTCCAAAATCAAACCTGCAACAACTTTGGCACATTGTTGCTTCACAATTTCGACACATTGAATAGAAGTTCTTCAATCATTGTATTGGTAATCCATGCAATTGCATTTGTGGTATTGTGGACCTTAATATTGGCCTCCTAGCTCCAAAACACATATTGCATGGGCATTTGTATTTTGTTAATCCTAATTGGTCAATGATAGTCTCTTCTTCCTTATGCAATTTGTCTTCCCATGTTTCTTGATGGCCTATAGCTTCCACAAGCCTAGCTGGCTCCATGCTAGTGTAGTCCTTCTAAAACACAAAACGAATGTTGAGATGTCTCAATTAATTTTTAATGGATTGTTGGTTATTTAACTTTTAACAATGTATAAAATGCAAATCTTATTGAAGGAACTTTGTTTGAAACAAACAACTATAAACATAAGAGGGATAAGAAGGATTTGGCATAAAATTGCAACTTCTTCCTAAGAGATGTTAAGAAAAACCAAACCATGTTATGGAATACAAATCAAGCTACATGGACTCAAATAATTGTATTTAATTGAATTTTTTTTCAAGCAACAATGTGAGTTGTGAATCCTTATCTTCTTTCAAAATTTTCCAACAAAAATAATAATTGGTTTAAACATAATCACGCAAGAAAGTTGAATGTTCCTCCCCTTGTAAACAAATCTAGGAGGAAGTAAATCAAATTAACAAAATATGGCATCATCAATGGTTCCAATATCAAATATCATTAAAATTGATTAGAGGTAGTACAATGGGAAATTACTCCCAAAAACACCTTTCAACCAATGCCATCCAATAGGTAGTTATAGTGGCATACTTTTCCCATTATATGATAAAAGGGCAGTACTTAGCTAACATGCTAAATCACCCTTGCCACATGAAGCCACAAATGGTTCATGGTTAAAAAACAATAACCCAAGTGTATTTTAGTGAGCTCAATTTGGTTACCTCTGATGTTACGCATTGGATTTTCCTTTGGTGGGCACAATATCACTAAGGCACTCAAGGTTGCTTGCCCCATAAACACAAGATGCATCAATTCCTTTCCAAAAGGGGCAGGAAAATGAAAATTTAAATAAATCTCTGAAATCAAGCCACACATTGGACCAATACCTCGTGTGTGGCCTAAAAGGAGGTGAGAATTCAAAAAAATAGTGAAAGAAAAGGTGCATTGGGCTTAAATGATGATTGAATGTTAAGGGGAAAAAACTCATTGGGGTGTGATCATTGCACCACTTTTCGGCTAAAACGATTAGAATTTTGTCAAAAACATTGTAGAGTGGATGAATAATTGTCAAATGGAAGAATAAACATTAGATTGATAAACGAAGAAAAGGTAGTGCGTTCAGATGAAATGTAAAACAATGAATTCAAATTATGTATGAAATCTAACTATTACAACTCTAAAGTTTTGATTATTAGTTTAATATTGGTAATGGTTTTGGCTATTGGCCAAAAGAAATCCCATGAAAGGTTTGCCCATTAAATTGATTTTTTTTGGTTAACATTTCTTCATTTTTGGGATTGTCTTTCATACCTTAAACTCCACCTTTTCCTTCACACTTTGTTGGTGCTCCATTTATCTCTTTTTGTTCCTTTTATCCCCTTGTTGGAATCATGCAACCTTTAGTTCCATTATAGTTCACATGTCGATGTTGCACCTCTTCTCCCTTTGCTCCTTTCTCCCTTTATTGGAATCGCACAACCTTCTTAACTCCGTTATAGTTCACAATTCGTTATTGCACCTCTTCTCCTTCTGCTCCTTTCTCCCTCTGCTTCTTTTCTTTCCTTCAAGTTCTCCATCTTCGCTTTATAAGCTAAGCTACTTCAAGTTGTTGCTACAATTCCAAATCCCCCCTACTTTTGCACTTGGTGAGTGAGCCAACACTAAATTCCAAAAGACCTATTGTTATTATTGCACTCAAAGGAAGAAGGATAAGGCATTAGGGTTACATCCAACAAACCAAGAACCTTTGATCCTAAGTTATGTCACCACTTGGCAACATCACATTGGTTCAAGAAGGAGGAGAAATTTTTGGGCTCAAAATCTTGCATGGATATGCACATCCATGTTTATCGACTTCTACACCTTTGAAAATTTCCAATAATTTTGGTGCTTATTAGATAAGAATAAAGACTCATGATATGTTTGTTCTTCCCCTAAGGCTATTGATAAAGACCCATATAACAAGTAGTATAATTTCCATGATGGGCCATTGGATATACAATTTTCTATTGAAAGTGTTAAATTTGGAATGCCTTGAATTCTTTATCTTTGTGTGCATAACCTCACAATCATTCATCATAATTCCGAATTCATGCATTCTAAGACCTTTGTTTATTTCAATTTATGATGCAAATTTCTACAAGGTTATTATATGTTAGTAATTAATTAACATGGGCAATGCTAAAGTACATTGTTGTTCATGAACATAAGCATGAAGGGGGTAAATTTCCTTGGGTGGTACCATTAAGAACATTCACACTTTGATTCTTTTGGATCCATCAAACTTTGCAAAATCATAGGAAACATTTAAATAAATATTTTCATATTTTTTAATGAGTACATTTATAGGTTCCATAGATTTTGAATTTTCAATAATATTAAGAATATTGTGTATTTTGATGTTTCTAATCATTGCATTAAAAAAAGGTTTCAAGAATGTAACGATGGTTCCTTTCCTTGAACTTATTAAAAACACAAACTTGAAACATGATTTGAAAATTTTCTTGGGAATTGTTTTCATAAGGCAATTTGAAAGTCATTCTATTTGAAAGTTTTTACTAGGTAATTAATTGAATAAGTATAATTTAGTTATGAAATTTTAAAGTTAAGGCTATTTATTTTTTAAGGGGTCATTTTAATTAAGAATACAAAATTTTCACAATTTTCAATTTTTTAAATTCCAAAATAAACTTCAAGCCATATATTAGTGCATGCAATTGATAAACATGATAAAAAAAAATCTATAATTATGAAAAAATTTAAAGTAAAGGACCTAAGAAAATGATTTGGTTGTTTTTGGTTCCATTTTCATTCCTTGAGGTGTTTCCTAGTGGTACCACCCAAGGATATTTTCACCCTACACAATTCATGTAAAACTACAAATCAAAGTTATAGATGGCCATCTTGCAAATATTGATGAATAGTTCGCCATATCAAAGTTGGGGAATAACTATTTTGGAATGCATGGACATATGGTTGGTGTATTTTTAATTAGACATAAAACAAGCCCTTGTAGTGTTTGGATTCAAAAAATGTTTTATTTGAGGTTCATTAATTAACATAAATTTACATACTTGGTGTGATTAAGGATTTTGGCCTTTTTTATTGTCACTAGTGCAATCTAAGTTCATCATTATGAATGCCTTCGTCATTGGGACAATTGTGGACCCTATGAACCAAAAAGTTTTTTGAATTTGCAAAGAACAACTATGGGAACATTTTGAACCAATTTAATTTTTGGGATTGGAATATGAGATGAAAATCTTTTTCATGACCCACCATGGATGGGATGTAATATGAATTAATTTTTTTGGGGCCAAAAGGAACATCATTTTGAGTTTTCTTGGGAAAAAAGGAATAAAGAAAGCTATTTTCTCTTGTTCCTTTCACTTGTTTCTTTCCATAAATGAATGATTAACCTTGTAATCACCATACAATTTTATTGGTTTTTGTCTTTTCCCGACAAGGTTGTGTAACAAATCTAAATTCACAATATAACCAAAAGGGATACCACATGAGTTAATTATTATTTTTGGGCCAAAAGGGACACCATCTAAAGCTTCTTACTTTCCTTGGAAAGAAAGGAACAAAAAAAGCTATTCTCTCTTGTTCCTTTCATTTGTTTCTTTTCATAGATGGATAATTAATTTCATAGTGGTTTTTGTCTTTTCCCAACAAGGTTGTGTAACAAATTTAAATATAATGTGGGTATTTTTGGGCTTAATGCGTACTTGGTTATATGTGCTACTAGTTGGTAGAACATTTATGGCCAATTGTTCTTTACTTACAACACCCATGGTTATTTCATCAATTTGGTTTTTACTTCCTACGTCCATTTCTTCATGTACCTCAATTGTTATGACAACATCGCCAATCCCACCTATGCCATCCTTTAAAAATTTGATTTTGCCATTAGATTTTATCACCACTTGTACTTCAATGTTTTGGTCATTAGTTTTTGGAATTCAAATGAAAAGCTTCCAAAAATCAATTAACTATTAACCATGGGGAAATAATGACCTTTAACTATAAAATGAAATCCATATTAAATTAAATTGTGGTCTTTTTCCCCCAAACTTACCTTTAGGGAGAGGGTAAATTCTGGAGGTTAAATTTGCACCTTTTCCAAGATTATATTATGCTCTTATAATATATAATTTTTTCATGTTAAATTTAAAGATGTTGAACATTTACTTTGGGGGGAATTTTTTGGGTGTTATTTATTTTTATAAAATTGTTTTCTAGAGCCTAAGTTTTATTCAAGTTTTGGAATGGTGTTTTATTCAAGGGGTTTTGGAAGGGGGGGGGCGGGATTTGATGTGGAACTTTTGGGGTGGTGTTTGAGGGTTTGTTTTTATTTTAGCTTTAAAAGGGAAAACTTGCATATGTGATTTGACAAAACTTAAAAAAAGTATTCAAAGTACAACCATTAATTGTACCACCTTTTCCCCCCTTGAAAATGCAACAATAGTTCCTTTAATTAAGACCTAGTTCGGTGATTTCATCTTGTGGGTGATGTGAATTACAATAAAAGTTAAAAACTTGATGGGATGTTAAACACTTCCTAACAAGCTTTGTTTGGTCACTAATACAAAAGTAGGGTGTAGTTCATTAACTTAAGTCATTATGGGACCTTAAAAATGAAATAAGTTCATTCCATTTTAGTGATTTCACCATAGTTAAAGTTATTTTATTATAATATCACTATAAAAACATTGTGTTTCACTAAGTTGGCATAATTCAATATAATAATTTATTGTGATAGGTAGGTTTATTTTTATGTTATGATTTTAAATACTTTATGTTACTTTATGATATACCTTATAGTATTTTAGGTTACCTTAGTTATTTCAATTTATTATAAATTATTATAGGTTATTATAAATTATTATACCTTAATTTATTATAATTTATTTTATCTTAAGGTATAATAACTAGCTTATTATAGGTTTTTAATTTGAAGTTATTTAAATTAAATTATTCAACCAACCTTAAGCTATATATTAGGTTATTTTATTTTAAATTAATATATGTTATTACACGTTATTATTTAAGTTAATCAAGGTCAATATATTTTATGTTATTATAAGTTATTTTATTTTAAGTATAAAAATTTAAAATAATATAAATAAAATATAATGACCTAAGGTAAAATAACATAAAATAACCAATAATAACTTATGAAAATTAATTTAAAGTAACCTATAATAAAACAAGTATCAATAGCCTCTGATAATATATCCAAAAATATTCAAAATAATTTATAAAAAATAACCATTAATAACCATTAATAACCATCAATAGAATAACCATAAATAATCAAGAATAAGATAACCACCAATGGCCTATAATATAATAGCTAACGATAGTCACTAATAAGATAACCACCAATGGCCTAGAATATAATAGTTAACAATAGTCACTAATAAGATAACCACCAATGGCTTATAATATAATAACTAATGATTGTCACTAATAAGATAACCACTAATGGCCTATAATATAATAGTTAACAATAGTCACTAATAAAATAACCACCAATGGCTTATAATATAATAACTAACGATTGTCACTAATAAGATAACCACCAATGGCTTATAATATAATAGTTAACAATAGTCACTAATAAGATAACCACCAATGGCTTATAATATAATAACTAATGATAGTCACTAATAAAATAATCACAAATAGCCACTAATAGAATAACCACAAATAACCTATGGTAATATAATTTAAAATAACCAATAATAACATAAAATGAAATAACTTTCAATAGTAAAAAAACAATCAACAATAGCCTAAAGTAACCAACAATAGTTTCACATAGCCAAAAATAACCTAAAATGAAATGGTTTAAAATAACCAAAAAATTTATAATAGCTATAAATAGCCTAAAGTGAAATAACCTACAATGGCCAAATCCTATATATAAAAGCAATAATGGTGTCTGTCTGTCTGCCTATGTGGGCAGAGTCTGGAAGATTATTCCAGTCACTGCTCGTTCCTTGTGGAGCTGGTTTGTAACGGAGGTTTTGGGGGGTGGGGGAAGGGAGAGGCCGGTGAAGCAGCGGGCGAAAAATCGGGCTGAGTCTGTCTGTAACAGACCTCTCCCTCCCCCACCCCCCATGTCGGGCCCGGTCGGTCGAAATTCGGGAGTGCCGGGCCGGGTCTGTCTGTAACAGATTTCTCCCTCCCCCACCCCGCACGTTGGGCCCGGTCGGTCAAAATTCGGGAGTGCTGGACCGGGTCTGTCTGTAATAGACCTCTCCCTCCCCCACCCCCCACGTCGGGCCCGGTCGGTC
>Ga0209208_10009215_pt1 | contig 13012 bp, 11 predicted proteins | sample S1TSphfallax_3_FD_187694 | JGI IMG/M metagenome (GOLD analysis project Ga0209208, IMG submission 187694) | Host-associated microbial communities from peat moss isolated from Minnesota, USA - S1T2_Fd - Sphagnum fallax MG (SPAdes) (version 2) | ecosystem: Host-associated > Plants > Peat moss >...
TTTAGCCAAATTTTCCTATATCTATTTTTTCTTGGCTATCTACTGGAACTTATCAAAAAAAATCTGGCGATTTCAAATTTTTTTCCTTTGAAATCTGGTGAATTTTGATCTTTTTTTTTTTCTTTTGGTGAAAATTCTTTGTACAGGCTAGGCCAAAATCATATTTTCCAGGTCGAAATTTGGCTAACATTTGTTAGTAAAAGTTCCAGGGCGTGGGCTTCTTTTAAGGATTTTGTGATTTGTAGCCAAAGTGACGACCAACCATAAAATAATTTAGCCAAATTTGGTTACATAATAAATATGAAGATAAAAAAACACACACACCTTTCAAGAAGTTATTTATCATAAGACTATGGTGATTTGGATTTTTTTTAATTTGAAAACTTGACGAATTTGGGCATTTTTTTTCCCATGAAAAATCCTTTGTATAAGTTGAAATCATATTTTTCAGATTGAAATTTGACCAAAAAATTCACATAAAAGAAACACCGAGTCAAACTCTTCTAAACATGTTAGGTATTGGGTAACAGCTGAACGCTAGGGCATTCACTTGGGTCCTTAGGAGCCTTGGGTCCCATTATTTCAGGAATGCCCCAACCCAATAGCATAACTAGTTGAGTTGTGTTTGTTCCATACATGCTTGGTAAAACCTAAAACCATACATGCATGTGTATTATCTTAAGACATAAACAGCAACAACAATACAAAAAAATTAAACAATAATTTCATTATGATTTTTGTTATTACATCCTTGTGAAAGCCTTATTGAAGTTTTTAAAATAACATCAAATTAATTAAAAACATTTATATCTCAAAAATAAATTTTAAATTAAAATTTTAATTTGTTTTAAAATGGAAATGTTTTATTTTAATCAATTCGGGCTTTTTTTTCAAATCAATTTTTTTTTTATCTCATTTTAATAAGATTTAAAAGAATCAAAGCTAATTTTTTGTATGTTTATCAAACAATTTTCATTTTATAAATTAATCATATGAATTGTTTTTTACATTTCCTAGTGATATGAAACCTCATGATACAAAAAGACGAAGTGACAACACCACAAAATAAAATGATATAGAGGCATGATTAAATCAATTACCCAACATTCATATTTTGAAAAGAAACCCAACAAGTAGAGGGGTAGATTTTGAAACAACCCATTGATTGGATGGGTGCACCCAAAATTTACACGTGTGCATCCATTAGCTTGGGGCAAGAAAAATCAATGGATTTTTGTTGATTTTTTTTTTTGCCCCCCTTGACACCCAACTGGTACACACAATATACATGTTGGGCATCAAAAAAAAAAAAAGGTAAAAATGATGCAAGGCATTCCAAAAAATGAAATGCTTGCTCTTGTGTAACGAATGGGTGTTTCGGTTTTCAAAATGCCCCACATGATCTTCCTCATTGTAAGTGCTCCTTCAACTACACTAATAATGTCTTAAGAGGTTTTTACAAGTTGGAAAGTAGCCTTGGGTGAACATGTATTAGAGTTTTTTTTTGGGGGGTGGGGGAGGGGTAATTTTTTCAACTTGGGGAGGAAAACAAAATGTGAAAGGTACAAAGGGTTTTTATATTTTAAATGGGCTTTAAAATTAAAAAAACTTTGTCAAATGGTGACTTTTTTTTCAAATTGGTGAAAATTTAATGTTTTTTGAAAATTTTAATCACCGAATTTTGAAAAAGTAAAAGTAAAACAAAAGCCAAATTCTGTCCCAAGTTCCAACAGGTAGCCAAAATGTTTTTAAATGCTATATAGTTTATTTTTTCATACTTTCTTGTTAACCAAAACTAGCCAAATCATCTTATGGATGATCACCACTTCAAGTACATTACAAAATTGAAAAAATGAAATCATGGACCCAAGTCTTCATGTTATGAAGATTTTTTTTCCTAAAATAATTTTAGAATAGGTTCCAACAAGTCACCAAATTATAGAAGGAATCCCAGATTTTTCTACATCACCTTTTGACCTTTTGCCAAATTTGGGTAAATTCATTTATGCATGATTGCCAACCCAAATATTTCAAATTTTTGAATTTTTTGAATTAAATGTTTTTCAAAAAAAAAAAACATTGGCATCTACATTGCTAACATGGTAAAAACCTTAAATTTCATTTAAATATCTTATAATTATTTATAAATATCCCATATGTAGGCTAAATAAAGGTGTCTAAAGTTTAAGTCATAGTTTAACATTTCTTGGGTTTAATAAGGTCATTCCAAATCCTTGTTCAAAAAGGTGAAGCAATTGGGGTAGAGTTTAGGGTTCACCCTAACCTACAAGGAATCATTTTTTACTTTTTCAAGTTTTAGGTTTCAAGTTAATTGACTATTTAATCCATGTGCATTATCATGTCCTATGAATGATTTCCAACACACAAAATTAATTGGTGATTAATAATTTTTAAATCGGGTATTTTGAATGGACCATAATTGGCACTTTCAAAGTTGTGTTCATAAAAATAGGTGGCAATTAAGATTCGCAAAATGTAAGACAACTGGCTACAACACATTCATTTATATGAAATTTGGGTTATGAAACATGTTTTAAATTTTTTTTTTTGATAACAAGGATGTTCATAATTTGAATATATTTGTGTGGTTGAAGTGGAGATTCAACCAAGGAGAATGCTATGAGTATGAAATGGGTGAAAAGTATTATGTGACATTGATGAAAATTAAGACCATATCAATGCAACTTATGTAAAAGATGTGATGAAAATGTTGTTACAAAGTTGAAAAACATAGTATGTGTGATTATAGTTTCCATCTTAGCACCAATCAAAATTTGACATTTGTTTTCAGAAATGAACAATCTACATCCTAAGTACATGCCACCATCAGGACTAGCAAGTCTCTTTTGAAGTTGCAAAAAACCATATTGTTTAACAACCTTCAACCTCCAATGAGATATCAATTTTCTAGTTCTATTGTACTTGAATGTTTTGTCCTTATAATACTAGTTGCAATGAGTTACTTTCATGTCTTATTCATCAATTGACATGTAAGATGGCAACTAAAATAATTCTTGGTTTAATCTCAATAAACCAAAACAAGTTTTCAAATGAATTAAAAATCCCACTTCACCACACTTGATATGGAAATTAACTACAATATCCCATGTCTACAAACCAAATCTTTACAATGACAATGTATCAAACATTGAACATATACATAATAAATCAATAAACATTGATCTCTAGTTAGATTTCAATAAAGAATCAATCTACCTTAAGCAAATGACTCAATGACTTCATCAAGGGGTTAAATCCCTATCCCTTAAGGATTCTCCCCAATTAGCATGGAAGGAACATATGCATAAGACAACCACTTTATGTTTCCAATCTATTGTGATTAGAAAAATTTGTTGCACCATCATTTTCCTTTTAACCCTAAAGCAACAACTTGCAAAAAACCCAATCACTCCATCCAACCCAATTAAAATTGTACCAAAAAAACAAAAAAAATGTGATGGATGTGCCTTGAATTTGTTAGAAGTGAAGCAAACCCTAATACTTTAAAATAGGGACATACATAAAATATTCCCAAATTTAATAAAAAAAACAAAACAAAAAAAACATATATTTATGCCTAGAAATGCAAGTGCAAAACTAGCAATCCCTATACATATTAGGATGACCATATGTCTAGCTAGTGGCCACCTACTACTTTCCATAATGTAATTTTTTTCCTTTTCCCACTCCCTAATTGATTTGTAGAAAGGAAAGGTTTCGAACTTGTAATTTTCGGGCATACATTTTGAACACTAAGTCTAGATGGATAATCAAGTGGTTACAAAGTTTAGACTCATGAAATTGATTGTGGAGAATGTCCTTTCATTCTCCACACTACCAAAGACCATCACAATGACTAACTTCACAAGCTTTACATACTTTGACAATTTGGGAGCTACAATGGCATTGGAGGCCATATGTCCCCACAAGTATGGTATGAAGCATTGATGAAGAACTAATAGAACAATACATTGATAACAAAACAATAATACTTTGCACACATTAGAAAGACATTAATTATTACAACATTTTGATTATTCACAAGAAATTTTTAATTGACCAAATTTATGTTATTCAATTGGAGACAAATGCAAGGAATTGTTAGAGATGATTTTGAGGTGAATTAGTTGTGCATTGTTATTGGGTTCTTGTCTACCAAACTACACATAGTACCACCTACTTGAGTAGTAAAGACATGTTATATGTTACAACTATTGTTAGTAAACATTATAAGAAAATGGAACATTCACACAAAAAACACCCTCATGATCATGAGAATAATAATGTAGTGCCTATTCATAGGTCTAAATACACAAGTGTCATCATCCTAGGTTGCTTGGTAACAATTACTTTGTACCTTCCCTTGTATCTCTATTCTTTCCTCCTTTGCCTCTTCAAAACTTCAAATTGTTATGCTCACATCGTTTTGGTAGGTCCTTGAGGTCGGTAGGTAAATGTGTTGACAACCAAACCTGGTAGTTCTTACCAAATATTAGTGACATGTTTTCCCTAGTTTGACTATAGATCAATTGGGTAGACAGACTACTTGGTTTCAACATGGTACTTACCGAGACTTTTACAACTATATAGTACTCCCTATTTGGTAAGCATTATATTCCTAACATTATCCCCCCCTTAGGACTTTAGTGTCCACACAAGGTCATCAAATTGTTGAGTAAACTTACTCATTGCATGGAGTTATTGCCCAAGATCGAAAGATGTTGGTTGGGGTTAAAAAGTCATCAATATCATCATTTGAGCCTCTAATGTAGAACTTTGTATGTGCATCATTCCTGGTAGAAATTTTTGATAAACCTTGTCCTTTCCCGAAACCAATGGATGTAGTAGGCACTACTAGAACTCGTGCAGCATTAAACTCCTCGGGTTTCTACAAAGTTGTCTAACTAAATGATATGCTTTAAAGATAGTAGCCCGTAGTGTCGTTAGAATCCTTCCAAGATGCGCTTTGGCCACATGCAGATTTGGTCATTTTGTTGTGTAACGCCAACTTATTAATGTCATTGTTTCCTTTACTATATCCTTGACTACACAACTCTCTAATAGATCCTCCAACCTCTATGCCCATAGTCGTGTTTCCATGGAGTCTTCCTTCAACATCTTTTCAATGGTATCTGGTACATGGTCTTTTCTAGCCATGACAAAGGTCAGCTTATGACTGACTGTTGTGGTGTGATTCAAGTAATACTTTTTGTATGCCACCTCCAACTTGCAATAGTATCGCAAGGCATACACACCTAGATAGCTAGTCAGATGTTCCAACATGCCATACCCATGTTCATTGTTAAAGCAATGTAACCGCAAAGAATGTTGTATGTTAAATACTCCCAAAACTCCCTATCCTAGATCTTCCACATGCGTTCAAAATCTTCAATGAGAATTTTGGCATTCAACATTAGTGGAAATTATCTTTCCAAAAAACATGTTTGCATGCAATAGATGAAATATCATTCCTCTGGATTTCCTTTAATGTTAGGTTATGCAATTACAAGGCACAAATCCCAAGGTGCAATGATATCATCCAAAGTTATGATACATATTCATGAATGTTTTGCACGAAGATTAATGTATGTAATGCTATTTATAGTCACAAGTCGAAATTTTTTGAAAATTGTTAACAATATTTAACCATGAGACATACAACCTATGTTGCCACGATTTTTAGAAAATGTGAACATTGTTATAAATTGAGATACTAACACATGTATCATTGTAATCTAGTATGCACTATGTGTAATTCTTTTGATTGGTTTTACCAAGTCCTTTCCACTCAATGCGCAAATTGGGCATATTTTTCTAGGCTCAAATCCTAGGTTGAACTATACTTTTAAAAAAATTTAAATGTCATTTCTTATGAAAATACCATATATATACCAAATGTTATACTTACATATTTAGTTTACATCTTTAATATATGAAATGTTTAATAAATATTGAAAATTAATTACATTTGTTGTTAAGACATTTGTAATTTAGAAAAAAATCTCAATACTTGATACATATGCAACTGGAATTTAATATGTTAACATTTAATATGAAATGTTTTTACAAAATTGGCATCAAGGTTATATAATATTATGCACGTTTATCATGTATTTAAACTACATGCCTTTCATGTCGACAACTTGTGGCCTTCTACAACTATTCATCAATTTTATTAATTAGATGTGAGTACATCTCTTATTAAAATTTTAAAAATCTAAACTTTGAAACAATCGCTCAAATAAAAGTTCAAGTGAAATACAAAAAAATCTATATACATGAAGGAAGGTTATTTGTTTCTTTTGTTCTAATGGTTCATTAAACCAAGGTCATCATGACACAAATGTGGTTCCAAATTCCAATGAGCGTTAATTGGATTTTGGTGTTTCAATTTCCAAACCCAACCACAATATTAAAACACACATTACTTTTAGAATCATTACACACCTCATAGGATTTTGGTTTTTTATAAAAATATGAATTGGGATGTCCTTCACCCACTTTGCATAGTTTACTATATTTATTGAACATCAATTTAAAAGGGTTTTCAAACAAAATTTTGTTTGTTCCTTCTTGACTATTACCATGCATTGCACATCCAATTTACTTGGTAGAAGAAAAAGAAAACTGAACCCAACAATCGAAAGGGGAAAAAATAATAATACATTTCATAAAATTGGGCATTAGGCCTACCTCCACTCTAGGTCCCAAAAGGGACCAACTAGTTGACAAAATGTTATAGTGAAAAGCACAAAATTTTACCTACATCAACCCAACACCAAATTATTCTCTATGAGGACAAATGAATTTAATGTAAAATATTCATAATCAAGTTGGTCCAATCATCAACCAAAATAACATTGATCATAGTTATAATTGTGTAAAAGCCATCATAGCATATGTACCTCCAAGACAAAAGACTATCTTTGCCAAGTGGGATATGTAAGTGGGCGATGGTATGGGGTTCATCAAGGTGAATCCAATGTGTGCCATGGCATTCTTGAAATGTGAAATGTTGTGAAAGATAGCAGAATCTTCATTATGGATTAGGTGCATCAATCCTTATGATTATTGTCACTGGTTTTGAAATCAGTTTTTAAATGTTCCACATATTAGGTCTTGCTAGATTTGATTTCCAAATGTGATGTATTGCATTTCACATAGGCATGATGATGTAAGGCATATATGAATTCTTCAGATAAAGACAACTCACTAGTTCCTGAACGGTTTATCCTTACAGAAAGAAGTTCGTGTGAAGCCCATTATCTAGTTTCTTGGGCTGTCAACTGAAAGGCAGCATTTAAAGCAACCCATAGAAAGGCAAAGTTGACTGGCTTACTAGAATCATGGAAACTAAAATTCACAAGGTTCTAAAATGTCTCCACACCACAATGAATTATGGGTAGCAAATATATGAAAGTAGCAACTTGGAACAATTCCCAAATTTGTTACCAGGCAATTAGAATCTCTTTCAAGCAACATTTACCCCAAAAGTCAATCCAGATGGATACTTTGTAATGCCACTATGATAAACATGTCACAGATTGTGCAAATACAAACTGGATCCGTTACCTACTTCAATGCCCATGGGACAATGAATTTCAGTTCACTGTAACTCCATCTTGTGAATGGAGAGCAAATTGTTCAGCTTAACACTAACAATCTTACAGTTTGCTAACACAGTAAGGACTTGCTAACAGTTAAGGAATGCCTAGTCATGTTGTGACTGAAGACTACCTAGTGATGTTGTGACATTTGTCTCCTTTGCTGGCACATGGAAGGAAATCAGAAATGAGCAGGTAAGGTGCCTGGTTTGACAATCTCCAAGCACACCTGCAAGAACTTGATGGGCAGATCCAGGATGGTCTTCCATTTTAGGTTGAACTTGTTCCAGACCTGCCAGCCTCTTTTGAGGAATGAATCCAAAAATTCACCCAGTATGATAGCTTAAGGTGGGATACTCACAGTCACTACATGGTTCAGATCCCCAATTTGTTGTTCTCCAAATGAAAAAGCCAAGTGAAACAGGTGACTTAACAGAGCAAACACTCTTCAAGTTGAGTGAATATGGTTTTCATTCAACAAAGAGTTGGAGCCTGACCTCATGAAGTATACCATGTTGGGAGTTTGATCAGGTTGTTCAAATTCTGGGCTTCTGGTGACACAGAGGGACAACTCAACATGTGTATGGACACAGCTGAGAGGAGATAGCTACTCAAGATTGTCTTGTGGCTTGGGTGATGTAAAAATGGTAGTGTAGAAACGGAGGCGGTCTCTCTGGGATCGTGTCAGGTTGGAATTCTGTAGTGCATCATTGGGAGATACAGAGCACTCAGCAAAGTTCAAGGCACCTGAAGGGTTGGGACTGCAGCGGGCTTTGTGTCGCCGCCATGCAAGCTGCACAGTAGCAGCAGCCCACATGCGCCAGCTGGAGGAGTAATAGCGAGCTGTGTGCTTCAGCTGGTCATTGGCAAATTTGAAGGGAAAATGTTTAGTAATGTACCTCAGGTCTTGAGCTTCCAGTCCAAAGACTTCAGTTAGGTCTCGTGTTGTCAGTGTTACCATTGAAAGGGGGAGACAGTCATTCCTGGGTTTGCTTAAACACCAGGATATAAGTTCATCTCCACAGAAATTGCCTGGGCCCAATATACAAGTGCTTGTCCTGTTGCTGGGATGCATATGGTATTCGCTTATCATATGTCCACGCACAATGAATAGCATCTGCCGAACAGGATCTCCTGCATTCAGAACCTGTGGACACAAAAGATTCTTTGATTGAATTCCAGACTGAGAATGCAAACCTGAAAATCAGGAGGAGAAGAGAGGTTGTCAAAGCTTAAAGGACAACAATGGGTTCTGGATGAACACAGAAGATTGTTAAGAAGACCCACCTTCTCGCCTTTGATGAAAAGGAGAGGCTTGAGGCGCTCACAGATGTTGTTTAGCACCAGATCATCCATTTGATCAAACAACGGTACCTGCACAGATACCCAGTATCAATACATACCTACTTGAGTTGAGAGTTCAGGTGTGTAATAACATCATGGTTCATCCTGTTGCATGTGTTCAAAGGGTGACCCCTGAGCAATTATATGATCTCTCCCAAAGAAGACATGCCCCCACCACAGCAGAAAGCCTTAAATTCTGGCACTTGATGTGTCCTCAAATGGATCATGGTGAGACTAACATATGTAGACTCATGATTTACAATCTGATGATGGGCTGGCTGTAGAGCATGGATCAAAGTTCTAGACAAGTCTGGGCTAAAGAGTGACTAATAGATGGGATGAAATCACACATATCGCAAGACTTTGTGACTGGTTTTTTCTCATGTTATGCGCGGAAATGTTCACAGGAACTGAGCATCAGACTTTAGCTGTCAAGAACAAGTTCAAGGAGATGTAGGACATTTGCCTCAGCTATGGAATTCACCCAATTTCTCCTAGAGATTTGAAATAGTGCGTCATGACTTCATTTGTGGTTTTACAGTTGTCATACAGCAAACTAGAATGTTTATGCATGTATTACTGCGAATCTCCAGGTAGATAGTGACCATACAACAAATGAAGAGCAAGGGAAATAGATACAGTTCATGGCAGGCAAAGATGATGTTGGAATTGCAATTTGTGATGATTGAGTACCTGCCGGACAAGATCAAGACAGAGATGCCGCTTTATATCGCGCCTAAGGCCCACAGGGAGATCACGAACAGATGCTTCTTCATCAACCCCACGGGTGGCCGCCCACTTCTGCCGTTCATGTTTGCGCACACGCTGCCGCAATGCGGCAGGTAACTGTCGCCTCCGCATCCACCACTCTTGGTCTCGAATGCGCAGCTGTGTCTCCTCCTTCTTAGCAGTAATGGAACGCAGGAATCCCTAGAATTGCTAACAATTTGCAAGTCAGTTTTGGACCTTAATAGCAAAGAGAAGCAGCATACAATTAAGGCACTCATACAAACACTATGGGCCCTGCTTTGCTCCATTTTCCACTCACATGATGCACTGAAGGGCTGCACCAACCCTACTAAATGCTCTTGCCAACCTCCTCTATGGTCTTTTAGGGAAACCATCAACAAACCATAGTGTCTACCTGCCCATATGAGAATGCATATGATGTCTCTACCACATGCTTTGTAAGCAGAATACACTTTATAGATAGGTTCTGTGCAGTATATGGAGGTATCATAAAAAGACTTATTGTTCTACAGTGGGGATGGTAGGTAACCATACCTGGATGTTACCTATCAGCATGCTGAAAAGAAGCAAGCCAAGCGTCACAACAAAGAGGCTAAAAACCACTTCAAGGGTGTGATCTGTCGGGGTCAAAGCATTCCCAAATGAGCTGCAAACCATCACCCCCCCTTATGAGTTAAGGAGCCCATATTGAAGAACCAAAGCATGCAATGAATTCATCAAGAAATTCAAATGTGAAAAGAATCAAGCCAAGAGTCAATAAGTGTGACAGGAGGCTCAAGTGCTCATCTCAACTTTTGAACTCTTTAGTACTTGATTGAGATGGCATTGCAGGAAAAGCATGGCAATAGAACAACAAGCTCATGCAGAGGAGTAGTTTCACCCAGAAGCAAGTTTGTGTACCTCATAGTCATCACACCCCAGAAGAGCGGGAGTAAGATCTTGTTCACAGGGATGTTATCAGTCACTAATGGCACAGCAAGGGAGTAGATGCCAAAGCTGAAATTACCACCAGGCATGGGCCCAGCACTGAAGCAGTTGTTGGCAATAGCTGGATCTTGTGCCCACGCAAGCCTGTTTGGATCAATAAGTGGCTGTGTGCTAAATGCAACAGTTTGTGGACACCCCAGGTAAGCTGGATTGCAGTTTTCCATATTTGCACACTCTGAATGTATACACGATTCAACTCGTTGCACTGTAAGAAGGTACCAAATCGACCCAGCTACCTGAGAGCACCATGATCACAGGAGTCAGGATTGCAGTAAAATATATACACAAGTTCTTCCCTGTTTTTGCACAAGCCTTGACCAGAGGAAAAATGTCTATATATGTGGATGATCTGCAAGCAAAGCAAAAAAGAATCTGCAGAGAGTGATAAAGTGAGGCTTTTGACTTGCTTACATGAGCAGCAGAGAAATAGGCTGCAAGATTCAGAACAAACCCTGAGTAGGCAGTGCCAAAAATGTAACCAGTCACACGTTGGAGGCGACGGCCTACCAAGACAAGATGCAAAAGTTTCGGAATATACTGAAACAAGAACGCAAGTAGAATGTAGTTCATGATGCGAATGGTCACTCCACCTTGTGCCACCAGTGAGGGCACCACTATCCACAGCATTGTCTGGCAGACAAATCACCACCAGTATCATTCCTAGAGCTCAATCTTCAGGAACAACACAGCAGCAAGCTCATAGTCCCTTGTACAAAGAGACTAATTGAACTCAGATGTAATGATCATGCCTACGTAAGTTGCAGCATTCAGCCTCCTCAGGGCATCCGTGTATGAGAGACAAGAAACTTTCTTATACAATATGTGCCATCCTGTAACCAGGAAGCAAGGACCCAATGATGAGGTACTGTGATTTAGCAGGTCTTAGGTCTTCAATCCATCCTTGCTTGCATGTATCCTCTATGCAGGCAGCACATCTGCTGAATCTTGCGGCATTTCCAGTAAGAACTTTGCAAGAATGGTAAAAAAAATAGCAGTTGGAGGGCTTTCAAATTGTGTACCTGGGGAATTGGGAGGATGACAAAAACATCAAATGCGAAGCCCTGCAAGGGCCAAAGATAGTGATGTGCAATCTTTCGTGCATCCCATACAAGATCCCCCCGGCCTAAAACCAGTGACTTCTTGGAAACATAGGCCAGCTTCAGCTGTAGCCATATCTGCCAGAGGTACATGGCATCCACAAGGCACCGCAGCGTAGTGACAACAATTGCATACACAACCTGGATATAGAGACATGAGAGCTGGCTGTTGATGGAAAGAAGAGACAGGAAAAGTGGGTCAACTGCGACACCAACAACACAGGAAAACAGAAACCATCTGTTGGCTCGCCGAATTGCAACACTGTGGGGGTCCAGCACTTTGCCAAATATCCATGTGCGGTTTGCATGGCTCTTCCTGTCACTGTGCACAACCATTGCTATCATTCGTAAGCAATGATATAGGGTAAAACCTAAGCCCACAGTTGAAAAGAGGAAGGAAAACAGGTGCTGGAAAAAATACTGGCAAAACAGCTGCTGTGCTCAGATTATTGAAGAACTTCAAAGATTGCCATTCTACACCTACTGAACAAGAACTTGCAAGAGAGATCACAGCCAATCCAGATTGGACATCTCAAATTGGTTTCTCTCAACATCAACAGCAACAAAATGGGAACTTTACTTGCTGGACGACAAGAGCAACACATGCTCCTCCTAGTTTGGAATCCTTTCAGAACATTTCACTCTTGGATATTCCAAGAAAAAAAAAGAAAAAAAAAATCCACCGAGATACTGAATTCAAGAACACTTCATCAACAATTTCCAGTCCTTCAACAATTTAGGGATAGCAAAACAGGCTTTAAAACCAACACCGCTATCACCACCACAACCAGCACAGGTTTTGCAGCAGCAACAACAACAACAACAGGAGAAGAGAATTGCAAACTTACATTGAGGGCTCGGGTCGATGTGGTTTAAGACATGAGCCTGCAGTAGCTTCCAAAGGCGCAGGACTCCCATCCCCGGAGTTGGCGGAGTGAAATGGCGGAGGGCCTAAACCAGTACAAGCATAACAAAGTTCCAACTCCGAGAAGTTCCTCTTCTTTCCAGAAGGCAACTCATTGAATCGATCTCCGATCTTGCGGCTCCATTCATTCACGGAATTGGCATCAAACCTATCAAACTTTTGCTTTTGGTCTCCTCCCATCATCAGCCACACAAAGCCACCTCCTTCTCCATCTATTTACACCCACCAGATCTCCATCATCAATCAGCAGCAAAACCAAAATACTCACCCCCCCCCCCCCCCCC
>Ga0209208_10009216_pt1 | contig 13010 bp, 9 predicted proteins | sample S1TSphfallax_3_FD_187694 | JGI IMG/M metagenome (GOLD analysis project Ga0209208, IMG submission 187694) | Host-associated microbial communities from peat moss isolated from Minnesota, USA - S1T2_Fd - Sphagnum fallax MG (SPAdes) (version 2) | ecosystem: Host-associated > Plants > Peat moss >...
AATTTGAAAGCCAATGTGTGATGGCATGAATGGTTTCATGTGCCCCCTCCCCTCCTTTGGTGACTTATAAACACATTCTATAAATTTGATGAATTTTTACTTTCTAAAGTAAAAATGATCAGAAAATATGTCACAATCATCAAAATAGAGTTTAGTTCATTGCCTCGTCATTCCTATATAGTTGTGGAGCTAGGAAACACTTTACAGCCAAGAACATATATTAAAAATTAACAGTGCTAAAATGAAGTGCTTTTTGAGAATTTCAATGACTTAAATTTGACCAAAATTTAAGAATAATTGTTAGATTTCTATACTTGGTTCAAGTATATAGCAACAAATATAGAAGGATGTTTTTTATAAAATACTTTGATATGTAGCTTGTAGCCAAATTTGGCTTAATCTTCCTATGAATCATCACCACCACTTTGGCTGCATCACAAAATTGGATAAAGAAAAAAACACTGGTTTAACTTGAGTTGTTCCTGTGTGATTTGGATCCATTGTCAGTCAATATTCTACCACCTTCCATTTTTGAAACAACTTCGGATGGCTTGTTGTGTTGATTCCTGGGTTTACTTTGCTAGCTCTCTACTCTTTACTCTTTTTTTAATGGGGAAAATGTTGAATAAATGGTTGATTTTTCTTCTGGTGTTTTTTCCACAACGTATAAATTTTGGAGTTGCATAGATACTAGAAGAGCTTACACCATGTACACCATATTACATAAGCACATATTTGAGAGATTTGCAAGTCCCTAAGCAATAACCCAAAAAGAACAAGTGGGACAATCTTCTTCCTAGTGACTCCTATTGTTGGTATTATTAATTAGTTGTGGGGTGCATAAAGGCAAACCTAACCTTGGTTGGTAGTACTAGGAATTTCATATCCTAATTTTTTTTAACTCATCCAATTTTAGGACAACATAGGACTCATTTGAAAAAGGCTTTTCATTTCAAATTTTATATCAAAAGATTATTCAATTTGTGTAAAATTCGAAATTTTAATTGAATTTACAAAAATTAAATTTAATATTTCAAATGAGTGATGGGAAAAAAAAGTTTCAGGAAGTAACATTTGGGTTCTTTGTTTAGGAACACAAAAGGAACATGTATTTAAAATTTTTTTTTAAGAAGGCTCGAGATGGTCCTTTTAAAAAATTGATTAGTAAATAATAGAATGAAGTAACCACAAGTATTTGAACAATTTTCAAAGGTTAGGACTAGGAGGTCTTGAAATGCTACTGTATTTATGTTTACAAATTTGTAACAATTTTCACTAGTTTTTGTTTCATTCAACGATTGGGATTACTGTAGTACCTTTACCATTTTGGCAACAGACTACCAAATAATTAATTAAATTTTAAATCTTAACTTTGGCACTTGGTTTTTAAATTTTGAAAATTTCGGTAGGTAGTGGTAATAGACATTAATAAACATTGTGCAATTTGTTTTATGGAACAATTTAGTGTGTGTAGACCATTTGTATTTTAAGCCATTGTCTTTGAAGGTTTCAGGTTCAAACTTTGATAATAATAAAAATTGGTTTAAAATTTCGGTGCAAATAATAAATAAATTTACAAATTTTTGACCAATTTTTTTTTTTAAAAATTAATGCTGAAATGGTAAAGGTACCACGATATACTATAATGATTATAGTTCATAAACCAAAAATAATGATTACAATGATGTAACTTGACACTTAATGATAAGAGGTTAAGAATTTCAAGAACACATGTCTAAAACATTGTAAGAACACAAATTCTTACTTGTGTAGCTTATGTAAATGCTTACAATTTTTTCATTGTGTGTACATAGGTAGGTAACACGAAGTCCATGTGGTGCAAGTCAATAGTAAAAATACAATTTTAAAAAAATAAAATAAAAATTTGGTGAGATGGTTTTTAATGATATCATTCAAGGATGAGTTTGCCCATCATAATTTTTTTTTCCCTTTGACAATGAATCACATTGATTGGTCCATCACCCCAAAAATAAAAATCAGAAACTTTGGGCACCCTCCCCCAAATAGAAGTATGCACACTCAAAATAAAATTATAGAAATGGTTCTCTTTGTTCCACTTTCAAAGCACTAGACCATGTGGCCCTTGTTGAATAGGAAGTTCAAGACTTTGGATGAAAATTTTGGATGATTCATTTATAACTAGACCATTTTTCTAGGGCTTGGCATTGTGGTGCAAGATTTCGACTTGATACTTTGGTTAGGACTTCCTGTGATATTTGCTTTGAATGTAAATTGTCATGGCATTTGGACAATGTCAAAATTTTTGGTAATTTCAAGGTTTTAGGATAACCTCCCATTCCAACCGACCCCCTAACATTAGGTATGTTCATAATTGTTAATGTAGTCACTACAAGAGTAGTGCTACCATTTTTCCCATTTAGTCTACCTTTTGCCCTTTTTTCCCACTTCATCATGTTTTGCATTCATGACCTAGGATTGTTGAATTCTTTTATATATTATTCTTTGAGAAATTACCTATATATTATCAACTAAGCATGAAAATTTCTAATGACTTAAATAAACTTGGAAAGTAGCTTGATCAAACCTTACAACAAACATTAAACATGAGCAATGAATTAAATGTGGCACCAACCTCGATGTAGTTGCAAAGGCAATGCTTAGCCAGAAAAATACTTTTCAAATTTTTGTGATTGTCCTCAAATTATGATGAACATTTTAATTATTTTTGTTACACAATATTTTCAAAGAAAATATTGATATAGTGGTTAGAATCTCCCTTTTCATCCAAAGGGTTCAAGGTTTCGTCCTTTTTTTAATTTTGAAATGGATGAGGGAAAAAAACCTCTAGACAATATCTTCAAGCTAAATGCCAAAGGAAAAAAAGGACTTTCCTCATAGAGGAAATACAATGGTAGTCTAACCATATCCCTTGGGGAGAAAAGGAATAACTTCTTGTAAAGAAAGGGATTAAGTTGCATTGGGGAAAAACATTTCCCCAAAGAAAAGACTAAATTGCCCCAATGATCAATTTCTTTCAAGAAGTAAATTTTTGAATGTTTGACAAAAAAAATATAAGGAATAAACTTTGTTCAAATCAAACGTTCTTTATATAATTGATTTTTTTTAAATGTAAATATTTAAAACGATCTTGCAGACTTGATTTGAAGTTATGAACTAAAAGTTATCATGAAAAGAAGAGGATTTAAAAATATGTTTCAAAATTTCAAAATTCTTTTACCGCATATAAATGTGGTGTAAAATATATGACATATAAACAAATTTGTACCTTGTAATACAAGAAAATGATCAATTACACAAAAGTATGACAATATGTAAAATATGAATATTTAACTAAAAAAATTAGCATGTTCATTGTTTATGCTAACATAAATATGATATTATAGAACCTTGGCTCTATCCTGCGTGTCTGCTACTTTTGGGTAACTGGAGGGCACAAGCTGGTTACCGGACATAACCGACCGCAATGAGAATTGATTTTCCCTCTTTTCATCTACAAAGAGAGTGGCTACAACAGTTTCATCCAAGAACTGAATGGTTACATAATCATAAATACAGTAGCATGGGGCGTCTTGATGACGTGTCACTTCCTGATTGGACACCCACACAACAGTTATATGACATAACCTGCTGAGCTCATGGATGTGAATCGTACAACCTTTTGAGCTCATGGATGGAGCCTCATTTTCTCTGCGCCTTCTAGAAGACAACAAAGGGGATCATCATCTCAATGCCCCGCACTACAGGTTATGTCCAGTAACACAGCTTGAGGAGGCCGGTTATGTAGTCCATTGGGCCAATGAAAGCAGATGTTGGTACCTCGGTGCTAACTATTAGGGTTGCTAATGGAATGAAGGTTGAAGGTTATGGCTTGTATAACTTGGTCGACAGACATTCAGATGGTTATGCCTTGTAACTGGTGACCTGATAACCAATCTGAATGTCGGGAGGTCAGTCCCATGTTTGCTTATTTCAGTGTCTCTCTAATCTGGTGAGCCTTTCTTGTCCCACTCCGTGAGACCTGGGGTTGTGGATCCACGAATGAAGGGATGGGGTCTAATTTTTTGTCCCATCACAAACCCAGAACTAGTTGGTCCCTTCTGGGACCTGGAGTGGAAGTAGGCCTCGCACATAATACCACTCTTTCATGAAGGGGTATTAGAATGATCACAAACTGGTGAACAAATTGAGGTTATGGGGGGTAATGCAAGTTGTTCCCAGAGGTCCAGGTTTTTCTTTTCTGTAACGCAACTTTTAATTTCTGTATACATCAAAATTCTGTAAGATTTATAAATGTGGTCTTCAACTTTTTTTTGGTATGGATTCACTTTTCTCTTCTTTTTCTCCATTGCTGGCTTCAAATTTTCCCTCTTGTTTAGTCAAATGAATTGGATGTGAAATGCTTGGTCAAAGTCAGGAAGGAAGGAGCAAAATTCCATTTCTTTAAATTGATGCCCAACAAATGTATTAGACAATGCTTTGCATTTGGTGAGTGAAGTGCATCTCATTTCATATTATTTTTATACACTAAGCCCATGAGGGATGCAACGGCTTTGCAAATAACATGTGCCTTACTACAAGCATTGTAGAAAGTGAAAAACCAATAGCCAACCACAACTTGTGAGTCACCTATTGTTAATCTATTAAATAGTTGTGAGCTGTATACCAAACTATTTCAAAAGTAGTTTGAAACTTTGAAGTTTGAACAACTCCACCCTCAACAAAAGTTTGCACTTCCAAAATATAATGATAGAGGTGCTTCATGCTTGGCATATTGATTGTTGAACTTTGGCAAAAGTTATGGGATAAAGTGTGGTGAGTTATTGCGAACATCTTGGGAAGCACATTGGGAGCTTGAGAACATGCCAAAAATGCATTAAGAGCCTCAGGTGTTCACACATTGGGAACTTGATGTGAACACATATGATTGACAACTTGGTGTACACCTGGTGAGAAAACATTGAGAACATCAAAATCAAAAATGTTCAAAACTTCCATTAGTTCCCAAAAAGAAAAAAGTTTGATTCTTGGGTGCATGATGCATCACCTCATTGGCAAAGCAAAATTTCTTTCCCCAAAAATGTTTATCACTCTTTTTCAATTAAATTTAATGCCTCATTCTTTTATCAACCTCAGGTGAACCATCATCTCTTATACAACTTTAAACCTTGATTTGGTCATTTGTTTGGTGAGTGAATCTACTTAAAAAAATTTGGGGAAACCTAGGAAAATTTCAATGATATCTTTTCACATAACAATGCATGCCACATGGCATTCTAATTTATAGGTTTGCATTTTGGCCTTTGAGGCCTACTTGGCCATATGGGTCTTTAGCAATGTTTATCACAAAATCTAAAATATGACACTAGTGCAGCTACTCTAATAATGACTAAAAGGCCTCACTCTAGAAGGTCAAGTACCAATGTACCTATATTATGTACATGCTGGTTCATTTGTCGCCAAGTCAAAACCCCCAAAAAACACATTTCTTCTATGCATAATTCCTAGTATGGATTACGATGACTGTGTGAAACCCAATTTGTTTTGTTGATGAGGATTGCCTCTATACACTTGAACTATAAGCTTCCATCAATGGTCATTAGGGAGGAAGCAGTGGCAAAAATGCTTACACAATCCAAATTTGAAAAATAAGTCTAATTGTTCTATCACCTAGAAAAGGGAATGGAACCTTAAGTGTTAACGTATTCCTATTAGAGTTATGAGTAAAGTAAAAAAACATAGTTCAGCTCCAAAACCTTGAATTTGGTCATACACCAGGTGAGATGAAAAAAACCTGCAAAAAAAACCTTAGCATTCAACCGAGGATGAAACTTAAAAAATCATCAATTTTGGTGGTAAATCGAGTTTCATCATTTCTTTTTTTTTCTTCTTAAGAGCCTCCACCAATGCTACCTATATTGATGCACTCCCAAGCTCCTTATTAGCCTCAAAGATGAGCCTAAGGTAAAAAAACAGCGGAAAGGTTAAAAGTTTGGGGCACACTCCCTAGCTCTCAACACTTTAAAGGGGTGGAGGGGCGTGTTGGAGCTCTGAAATGGGACTAGGAAGAGTGACAAGCAATTTATTCATTCATTCGGATCTGCATCCAACCAACCACAAGTTGGTTAATACTATGTTGCACAACACCTTTGGTGTTAGGACAAACCACATGCAATTTTGGACTTGTGAGACTCACCACGGCCCAGACTCGAGGGAAGCCACCACCTTCCCCCATATAGTATTCTCTATGCCTCTCCAAGAAGCCCACATCCAAAAGGCCTTTTTGTCCTAGGACTCCCAAAGGAAAGTCCCAAAACTACCAAAGTTGGACTCCCGCAACTTTGTGGGGCCATAATTTCTTGCTCACACCTCCGATCAAGATGAGGTTTGAAGCAAAGTTGTAATTCTTGTCAAGAGCTTTCCAATGGTGTATCACACTTCATCTACACGCACGGAAGTCGAATCGATTCCTGACTTTTTTTGGTTGGAGTCAAACTACTAATTTGATTCCTAACATTCTTTTTGCCATAACTTATGTTGCAAATGTCCAAACGGGTCATGTGAGACCATTTTAGACATCTACACTTCAATATCTTTTCAATGATATTAAGAATTCTTCAATGCAAGGTGTTTTGACTTCTACAATCACTCTCTGAAGGTTCGGGAGTCCACTTGGACTCCAACTCCTAAAAGGAGAGCTCACTTGGGAGTGTGAGTCTTCATTCTCACACTTTCCTTAGCCCGCACCCTTGAAACCCTTTTGCCTTGGTCGCAAGCCCAAGGCTAGGGTTGCGACATATATTTTCACTACTTTTAATTGTCCAACTATTATCATTAGTCTTGAACCTTATGCATTAAATGTTTGTGGCCATGTGGTGCACTAAAATTTTAGATTGCGTTATGAGCCCTTAGGCTACCTCCACTAACAAGATCCCTTTATCATCAACAATGGATGTCACAACCATCATTTTCCATACACAAAGAACCTTAAACCCTAAGAACTCATTGAAACAAATATTGGATTTGGTACAAAGGCTATCGAAACCTACGAATGTCAAGATCGAAAAGATTATTGAAACAAACACATCAATAAGTGAAGCTTGAAGCAAATTTTCACTTACAATAATGTTGCAAACTTGATACTGGCATTGTTACACATACAAGCTTGTGGAACAATGGTTGTGCTTTCAATTCACGCATGGCATATGTGAGCTTGTGGAACAGTGGTTGTGTAAACAACTCACGCACAACAAACCAAAATTGTTGCAAATAAATGCAAAAAAACACTTATTGCACAAATTTTCAGCAAAGGTTTGTATTTTTTAACTATTTGTGCTCATGGTTTTTTGTGTTTATAGGTTTGAATGCAATGGTGGGGATGTGTTGTGGTAGAGATTTAATTGGTATGGTATGTAGTGTTATCTTCCATAGAATTTGGTTTATGTGGTTGCATTTATGGAATGGTTTGGAGAAATGGGGTTATTGATATTAGAGAGTGATGATAGATCAATGAAGTGAAACACAAATGTGCAGGTGGTGGGCATCTTGTAAATGTTGGCACATCAACAACAATGATTCAAGAAGTATCAACGATAACACCGGCTACAAGAGATGGAGGGAACAAAGGAGTGATAATAATTACTTCTGCATTGTAAAAAGTCCCAATCTTCACAAAACATGATGTCAAAACCATGGCACAACATGTGGCATCTAATCTAGTTTCCATTACATGGGGCATACTAATTGTTGTTTCTTAAAAGGCTTGTGCACAACCACAAGTATTGGAGTTTTGCAACCTAGGGCTTGTATGCATGATGCACTGATTATACATTAATCATTGTTATCTAGATTATATCACACAACATATATCTTGGTTTTGTTGATAGGGGGTTAAAACCCACTATGTTTATGTTCTAAGCACGATGATATGTGCCAAATTCATGACTGAGTGTTGTCCGTGGAAGGGTGTGCATATCATGTTATGTGGAACAAAACACATTTTGGGTCACATGGCAAAGGAAGAGGTGTGTTGTTTTGACTCACCAAATGTCAGTGTGAATATTTGCACAATCTCTCAGAAGGCCTATGATGCAAATGGGAAAATTCAACTTCCCAATCACAAATCCAAGTTCGGTGATCATGTTATGGTTTGCATTAATGACTCGAGGTATTGTCCATTTTTTTTACAACCCCACAATCCATTACCTTCATCAAAACTGCATTGATGATATGCATATCTATTATTGTTGTTAGAGTTGGGTTCCTTGTGTTGAAATTACAATGGGATTTTAAAAAGTATCCAATTAATGTGATGATTTTTTTAGTAGGATTTGAAAACCTCACAACAATCTTTCCTTTCCTACAGTTCAAATGAAACATTTGTTAACTAGCAAAAACTTCAAAGGAATGGTGCAAAAGTTGAACTCCAACATGGAGATATTGTGTTGCTTGTTGGTCCACTAGAACATGGTGAATCTCTATCATTTAACCATGCATCTACCATTCCCTCATTTGGTTTTTTCCTTTACCATTGCTTATTTATGATTTACATGTTTAGAAATTATAAAAGTTGGTTATTTTGGTTTTTGTTTGTATGTGCCTTTTAGAAAATGCTTTTGCATTGTCTATATAATGGTGCCAACAAGGGAAAACATGTCGGGGATAACCTCTCAAGATGACCCAATTGACACCACAAGAGCAACAAATCTAAAAAGGAAAAACACCCATATTGTAAACAATATTACAACCATGAAGCCAACAAAAACGAAGTTGTCAATAACCTTAAATTTTGAAAGACCTAATTATCTCAAAACCCACACACCACCACACCATAGTCTTGAGTTTATTGCAACATGTTTATGAATATGGTGCGTTTTAGTCAAAACATATTGGAGTTGTATGCAAATGATGTGGAGGACGGAGGATGTGCCAAGTGTAAACAAAGTTGAGGTCTTGGAAGTGAAGGCCCTAAGATCCCAATTTCATTTAATGATGCTCAAAACCTGCAACATTCAAGTGAACTTCACAACTTGTAGGCTTGATGAAGAGGTGTAAGTGTTTATTTTACTTGGACCTTTGCTTCTATGAGTTAGTTGGCTTCAACTTCAACTTAGTTTCGTTTTTTGTTCAATGGGTGTTTAAACTACTAGCTATGGTCATAATTTGTTGTTGTGTGATGCATTTTTTTGATTTTTTATGCATATTTTTATTTGACATGGGATTTGGAGCTTCATCATCAGTTAGAAATATAAATCTTACCACTGAAAAATTACAAACAAACTACCATGCATTTAAGGCAGATCATGATGTAGTGGGTGTCTTTTTTCAAGCTCTCTAGACTTTTTTAGAAACTAGTTGGTTGATAAATGTGGCAAATATTTTTAATATGGCAAAAACTTGTACATTAGTATTATAGTGTAATTCTTGAAAGTTCAGCTTGTTTTATCGCACATGAGTTAAAAGAAGTTGAAACATTAATTACCACGAAGTATGCAATTCAAATTGAAGACAACAAGCACACCTTTTTGCTACAACAAAAGAGTTCAAGGAGTTTGCAATCACAATCTCACATTAGCAAAACATTATCGAGGATCTAAAGCAGCATATGGCTTTTACTACAAACACACGCCTTCATTGAAGAAACATTATAGAGGTTTTGAAATGGCCCAAACATTTGCAAGCTACAAATGTTGAGTGAAATGGAAGCCTCAAGTAACCTCTGCATGTCTTTATATTATTATTATCATGGTAGCACAATAACTAATATACCATGTTGTTGTTATTGTGCTTGCAACGACTAGGGAATTTTGGAATTGGAAAGTTAACTAAAAGATGCACACATTCAGCATAGCAAAGACAAGATAATAGAAGAGGGAAAATCCAAGGCAACCTTTGACCGTTTGCGTATTGAATCAACATAAGAACTAAGACACATCCTCAAACTTGTTACTATTTGACACAAGGAACAACATGACACCATTCTAACTATTCAGGTTTACATTCTAGGTTATTATTTTGTGACAAATTCTCCTTTTTTTAGCTATGATTTGCATTGTTGTCAACATGGAAATAAACATTATATTAATGATCTCCTTGGCTTAGCAAAGAAATTTAGCCTCAATTTGTTTCTTATGGGTGCACTACTAGAAATTTTGGGTTTTGCAACTGTCTTTTGCAATTAAAATTTAGTTACATGTGACACATGCAACTACAAATTTATGTAGTTACATAAGACAAGTTGCACATGACATCCAGTTGCATGTGACATTATGTATAAAACATGTATATACGGTCTTAATATACATGTTCATACATATATACAAATCCAAATGTAGTTGCACCTTATGTGTCGCAACCCCACTTTGGGTTAAGTGTGAGGATGAAACTCACACTCCCGAAAGTGAGAACTTGGAGTCCTTGGGGAAACCCAAAAACTCAGAGCTTGATTGCAGGGGTCAAAACACCTTGCATTGGGGTGTTTTTTATATCATTGAAAAGATCTTGAAGTGTAGATGTCCAAAATGGCCTCGCATGAGCCATTTGGACATGTACAGCCCAAGTTATGGGCAAAAGAAGGGCCTGGAGTCAAACTGGCAGTTTGACTCCCGACCACTAAAAGTCAGGAATTGACCTTTTCCCGACGACTGTAGAAGGAGTGCAACATGGCATTGAAAAGCTCTCAAGGAGAGCTACAACTTTGGTTCAGACCTCACTCCAATCGGAGGTTGGAACCAGGAGATATGAGTTCCCAAAGTCTCGGGAGTCCAACCCGGGACAGTTTCAGGACTCCTCCTTGGGAGTCTCAAGAAAAAGTGCCATTCGGATGTGGCTCCCGTGGAGCAATGCAGAGAATACTATATGGGGGAAGGTGGTGGCTTCCCCCGAGTCCGGGCCGTGGTGAGTCAAGCGAGTCCAAGGCCGCCCATGGCTTGTCCCAACACCAAATGGATGCAGAATGAGTTTTAACCAACTTGGGGTTGGTTTTGGATGCAAGACCGTGTAACAACATAATTGTCCCTCTTCCTAGTCTAATCCCGGGACTTCTAGCACGCCCCTCTTACCCCCTTTAGTGCTGGAAGTCGGGAGCGGCCCACAAGTTCCAACTTTTCGCAATTCAACATACTTAAACCCTCAAGTGGGTCTAACAAGGAACTTAGGAGCGTGTCATTTTACATGGGCGTGTAAAATAATGTAACTATAAAACAAATACATTTATATGGTTTTACATGGTTGTGTAAAACAATGTGAAAAATTGAATGAATGTTGTGACAAATGGGAACATGAAAAGTTGTCACATGGATGGGAATGTGATATCATAAGGATGGGAACATGATGTCATATTCAAAAATTGTGATGTCACAAGGATGGGAACATGTTATATTTCAAATTTGGTTTGTAGCCATACATGTTTTAATCTTCTTAGGGATGATCACTAGTGTTTCTAGGTCTTGGTATGGTTAATAACCATCTTGGCTACAACCCCAAATTCGCAAAAAAATGAGGCACTAAGGGCTGAAGGGCCTTGCATTGGTGGGAGAAGGTATAGTAGTAGTTTGTTGGCACATGATAAATATCTTCTCGTAGGAGAAGTTATGGTACATTCACACTTGATGTTAAGTCATTGTTAAATGATAATCTAGGTGGCATCCTAAGTGGCACCCAATGTTAAACGGGCAATAGCTTAATGTTAAGTGAATGTTAACTTACATAAAATGTTCATGGTAAGTAGGTGTAAGTCCTAAATGACTAGCATGGTTTTAGGGGTGAATGCACCTTAAAGTATACAATATTGTTGTGAAAGGGTAAATGTGCATAGAAATAAGTTTTTTTGGGTAGAAAAGAAGTGAACATTGGAAGGAGGTGGTTGGCAACAGCTAGGTGCCGAAAGAGGCATGGTAGAAACCTAGTAGTTACCTTTTTTTTTACATAGATATCTATATATGAGGCTTATTTCTTACAGAATTAGTTACCTAGGTGAAACTAAATGTTAACTCAGTTCAGGTTCATCCACAAGTGAGTAATAATGGGCATACAGTGGATGGTGCATTGGTGGTGCTGGTTCACCGAAGGTGTGTGGTCTTCCCTCCTTGTTATGGCTACTAGGTATTCATGGTAGTATATTTGTGACTCGTATTAAGTAGTTGTGAGGACCCCCAAAGGTTTTTCTTTTTAAAGAAATATTTTATATTATTTTATAGGCGATAGGCATTATTGATTGGCCCATAACAAAAAAATTATTATACAAGCTTGGACAGCCCCAAAATACATAGGTATAATATAGTCTCCTGCTTTTTGGGGCATTTATATTTATACAAGAGTAGAGTTTATGACAAACATATGTGATAAAGCGATCCACTATTGGGAACACAATGGAGGAACATGTTTAGAACTTGGGGAGGATTTTGGGAAACAAGCGAGAATTTGATGGGAACACAGTGAGAACAACAAAAATCTAACAGCCCCACCCTCACCCCAAAACCCAAAATAAAACTTGCAGAGTGATGGGGCCCAGCAGATGGATGCACAAATTTGATCCCTTGACTTTGACATCTATTAAGAAGACATTGGGAGACTTATGATTCTTGGAAAATTGTTGAAGCATTGATATCTTTAAAGAAGTTGGAGAAAGATCGTAACCCATCTACTCCATCATCACGACAAAGCAGCCCTGCATGTAACAAAGGACAATCCATAAGGCCACGCTCATAGACAGTTCTCCCTGCAAAAAATTGACGAACTAGCCATCCTGTTTGTGGCAGGATAAGATTGTGGCCAGTTACAGTCTCAGGAAAGAGACCTATAAATCAATACCAACCCAAAGTTGGACTTGATTTTAGACATCAACGAATGTGTTACAAAGTTTTTCCAGCTAACAATGCAATATATCTAATAGAACTAAATAAACTACAAAGTCATGCATTCATACCTTGACCTTCTCCAACAGGTTTAGGATCTCTGTCCATTACAATTGTATTATCTGTATCTTGTTTTTGAAAGATCCCCAATGAGAT
>Ga0209208_10009219_pt1 | contig 13009 bp, 15 predicted proteins | sample S1TSphfallax_3_FD_187694 | JGI IMG/M metagenome (GOLD analysis project Ga0209208, IMG submission 187694) | Host-associated microbial communities from peat moss isolated from Minnesota, USA - S1T2_Fd - Sphagnum fallax MG (SPAdes) (version 2) | ecosystem: Host-associated > Plants > Peat moss >...
TTATGATCAATTAGTTGAAGAATTGTGTGTGTGTCATCTCTTAATGTTATGATCAATTAGTTGAAGAATTGTGTGTGTTATCTCTTAATGTTATGATCAATTAGTTGAAGAATTGTGTGTGTTATCTCTTAATGTTATGATCAACTAGTTGAAGAATTGTGTGTGTCATCTCTTAATGTTTGTGATCATGAATAGTTTATACCCATGTTGAAGATAAGTCTATCTCGGGGGTGGTGAAGGTTTTGTTCAAAGATTCTTAAGGTGTTGTGTGTTATCCACATGTTGCTATGTGTGTTCCAAAGAAGTGTGTTAACTCTTCTTTTCAATAACCTAATAAAATGTAGTTGTTAGTAAGTTGTCTTTGGTTTGTGTACTATTGAGATGTTCATCCTTTTTGAAGATATCTATTATGGGAGTATGTGAGTTGTATTGGGTTGAAAGCAGAGTATTTTTTTAAAGAAATTATAAATAGATATTTATTTATTTTATTTTTATTATTTAAAATTAAATTTGTCAGGGCCCAATTTTGGCATCTAGAGACACAAATAAATAAATAAAACAGGCCAATGCAACACATACAAAGGTCTTTAAAAATGGCCAAAAGTGACCACATTTATGAGGAATTATTTTAAAAGTTTGCCCAGATTTTGACAATAATTCTAGCATGTGGCAAAAATATAGCAAGATTCCTAAACTTTTCTACTTTCCTCTAGCCAAATTTGGCTAAGTCCTCTTTTAGATGATTCGTCGGACCTCCTATCTCACAAAATTAAATTAAAAAAAAGAAAAGAAAAGAATGGTCAAAAGTTGCAAACATTTTTGGGGATTTTTTTTTTTGTTTAAAAAATTTTAAGAACTTTTTTCTCTATTGTAAATTCAACTAATTTTGTGATTTTTTTTTCAAAAAAAAAAGTTACCAAATTTTCCATATTACCTAATTGAAAAAGGAAAAAAAAAAAAAAAAAAAAACCATGTCACAAGCTCAAACCAACAATAGTTCAAATAGGAAATATTCCATGAAATTCCAAGAAAATAAGATCATACTCAAGGTTTTTTTTTTCTTTCTTTTCTTTTCTTTCAATTTTGTGATATAGCTACCCTAACAATCATTCACAAGAGTAATTAGCCAAATTTAGCTACATGTCAAAGAGAAAAATTAGAAAAATTTAAGAATCCTTGCTATATTTTTTTCAACATGCTAAAACCTATTTGTCTAAATAGGCCAATTTCAGAATAAATAAATAAATAAATAAATAAATATCCTCAAAATTTGGCAAATTTGGTGACTATTTTTTTTCACAAAAATCCTTTGTAAATTGTATGAATGCCAAGTGGCAAAAATTCAAACCCCCACCCCCCCTCCCCCCCCGGCCCCCCAAAGCAGAATTAGTCGAATTTACACAAGAAAAGCCAGAAATGTGTGCACCTATGAGCGGCAGGGAAATCGGACCGTCCGAATCTGCATCCAACGGCTGTTCACTTCCAAACTAATTGGACGCCCTATCGTGCCAACTTTTGAGACTTATGTACACGTCCGTGAAATTTCGGCACCGATGAGCGGCGGGAAAATCTGGCCGTCCAAATGTAGATCCAACCGCTGTCGATGAGCTGGAGCTTTGCTTTCGGGAGTTTGCGTTTGCCTTTTTCTTTTTGGGTTTTTGTCCGCTTCCGCAGAGCGGAATTGCCGTCGCGGCGAGAAGACGGGACGACGGGATTGTCGCTGGCGCGCCCCGATGTCTCGGCGGCGACGGAGAGACGACGACAGACGACAAGCGCGTATGGGCCAAGCGCATGGTCCCACGTGCATCTGCCTATCCTTGGGCTGGCGTGTCCCTTGGCGTTGGAGATAGCGCTAAGAAGAGTAAATATTAAGCAGTCGGCTATTTCTTTATCCCTTCCCCTGTGGAGCTTCCTCCTATCATCGTCTACTTTTGCTCACTCGCTCTCTCGCTCCTAGTTGTTTCTGTTCCGTAACTCCTCCACTATTTTGGCTACCTATTGTATTTGTCGCTGGAGAAGGAATACGCATATCGGCGCTCTTCAATTCCGTTCTCGATTCTGAATTCGGTTGCAGATTTTGTGTTTCAACAGGTGCCTCAATCGCTTTGCTCAATCTCGCGTCATCTTCAGTAAGTAATTAGCGGGCTATTTCTTTATCCTGTTCCCTCACCTGTGGAGTTTCCTCTTGTTAGATCGTCAAGTTTTACTTGCTCTCTTGCTCGCAGTTTGTGTTCCGTAACTCTCCATTCTTTGGTTATTGCAGGTGTGGCTGGAGAAGGGAAGTAATATCGGCGCCGGTCTTCAATTCCGTTCTCGATTCGGGATTCCGTTGCAAATCTTGTGTTTCAACAACAGGTGCCTTTCAATCGCTTTCCTCGATCTGGCGTCACTTTCCTTTTGAACATTCTTTCAACCACATTTGTGTAATCACTTTGGTTTTGTCTCTCAAACGCACAGAAGCTTCCACCTACGTATCCATACACTCACCGCCGTCGGGGTGTTCTCTTCCTTCATTTCTTCCCCTCGCTCCTCTCTCTCGTACCTGTTTTGTGCCGTTCTTTGTATTTTTTGGTCTTCGCTGTTTGTTTCTTTCTAGTTTCTTCTCTTCTGAGATTTTGGCCTCAGGGCGTTTTGTTTCTGCTATCATTGATTTGCTTGAAGCACGCGACTGGATCTTCTTGTGGTGAAATGCTTTGAATCGATCTTTCCGAGAGGAGAGGGAATTCGTGGTTGCAAGGGGACTGAAGCTCTCGTCTGTCAAATTTCTGAAGCTTTGTTTTTCATGGATTCCATGACACGGTTGTCTGTCTGTGTGCCTGCCTGCTTGCGTGCGGGCGTGCGTGCGCGCGCGCGCGGGTTGTGCTTCAGACCTGCTTCCAGTTTGTGAAAGGATCATTTCAGATCCTTAGCTTGTGTCGATTTCCAAGCAGTTTCTTTGATTTCAGGCATTTTTAGCAGGTCTAAGAACTGATCAGGTTTTTTTCTTTGACAGAATTTAGAAGGGAAATTTCTCAAAGACTGCTTTGAAATGGCTGGGGTACTACGAAAATCACTGGTTCCTGCATTGCTACGATTCAAGACTGTCTCTCAAATGGTGACACCACAGGTGATTAAAACTCTGAAATGATCACCATTCATGATGCTGAAGCCATGTATGAATTACTGTATTGAATCTTGCAAAGATTCGAACTTTTCTTAATCTATTTGGAGAACACTCTCCTGATTGTAAGAAAATCATTCTCAGATTTCATTTCATTTATTTAAACCCAGATGTCTCCAAAGAGATCATTCTCAGATATTGATTGTTGTGTTGTGCTTGTCAGGCTTCAAAGGTGATGAGTACTCATGTTGGAATGGGTAGTGGAGGCCGGCGCGGAGGGTGGGCAGTAAGAAGCCCACCTGATGACATCCCATTTGCCATAAAGGCCCTTAAGCACATAGCCATAGCAGTGCCTGATCTTTCCATAGCTGCTGAGCATTACCGCACTGCATTTGGAGCACAAGTCAGTGACCCTGTGGTGCGTAACTGTTGTTCTTTGTACCACTCACTTCCCTACCATGCATAACTTTGTATTTGTGTGTAAGAAAGTGGCTTGTTTTGAAAGTTTATTGAATTTTTTTCTTTTTGTAATACAGTCTTAATAGTGAGTAGATATTGTCTTGATGTCAGACCTCACAGTCTTCTTTCTTTTTTGTTGTCTCTAGCTGGTCTGTGTCTAGCACTGATCTTGAAACGTTGCAAAGAGAATTCTTATGATTCAAACTAAAAGGTATGGTTTTGCCTAAGTTGTGAGCCTTGGCATTTGAAAATTGTTGGTGAGAGGCCCTTAGTAATGGACAGTGCACATGATTTATGGGGTATGCAGGATAAGGTGGTGGATGGAATGACTGTAGTCTATGTTCAACTGCCAAATTTGTGTATTGAGCTTGTACATCCTCTTGGGGAGAAAAGCCCTGTGGCTACTTTCCTTTCGAAAAATCCAAAGGGTGGTATCCATCATGTGTGCCTTGCGGTTAGTTCCAACTTCCCTAGTCCCTGACCTTCATCTTGTGCATACCCTACACTTTGGACCAGATTTTGTGTTATTGTTTTGGCTCATTATTTAGGAACCACAGGTTGGACCTCAATTTTTTTCCATGTAGACTGTTGACAAGAAGTCTACTAGTTGCCAGTTAGAACTTGAGTACCCACTGTGAACAAATTGAAGGCCTCGGGTCTCATCTCTGCAGTCGGTAATTTGGTTGTCCTCAAAAGGTGAACTTCTAACTGGCATCTGACTGTCCAAGTCCATTCCACAAGCAAGGGCAGCTATAACTTTCTGATTGGTGATAGGTGGCACACCACCCCTATTATCTGCTGCTGTGTGATGGAAGATTGTTGGTGTTGAATTTTCTCTGCCATGAAAATAATATCCTGGAGTATTTGCAGGTGGATGATTTACAGTCAGCATCTGGTTATTTGAGTGAGGTGGGTGTCACAACCCTTGGGTCACCAGCGAACAGTGCAGATGATAATCCAGCTGTGTTTCTGCATCCAGAGACAAATATGGGTGTATTCATTAAGCTCCAACAGGCTAATCACTTCTCTGCCCGAGATGACATGCCTAGAGCAGTTGGTACTTGAAAGCCTCAATGAATGCGGAAATGTTCCGCCCATGCTTGCATTGCTCCTCATCAAATTCTGGCAAAAGCTTGTGGGTGTTAACAGATGTTCCTGCAGGTTGTAATAAGTTGCACATGAGAGTCATGTGCATCTGATGGCAACACAAGGTCCACTACTACCCATTTTTCTATCAAAGGGATTGACCACATAGTGAGGAGGAACTTGCGTTGTTCGGATGCTTCAAGTTTTGACCTCATCATCAGCTTGGAGATCTTTGTATAATTGTACAGTGTTCAAAGGATTTGAAGCATAAGGACAACAAACAGCAGCACCAGATATACATATAACATATGTTGGGTCTCCTTTTTGTGTACAGGAAATCCAGATCTGGTCCCAATTCAGGGATTGCTGAAACCAGGTGCTCCATCCTTGAGACAAAGAATGCAGAAGTCTGTTTACCTGCAAGTTTAAATGGGTTTCAGTATTATGTGTACTATTATTACCATAGTTTGCCAGTATTTGTTTGAACAACCCTCTGTACATACACTATGTGTTGGTTAAATAGGAGATGCAGTCAAGTCAAAGAGTGTCCTTGTGGACCTTCAAGACAAAGCATTGGATCTCAGTTATGTGTGAAGAGTGTTGAAGTTATTGCAAAGTATAAGCATAAGTTGAGTTCTCCAAATTGTTGTTGGGTGACTTGGCTTTGAGCTTGTCTTGAACTTCTCTTGAATGTTTGGTGGGGTAGTTCTCCTGGCAGGACACTAGATCCAGGAATGAGCACATTTGGTATTATGTATAAACTGAAGTTGATAATTCAATATCCCCTTTTATGCTGGATGCAATGTTATGCATGCTTGTTTCTGGTTTGTGTAGTTGATGTGACTCTGAGGTGAACAGGAAGTGCTGTGTCTTAGTTTTATCACTGGTTTTGGATTTGCATAAAGTTTCAAGTTTGTTGTTTGAAGATCCAGGGTATTATAGACATGGAAAAAATTCTGGTAAAATTTTGATTCTTATGGGGTTATGGGTGGCAATTTTTTTTGCAGATATGAGCTAGATATTGATAGATGTTTTGCTTGCTGTTACAAGAGGACATCATTCTGAGTTTGTCATCTTCCCTTTTTGTGTTGGATTCAATGTTATGTGTTCTTGTGCTTGTTCTGGTTTATGTAGTTGATAGGATGGAGAGGTGAATGTGGAGTGTGCTTAGTCTTAGTTTTTCCATTGGTTATGGGCATACGGAAGATTTCAGTTTTGTTTGCCATATTGAATGCTAATTGTCAGTATTGCAATTTACATCTTCTCAAGTTACAGACCCCACATCTCTTATCTCTGAGAACTTTTAGATTCATGTTTTAAAATCCATTATCAAATTCTCCGCCTTCTATGAAATAGTTTATATATTAGGTGAGTTTTGAAAAACCCATTATCAAATTCTCCCACCTTATTTCAAAGTTATATTAAATAACTTGAACTGTCCTCAAAGAGCATGCTGAAGAGACACCCCCCCTATTATTTTGATTTACATCAGTCAATAAAAATGAAAGCTGAATTGATCAAAATAGGGCAATATAAGGCTCACAAACTTGATCACATGTGCTAAAACAGTGTATGAAAAAAATTCCCTTAAAAAAACAACCGAGGATTTCTGAATAGATCATAAACACATTCTTTTTGCATCTAAAACACATTGCGATGTCACTTTGATTTGAAGGACATATCTGAAACTCATCCTTAAACCCTTAACTGGCAGAAATTCATAGAATGATAAATCATACTCTGAAACTCATAGAGTGATGATACAGATTTGTGTAATTCCAGAATTCTGTCCCCCATCACACCAACTGTTGGTGCTCCTGAAACCAAAGAGCAAAGCAGCACTCATTTACATCGAGGAAAGGAAGATTTGTCGAAAGGGTTGATCTCATTATTGCCACACTGAACGTTTGTGACAATTACTCTGAACATCATGCTTCATCATGATGAAGCATGGGTTTCAGGTGCTTGATTCAGCCCCTGCCATCCATAGGGAATGATAATCAGTAATAAATTGAGGACACCAATGCTAATGTACGCATATCAAATTAGAGACACTATCATGCACTGCATGTAGCTTGGTGCTGGACATGCACCAGACCTAATGATTTGGACAGAATCTCTTTACAGGACCTAGGTCAAGACTAAGAACCATCACAAGTCATTTGGCTCATGAGGAAGGGAAACACTTTATTACAAGTTGTGAAGAATTCAAATTGCTCAAGAATTGCATCAGAAATGGGTTAGAAGGGGGTCTCACCATCTGTATCTATAAAGATACAAGACAGAGGGCCGCCACATGCATCGTTGCTGGATACAAGCAAATAATCCAGTGTCCAAATCTGTGCTACCATGTAGAACCTCGCATGTACACTTGTCATGCAGTCACTACACAACCCATAATAGCTAGTGTAACTGTTCACAGGGTAAAAAACAGACCACTAAACCAATAAACCGCCCCTATAAACCCATGGTACAGTTTTTCGCAACTGGAATTCCAGTGAAATTTCAGTTTATCAGCCAAAGCTTTTCCACTGTTGCAATTCATCAATGTAAAGGGTTGATGAAGGTCCCTTGTACGCTATCAGGGAAACCTCACCTGATGAGCAAGAGTATCGCACATGAAACACACTATGTATGCATTAGATTCAGAACCCTGTGAAGAATCATTGAAAGTACTAGGTACTCAAAAGTGACTGAAGAGAGAGGTGTCAAGAATTCAGTTCTGTGGCCTCTCCTCATGTGCCAACTTCTAAGAGCAGTCTATGTTCATTGACATGTAGAGAGGAACCACAAAAGTAACTTCAGAACCCTGTTGAGCCACAACTTCCAAGTCTTGCTGCACAAGCCCAAAATCCCACTTGGGTTTTGGCACAAACAATAATCCTCCTAAATTTTGCAACAATAAAAACAGAAAAAAATTATGAACCTCCACAGATAAGTAAAATCTGATTCAATATCATCATATAACCAAAGATCATAAATGGAGGGTTTGCAATTAGGAAGGTAACTGAATCCAAGTGGAATCACAAGATGCCCAGGACATTCCAAAGTTTGCATCTGATATCCCTTGACTCATGAAGCTCACAAAAAATGTCAAATGACCTTGTGTTGATATAATTGGTAGCCATAATGTGGTAGCCAATTGGCATCCTAGATATAAGCCTGCCTCTGCCCCTCATTTGATTGACAAACTCTTTTGACCTAAGATATCTTGACTGCAGAATTGCTGAGTTCCAGTTCTCTCTGCAAGTTCAGGCAAGCAACCCTTGCCTGTATTCCATTGCCATTATGAAATTGCCATAGTACAAATCCTCAACACTGACCACAAGAAATTGTGGAGAGGAAGGAAAGGTGGCAGCATACTTCAGCAACAATAGGTAGTCTGATGACTCTGACCTAGGTTGAAGGTTTCCTGAGGTTGAGCTCCATATAATCAATACATACACAGGAGTAGATTAGCTGTCACCAAATATAGTTGAGAGCACCAGTTGCTGCATAAACTTAGCACGGAGTGCTGCATCTTTTGACTTCTGTTCCTGCTCCTCTGCTGTTAATGAGGCATCCCCACTGTCCCAGAAATGGCAGAGCATGAAAAAATGAGAATCATGAACACTAGTACACTTGCACAAAGCATATTTTTGACATTACTTGTGTCTGCTGTTGCACTCCATGACATTTGCTACTTCCTCTAACAAACTTGATACTTGAGAGCCTGCAACAATTACAGTACTCTTGGAAAACTTTGGTTCGTGGGCCATATTCAAAGCCACACTCTGTGGCCAGTTTTCATGGAAGAAGAGAGCGTGAAGGACAGATAACCCAGAACATATCTATGAGACTTCAAAGAAAATAACACTTTGAAGTTAACCATTGTGCCAGTTCCAAGAAAACCAAAACAAAAACCACAAGAATCAGTGCAATCATAACCTTACAAGTGTCACGCACAAAGTACCAGACCATCACCTTTATCATGACTAGCTGCCATGACTCCCCACTGATTTCAACAGCTTGTGGCAGTGTATGTACATAATATCTATGAATCAGCAGAGAAATCTCCACAAGAAGTTTAAGATAACATGATTGCAATGAATGCAATCATAACCTTATGAGAGTTAGTCATAAAGTATCAGATGCGTCACCTTCGTCATGAATAGCAGTATCATGGACAAACACACAGAGAGGCCTACATAGAGGGGAGTGGTTGGGGCCTACTGCACCCTGAACATATGCTTCAAGCAATGGGAAGACTCAGTCATGAATATGACTAGTGAAATGGCCAATAGAATCCTCATGTTTGTTGTTGCCTGTGTAATCCTACTTGCACAGCATGTATGCAAAAGCAATTGACAAGCTTGTGAAAGTAGCTCAGTTCATTATAGCTTGCCCCTGTACATCTAAGGCTAAGGCATAGAGAGACCTACACAGAGGGTGGATAACACAATGACAGCAACTTCTGAGAATCATACCTGTGAGTTATCTACCATGGGAACATTTCAGTATGTTTCTGTTAAAAATTTCACAAGTGTTTTGAAGCTACAAAGGGTAATCTCAGAGCTGGAGAACACCAAACTTGATTCAGAGTAGCAGCACTGATAGATTTGGAGGAGAATCACAGATGTAGAATAAGACTGACAACGTGTTTTGTTTCTGTGTTTCTGGACCCTCCCAGCATTTGAAGTTGTCTCCCAGAAATACAAAGGCACACTATACAATGGGTCTAACAACAGGAAATGCATAAGGTTTTGCAGCACTAGACCTCACATCAAATTCAGACAGAGGAGAGAGAGTGTGTCAACCTGGGACTTTGCTGATGGATGGAAGTCATGGGTTTGGAAGGAATGTCAATAGTTACACTTGGTTTTATGGGATCTTCTCCCTCGGAAATGGGGAGGCTGTAACCTAGGTTGGAGAAAAGTGGGTCAGTAGCATTGATGCTGAGGGAACCCACATGGGACATGCCACTCCCTAAGAGGGCCTGCAAATGTGCTTCATGAAGTTCTTTGCCCAGAACTGAGAGAGTGGCACTTGATGGTGTGCTTGCCCTTCGAAATCTTCTCCAGCGCTGCACGTAAGGAGCCGTCAAGGCAACAAATCACATATTGATCAAAATAAACCTTCATGTTGCTCTCTTTCTGTCATATTCTCATGGCTGGGCAACCAAAACTGCAAACTGCAAACTTTATGGGTTTTATTGAATTGACAATAAAACCTGATAGCAATTTAAAAGGATATCTTAAAGAGATGAGCATGCTGCAGTGTGATATGGCCCACCATGTCCTTTCCTATCTTTGCAGTGCAAACTGGGCAGATCTGTGAAAATTATCCAACATATAGTGACCCTTTAGCTCCACAAGGCAACAAAATACATAGATGATATAACTCATCTGAAAAGCATAGACCCTAAATGAAGTAAACAGAACCAAGACCCTATAAGGTTGTTCAGCTTTTATCCCAAAGTAAAGAACACCACAGCAGAAACTCTCAGCAGGCAGTTCTTCAAACTTCTAGCTTAAAAGGTCCTAACTACCAACTAGACAATCAGATTGCATTTAGGTAAATATGATTCCTCACAGCCAGCTATGAGCCTGGCTTGAAACAACACCTTGCCACTACAAAATGTTGCAAATAATTGAGCAAGATTCATCAGAAGCTTGGAGTTTGCAAATAACTGCATAAGAGGACATAGAAATGCCATAGAATAATGTAACCACTATAAGGAACCCAACATATTTGCAGTCATGGCATTTGCTCTGAATATGACAAAGCAATGCAGAAGCAGTGCAGAACAATGCTGAGTCCTGACCAGGCAAATCCAGGGATATAAAAAAGTGATCACAGTCACCAGAACAACAAGCAGATATCAAGCATTGCAGATAGACAGAGATTAGCTTACAGCTGGTTTAGACTCGAAGCAGTGCTCATTTTCAAGATGAGAACACAGGGACGTGATGTCAAAGTCTTCATCGCAGTATGGGCATGAGAATTCAGGTCGCATGTCCTCATCACCATCCACGTCATCAAGGTTAATGAGTTGATCTGCAAACCAGACCCACTTCTCGCATAAGTTTGAAACTGTGTCTGCTTGACACACTTTCAACCCCAATTCCCCAGACAAACTCAAATCTAACAATCCCATTCATCTGCAGCATTCCCATATCATCCTGTTGTTCCAAGAAAAGAATAAATAAAAACTTTACAGGAATGTGTTTCCTGAAAACAGAGCTAGCATCAGGAAGAGAGACTGCATTACTTTGAATCCTGATACTGATGAACTTTGATCAAATTACAGCTGCATACAGCTTTGTATGTAAATATTGAGGGTACAATCAGACCAGCTCTCCAAGTACTTGAGATCAAGAATTGTAGACTACACCCCAACAAATCCTAACTTTCTCGTAGACTACTATATCATCACTGAGGAAGGGCAAAACTCCATGGTGCAAATCTTTGTCCAACTTCCAAGAATATGTGCAGACAACCAAATCATGTACATTTCCAGACCTCAGATGCCTCTGAGACAAAGAATAGTTAGCTGAGAGAGCTCAAGTAAATCTGATTACAGTGACTTCCAAAAGTACAAACAGTACCCTGAATCGCAGTTGCAGACAGTAGCCTAACTGCACATTTCCATTTCATGCTATTCATCATGTGTAGAATGCATGGTAAAAAATGCCCTAGCAGATCTGTGAGTCCACCAACACGAAGGTGTTGGTAGAAGTATTTCTCGGACTTAGGGTTCTGAAACCCTAGTTGCATCTTCTTTCTGATTGCATCACGGGCACTGTAATCGGTGAATAGAAAAGCATCAGGTAATCTCGGAGTGCAACTGGATTATGGCTCGGTCCTTGAAGGAAAGCCGAGCTTTACAGCCGGCTAATGTCATGTCATGTCTCAATACCATAAGTATCAGAAATAGGCAAAGAATCTGTATGCCCCTCTCCTCTTCCCTCATAATTCATACTAGCATCGAGTTTAGATTAACGAGAAAAATAACAGTAAAAACGATATCCAACCTAAATGCACGGAGTATGAAGGCTGGAGATTATGGTGACGCTTGGAATTGGACATGCGCATCGCCGCCCAAAGCTCCCCGTCCATGACGTCCCCGACTTTCTTGTCCCCTGGACTCACTCCTCCCCCCCACTTCAACGTCGCCTTCTTCCCAAACACCCAAAACAAACCTGCTCTTCCTCTTCCTACACAATTTATCGTTTATTCCTTCCCTCTACTTCTGGGAGCTTCCTTTCCTTTTTCTTCTCCCACACTTCTTCTTCTCCCTGCCCTCGCCAAACCCCAACCAACCCCAACTCCTCCACTTCCCCACCTCTAATCCTCCGTTTCTCGCTCCGAAAGACTCATTCCCTCAACTTCTTTCTTCACTGAATTTCTCTTTCGGAAAATCTTTCCTCCCACTGTCGACAAACTCCGCCAAATTCGGACAAATTCGCAAAAAGTGTGAACGCAGTGGAGTTCGCGACAAACGCGGCGGCGATGCCGCACACCCGTCCGCGTTCGGCCAAGAAGAAGACCCCCGCGTTTTCACCCGTCCCCATCCCGCAGTAACTGAACGCGGTAACTTTCTTGCTCTTTCTAGGCATTATCGGCGCCTTCGCCGCGGTTTTTTTTCTTTTTTTTCCCGCGATTTTTTTTACCACGGGCAGGCGATCAAACAATTTGTCTCCACCCCGCGAAATAAGCACCCGTCAAGGTTCTCACCTGCCCAACATTTTTATTCACGCTGCCCGGAAGGGGAGAGATACTACCTACACAATAATGGTGAGGCTTTATATTTCGAATGTTGTGAACTAAGTGTTCCCAATTGTTCCCAATTGTCCCAAATGTTCGTATTAGCATTGTGATTAATTTTGTAATTTTATATTTTATTTTATTTTTCATTTTTACTAATGCACCCTACTAAAATACCTAACTAAAACTATGCCTTTTTTCATAATTAACAAAAAAAAAAACTAACTGCATAATAGAGTTATTCGTAAAGTCACACCCTGTCTTCACCCTCTCCTTCATCCACTTATCCTCTCTTTCAGTGGTATCAGCAAAGTAAGGAAATTTTACTAAATCTCAGTATGAAATGCTGAAACTCTTTCAGCATTTCATGCACAAGGTTCGAGAGTCATTATATACTAGTTGTACAGGCAGGAGCAGTGAAAATATATGTAACAATAGCGGAGGCGCTTAGGAAAAAAGGGGAAGACAAGATTGGAACTCAGTTTATCACCAAAATTGGTGGAAAAAACTAGTTTGGGTCCCAGTTATTTCGTTTTGTAAATTTTCATTCCCAGTTATGGGTTTGATGCCCTATTATGCTGGCCGTTCTCGCCCTCTAATCGTGTGACTTTATGGATA
>Ga0209208_10009221_pt1 | contig 13006 bp, 6 predicted proteins | sample S1TSphfallax_3_FD_187694 | JGI IMG/M metagenome (GOLD analysis project Ga0209208, IMG submission 187694) | Host-associated microbial communities from peat moss isolated from Minnesota, USA - S1T2_Fd - Sphagnum fallax MG (SPAdes) (version 2) | ecosystem: Host-associated > Plants > Peat moss >...
AATGGACATTAGCGAAATATTGTAACATCATGATTACATCCATGGCCCCCCACAAAGCCCATGGCTCCATTGGCAAATGCCACTAATATGATTTGGTTAATAATGAATGTATTTTCCTTTTTTTTTGCATGTACCTATTGGGAATAATGTATTATCATAATTCTTTGCTAAAAAAAAAGGTTAACCCACATTAATCAAAATCAAATTAAAAGAAAAATTTAAAATTGAACAAAAATTGAAAAAGTGTAGCCAAATGAAAATTCAAACAATTCATTTTTCATTTGAATTGGATCTTTGGGATTCACAAACCTATTGGATGAAATATAGAAGGGTATAGGTTGATTTTTCCTTTATATCAAAGTAATACCTTAACCCATGGAGGTCTTTACAAAATATGCATTAAATAGGTAAGGTCTTTGTTTGGTTATTAAACAATTTCAAATTCTACAAATAGGTTATAATAACCTACTCTTGGATCCAACTTGTTGATAATTGACCATTTCATGTGTACATGGGAATATACAATACATTTTGTTGGGGATTGGCCTCAAGGGAAGGGATTATTGCATTTAGGTTCATTATTTTTACCTTTATAATACTTTTCTTTATTTAGATGGGGAAAATCGATTGTCATTTTGATCCTATTGATTAATGTTTTTAATTGTTTAAAGTTAGGGTTTTTAGTCACAAGGTGTTGGTTGGATTTTGGTGCATGTTGGGAGGAGGAACATTAATTGAATGTTTTTTTTTTAATTGATGCATGTTTTGATTGTTTTCTAGATTTTTCAAATTTTGTTACTCACTTCAAAACCATTGTAAAATCTTGTGGATTAATGAGGAGGGGGAGCCTAACAAGTATATGCACCTTGTTTATGTGAATTTTTGTTTGAATTGCAAAGGTATTGCACTTTGGTTGTGGAATGCTAGTTTTTCCTTCATTTGTTTTAGCATAGGTTCATTAGCAAAAAACCTCCCTTTTTGCAACTACATTTTCAACTATTGTTCAATTACAAACCAAGTTGAAAACTACACATATAGTTGCAATTGTTTTTTATAATTGGTTAATATTTTTTGCAACTACTAAATAATAATGTCAAAAAGTACAAGTCGAAAGTGAAATTATAGTCAAAAGTGTATGCCACGTGTCAACACCACATGGACATGCCACTACTTGCCAATTTAATTGAAAATTACTCAACCAATATAATTGAGGGATGTTGTTAGTTGCATTCAACTATTGGATGAACTTCATCCACTAGATAAGCATGACATCAACCAAAAAAATAATTACAATTTTAACTAGGTTGTAACTATGTAAGTTGAACATTTCGATTATCTTGTAATTATGTAAATCAAACATTTGGCCAATAGTTTAGTGACATGTGCCACACTCACAATGTTGACATGTGGTAAATTCATAAAATGTGGGGTCAATGAATAGTTAAATCACACATGGCATGTTCAAAAATTTTGGGGTCAACAAACAGTTAAATGACATGTGGCACATCCACATCAATAGGTTAGGCCACATGGTACCTAAACATAGGTTAGGTCTAAACTGAAACACCTAGGTTAAACCTAAACATAAGCCATTTAATTTAGGTTTAAGTTAGGGTTAAATCTAGGCACCGATGTTAGGCCTAAACCTAAACCACATGGCAATTAATAAATGGAATTCTATTTCATTTGGTTTAACCTTTAGGGTTGAACCTTTTTGATTGGTTTGTCTTAAATGGCTATTACATTTTCATGTTTATTATCTTCTCCAACAATCCTAGTGCATTCCTTTATGTAGTTTGGATTCATGCAATGGAAACCAAACAATATGGGATAAAGATTTAATTTGTAACCTAGGGTAAACACACCTATCATTGAACACTTAACGATGTTGGATCATTATAACTTTCTTGTTCATGGTCTATTCCTTTTAAAACTTAAATTTTTTTGTTGTCCTCCACCTAGCATATCCAAATTTATAGAAACATTACAATCTAATGGAAAATGAGCAAGATATGCCTTTTCAAAATGAAGGGGGTTGTGCTTTGGATTTTTTCATAAATGTTTAGTATGATTTTGAAGTTTAAGCTTTTCAACTATTTTGTTTTTTACTATTCACTATGAACAATTTTTATAAATTTTGAGATAACGTATTTGTCACCTTTGAAATTGTTCAAAATGAATGAAAAATGAGCAAAATATAATTGTTGGAAGTAAAAGGGGTCTAGAGGCAAAATATCATTCTTCCTCTTCTTGCGTTTTTTGTTTTGTTCCTTTGCTTTTGAAGTTCAAAAACCATTTGTAGCTCCTTGTTTTGCACTTCCAATGACATAAAAAACATTCAATTTGGTTTGAAATGAGGGAAAACTTGAAAGTGTTCAATGATAGAGTACCATTTGGTGTCTACCCTAGTTGTAACCCAATTACAACCTAATTGCAACTCAAATAATTGTAGTTTAGTTATACAAATTAGTCTAAGCTTAGTTAGGCCAAGAGCTAAACTAATATTGCACCTAGCCTAGGTCTAGTTACCTACCTTAATTACTTATAATAATTATTCATCAACTATTTTTAATTGCATAGTTGTATAATTAAATAATTAAACATATTATCATCATTTATTAAATAATATGGTGATTAGTTAGTTTTTAAAAAAATCAGAAATTAAATGTATTTATCTATAAAATAATTAATTATCACTAAATATTTTTTTCAATTCCAAATTCATTATAAATTCTTACTTATATTTTATAATTTAAAAATATATATTTTCAAACTAAAGTGTAATATTAATATGCACAAAAGAAATTCATCGTACATGTTATCAATCATGTATACAAAAAAATTTACATGTACCTTAATAATTAATGAACATTTATTGTAATTTAAAATATATATTAAGACATCATACATGTAAAAATGAATAAACATTAAAGTTCCACAAAATTAGAATTATGTATCATTACTTGATTTGGTGTAAATTAACATTTGATTTATAAAGAAATAATAAATTACATATATTATTACAAATTCATATTTCAATGTTTCCTTAAATTTTATTTTGAAATTAAAATTTTAATATTTATATGCACAAAACAAATTGCATCGTACATAAGCATTCATTTGCACAAATAGAATTTACATGTAGTTTAATGTTAAATGAATTTTTATTGCAATTTAAATCAAATATTGAGATATCGTGTTTATAAATATTAATAAAAATTAGAATTCCACAAAAAAATAAATTATGTATCATTATTTGATATGTCGTAAACTAAAATCCAATTTACATATAAATAATAATTAGGTGCATTGAAATGCACATTATTGCAAATTTATATTTCAGAATTTCCTTAAATTTCTTCTAATCAAATTTTATTATTTGTGTGCTCTAAAAAATATTTGCATCATACATAACCATTTATTTTATACCAAAAAAATGTATACATAATTTAATCTATTAATGAAGGTGGATAATTTTTTTAAATTTATTTTATCATGTTGAAATTTCCCAAACCAAATTGCTTCATATAATGCCATTGATATCTTTGAAAACCTAATAATGAATAGAGGTGCACTAACTTGGGTTGAAATTTCTTGGAGCTACAATGCAAAGGTTATTTATTATTGAAATTTTTTAAAAAATATAAATAAATAAAATCATAAATAGAAATTTTACTCAAATTCAAACGTGTACTTGGTGTAGTTGGAAAATAGTCACTAAGTTGGATTTAATCAATTTTATTTCATAATTTTCATACTTAAAGTGGAAGATATTGAATTTTGTTGTTTAAAATTCAAAAAAATTACAACAAATTGGGTTTAGAAGGAAAAATGAGTTGAGTGTGTTCACACTTGGGGCCAACAACACATGTCACTTTATTTATCCATGAATTAGGAAGGTAGTTTGTTTTGTTTTGTCATAATGATATATCCTAAACCATGGTGTTTTAGGTTATGCCATGGAACTTATCATCAAAAAGTTCTCAATGAATAGGGGTGCAATAACTTGGTTTAAAATGTTTGGATCTATAGTGTGGAATCTATTGATTATTGAACCATTTTTTCATTGAATTGTTTGAAAAACCAAGATTGAAAACTATATTACAATTTGGGGGCGTTTTTGGTATTGTTGGAAAGCCCTCACCAAGTTTGATTTAATAAAGTTGATTTCATAATTTTGAAACCTAAAATGTGAACAATATTATTGATTTTTTGGTGGGTATGTATTGTTATTGGAAATTCAAACAAATTACAAAAAGGGGTTTGGAAGGAAAATTCAATCGAATGCATTCAAACTTGGGCCAATGACATAGGGTACATTAGTGTTTAATGAGTTTTTATCATAATTTTAAACAAATATTAAGATATCATGTGTGTAAAAATGAATAAACATTATAGTCGGACAATATTATTAATTATGTATCATTACTTGATATGTTGTAATGATCTACATAAAAATAATAAATTATATGTGTATTGAACATAAACATTAGTACTAACATATTTTTAAAAATTTCTTAAACTTTATTTTGAAATTAAAATTTAATATCTATATGCACAAAAAAAAACCATTCATTTGTACAAATAAAATTTACATGTAATTTAGTGTTATCATAATTTTAAATAATTATTAAACTATTATATGTATAAAATTAACTTGCTTATTAGTTGTTTAGTCTGGTTGAAAAAGATAATTGCAAACAAGATTGTATTTCATCCATCTTTTAATACAAATTATCATCCATATGATTTATCATCCATTTTATAATAAACTTCATCATCCAAAATAGTTTAACACCATCCAATGTTTTGATTGTGTGCTAATTAAAGAACCTTAGATGCCAAGAATATTTCAAAAATGACCCCCTTAATTGAAACATGCTTCACATTATTTACCAACATAGTTGGAGGTTCAACTTGAAAACATTGTTGATGCTAGGAATATTCGGCAAATGACCACACAATTGAAAAATGCTTTCAACTATATACCAATCTAGTTAACGAATAAACTTAATTGGTAATTCCCATAATTTTATTTTAAAATTTAAAAAATCCAATTGAAACATAGTTGCAAATGTCATGTAGTTGAAAACTTTTGGTTAAAAAAGGGGGGTTTTCTATTAGTGGTTGCAAGAAGCAAGCTTTGTAAGAATTAAATGAAAGTTTGTAACGTTTCAAGTCTGCAATTTTTATTTTATGTTTCAAACATGGGTTTGTTTTTTATTTTTGCAAGCACAAGTGCATAGGGTTTGTGAATGTGGATTTTGTCTTTTTATTATGGAACACACAATTTAGGGTTAGGGTTTAGGGTTGGGCTCTACAAAACAAAAGGTTTTTACCATGTTTGTTTTTTTGGTCATGAAGAATGCATGTTTTGTTTCAACTAAGTTTTGTTAGGGCAAAAGTTGGGATGCCCTTAAGGTAAGTGTTTTTTTTAGTTTAATTTAGTTTTGTTTAATTAAATCCTTTTAATCTACATTTTTGAATGAAAGAAAGAGAAAAAAATGCAAGGTCTTCTTGTTCATTCTTTTTTCTGGATTTTTCAAATGTAATAATGTAATTTGTTTCCTTGTTTTTTTTTGTGTGTTTTCAACCTTTTTTATAAAAAAAACCATGTTTTTATTTATTTTTGTTGGCATCTTGTTGTTAAGGTTGTCATTGCGTCTATACATCCATCATGACGTGACAAATGCATTTGGATGTAAATGCAACTTTATGTCACTTTAATATATAAGGTCAACTTAGGTCAACCTAGGGTCAACTTAAGTCAAAAGCCATTTTGGGCTATCACGGGTAGGTTTACGAACAACTCAAATTAGAGTTGTTTCGATTGTTGTAAACCATGTGGTGATTGAAACATCTTTTAATTGCCAAAATTTTGATCACCACAACTTTTCATCACTAGGTTTCTAGTCACCATAGGTTTTTGTTGCCAATTTTTTGGTCACCACAAGTTTTGGTCATTATACGATTTTCATCCCCACATTTTTGGTTGCTATAGGTTTTTGTTGCCACATTTTTAGTTGCCACATTTTGGTCACCAAATTTTCCATTGCTGACAACCACTTTGGGTCACCATTTTCTTTGTCTATCAATGTGATTAGTTGTCGAACAATGACTCCTTGGGTGATGTACAATAAGTGTTACTTGAGTGTTTTCATCTAGAGTTTTTTTTGTTGTTTCAAATTTGTTTTTGGTCCAAAAATATTGGAGAATTAAAAGATTTTTTTACTTTAAAAAATAAGTTCAATATTTTTTTTATAATGTAGTGTGGGTACAATATAAGTCCCCACAATTGAGAAAAAATGAAAACCAAAACAAAAATCTAAAGAGTGAATGGCCTGTATTTGCGTTAAGAAATGTTGTTTCAAATGAAATTTTATTGATTCTTTTTCATTACTTGATGTCTATCAATTATCATGGGAACATTTATTGAAACACATTGTCAATGGAAAGTCCAATCATCCATGATTGAAAAATATAGGTGATGGATGGATTATACTTGTATAAGATTGTAAATGATCATTGTATTTTGTGTTTACAAAAAAAATATCATTATAGATCGTAAATCCATAAATTTCAAATGTGTAAAGAAGATTGATCACAAATTTCAAATATGATTACACATGACAACATAATTCCTTAACAAAATTGGGTTTTATAAAAACCACAAGTCCCAAACATCTCATTTTATAAAGATCATGTTAATTACACCAAAATATCATATGTAATAATTATAAACTATATATGGTTGCCCTCAATAACATTCATCATGTGTAGTCCAATTATATGGTGGCCCCATCAATGTGCGCACATGTTGAACAATTCTTCATGCCTTTGGATTCGACTCATATATGTCATGGATCATTTTCCCAAATGACAACTTGGGTGTTGTTTCTCAAAATATTCTACATCCAAATATTCACCCCATATGACATTTGCTAGATTAGCCATCAAATATGCTTTAGACTTCAAAGTTGTTTAATGTTGTTTGGCCATTCATCAAAAGGAATTTGTAATTCATAATTTGCTACAAATAAAAAACAATTTTGTGGCCACCCATAAACACATTTTCCTTGCATTAGTGGCATTTTGCTCCTTGGCAAACCCGTATTATGATGGCATTAAGGTATAGTCACAATAACATGTACCATAACAAACGTAATGCTTGCTTGTTTTTTTCATGTTTAAAGTTGTAATTTAATTTGATGTTGAAATTGTAAGATTTGTGTATATAGTTGTATTTTTAATATATCACATGTGAATTAGTTTGAAATTAATCCATTGAATAAAAAATTAACAAAAGCATTCATGAAAGATTGTAATGCTTGTTTTTAAATAGTTAAAGGACTTGTAAATGCTTTTCAATTTTTTTGAAAATGACATTTTTTGCCAATTTTTTAACATGAACATTAATAAAATAGTATGATAAAAAAATTTAAAATTTAAAAAGATTTTTCAAGAATATTCGAAGAATATTTTTAAAATATTTCCCCAAAAATAGTCACAAAAGCAATCAAAAAGCCCATGATTTCAAAAGGAGAAAACTCTTAAAATTTGTGTAGAATTTAGTTCTTATTTATTTCAATTCAACTATACTTCAAAAAAAGTTAATTTAATTGGTGAAACATAGCAAACTACAAAGTTATTTTCCTTAAAATGACTTATGTAATTTTGTAAATTACAATTTGATTACATAATCTTATAATCTCATATGATGTTAGTTCAAGTGTTGGGTGGGTATCAATTTTATTTATATCCATTGGGTCTGAATATTGAAAAACATTTATCATATATGCAATTCTCTTAATATAAAATTTTAATCAACTTTTAGAGGTTGATTTGGGTTTTCAATTTCGATTATTTTTCTCAAGGCCAATTCTTAAATGTCCATCTTTTGCCTATGTGAGAACAATTGGTTATTTACACCACATTTCATGAATTAATTATCATTCATAATTTTTATTTAAAATTTTAGAGGTATTTTTAAAATTATTATTTAAAATTTAAACAACACATGTAATATTTCAAGTCTTTTTTCAACCAAAATTTTTTTTTGGAGTTATTTTTGAATGAGCAAACGTTTTCTTCCAACATTGTTTTAGCCAACAATTTCTTTTTCTAATTCCAAATGCACAACTTCGTCCCTCTCAAAAGAACCTTCAAATTCTTTTTTTTCCTAATTTTTTTTTTCTTTTTGAATCTACATTTATGTCAATGAATTATACTAAACTAGAAGGTGATTTACAACCAATTCTAGGATCTAACATCAAAGAAAGCATATTATGTTAGATCCCAAGAAATCCCACAATTGAAAACATGGATCATGTTTTTGCCACCATTACAAAGGACATTTTATTTCATTGACATCCACTTGGTATCATCTAAAAATGAGAAGCTCCATGTTCACAAGTTCTTTTGTTGGTTCACTTGTGTTGGCAATTTGCTCAAATATATCCAAATTGCAATCTTCATCAACACCAATGTTAGTAAAAACACTTTTAGATTCTACCAAAGGATGCAAATGGTGATGGCATTTCGACAACATGGGATATAAGGATTTTCTATCACATTTTCCAACAATAGCAACACCTTGTTCCCTTCCAATAAATGAAAACACAAGACAAAGACTTTTAAACCTAGGGATCTAACATGAAAGAAAACATTTTATGGGCTTTCTTTTTTTCAATTTTTTTTCAAGAAAGAACGGAAAGATTCCAACACAACACAAACTTCCTTTCTAATGTTAAATGCAAAAGAAGATAATTCAACAATAACAATTGATTCCTCTTCCATCAAATTTTGTAGAGAGGGTAGAACTTTAGGTGCATTTTTAAGTTTTAAAACCATGGATATTGTAGAATTCAGAGCATCATTTAATAACCAGTGACCATGGGACTAGTTTAAGACAAATGTAGCCACAATAGGAGAAAGGCAACCAACAATAATTTGATAAATGTGCCATGTAAGAAGTGGTGGTACTTGGCCGATCACCTTCACAATAGTTTGTCTACTATAACACAAAACTATAGCAGCTTGAAACAACAATGCTTCTCAAAACAATGACTTTGCTAACAAACTTATAAAACTGTAAAACAAAACAAATTAATAATCTTCAATAGAAACAAAACAAATTAACAGTTTTCAGTTTAAAAAACTAATTTTTTCACAAAATAAATAAGATCTTAGTGTCTATCTTGTTTTCACTGGGGTATTGAGTTTTTGGGAATGAATCCCAATCTCAACACAAACTTTGGTCCACTCTTGTCTACCCTTTTTAGATTTTTTGGGCCAAACAATACATTTTTGCAAATGTGCTTGAACTACTTTGATAGGTAAATATCTTAGACTTTTGCACACTTTCTCATTAGTAGTAACATATTAACATGCTTTGGAAAAAACATGCCCAAAATAGGTACCATTGAATTATTTTTTGTAAACTTAATGTTTCACAACTAATAATAAATTTTAGAATAGAAGTCGTTGCATTCAAGTTAGAGCCTTCATTTATCACATATGCAATGTATTTTTTTCCTCAAACCAAATATCTATCATTTTTCAAACCAACACCTATCCAAAAGTTTCTATAACTTCAAATAGTCCAACAATTATATGTTTTGGTTACTAATTAGATCTTTAAAAAATTTACAACCAAAGAAAAAACATCATGAACACCTTTACTCATCCATAAATCAAAGTTGTATAACATTTTATAAAACTAGGCAAAACATACAGTTTATCCACCAAATTTGGCAAAATCTCTTGTGAAATTTGCCTTTTCGATGGAAAATTAAGTTTTGGACATAAATGTAATGCTAATATCTTAAACCATGTATTCTCAAGAAATTGAATTGGAAAAATGTTTTTTATAATTAACAAACCTAAAAACTCATCAAATTCCTTTTGTTAAATATCACCTTTTTTGAATGAATCCTTCACATCAAAGAAATTTGATATGGAAGATCTAGATGGATTGTTTGACGATTTTTAGATGGTTGCCTTTCTGCATTTCCTTTCATCATGTTTTGTACTTCTTCAATTTTTTTGGAACTGAAATAGTGATTAGCATCCACATGTTTTTTTTAAAGATGTTATACCATTTATTTTGTAATATGTGATTAAACCTTTTCTTACTTGCGTTCTTGGGTTTGAAACATTCATAGGTGCATTATAACATAACAAACATCTCATTATTTTTGGTTGCTTTAAGTTCACAGGTTTGTTATCATCTATGCAAAAGAAAGACCAACACATATCATTTCTTCCTTTCAATTTCCAAAATTTCCTTTAACTATGTAGCTTTTTAAGATGTTGCTGCGCTATTTCTTCATTATCAATTTGCAAATTTCCTCCAATTTGATATTTCAAACTAGGATTTATTTTAGATTGTTCTTCCACATTCTGTTTTTCCATAATAACTTTATTCATGAAAATGTCACAAGTTTCACTTAATTTTTTTTCATTTTTTGATGAATGTTCCATGTAGTTTTTATAAGAAATTTTGTAGAAGAAAAATAATCAACAATATTCTACCAAATCTATTTCAAATATTACATACAATTACAAACAAAAGATAACCATGCAATAAAAGGTTTAAAGGTTTAGAAAACAATTACAACCATTCACAAAGAAAAAGGGTTTAAGGTAAGAAAATGGAAAAATGAAGATATAATGAAAGGTTAAAATTAGAAAAATGATAAAAAACACAATGTTGATGGGGAAAAAAATGTTGATTAATTTTTAGTTTAAGGCTTATGTGTTTAATGTTGGGGAATATGCATAGTCCAAGTGTAAAAACCTTGTAAAACAAACAACACAAAATAACAATTAACTACAAAAAAAAAATGACAAAAAATGAAAAACTAAAAACTAAAGTTACAAATCTAAAATAAAAAACAAGAAGAAAGAAAAAAAAAACATGAATTTTTTTTTAATTACCAAATTGGAAGTGGTTATCGTGCCTCCTATGCTCCACCTCCTACACAAACAAAAAGGGGAAAGAAGTACCAAGCAAGGGGGGCAAGCTCGAAGGTCAAACATGCAAACAACAACGCAAGCAAGTACGTAATGAAACAAACAGAAGCAAATGAGGTACTTGAAGAGGCGGCAATGGCAGAAGCATGTGGGAATAGGTGGTGATGGCAAAAGCAAAAGGGAATAGGCAAGTGGGAACATGCAACAATGGTGGGAACAAGTGGCAATGGCAGAAGTAGGCACTGATGGTGGAAGCAAATGGGAGCAAGCATCGATGGTGGGAGCATGCGACCAAACATGCAATGAAACAAACATGATGCAAACAAAGTAGGTGGGAACATGGTGTAGGTGTGCTAAGTAGCCTTGCAAAGCACATGAGGCAAGCAAATAGGCAAGAAGGAAAGGAAAAAAAAACAATCTTGTGTTGTGGGGTGATTACACATTAAGGTGAACCAAAAGTGGTAGATTTTGGAATCCATAGATTTTTGTTTTTAGAATTTTGAATGCATATATTTGATGTTTTGATAATGCAAATTAATCCATTTGAAGGTAGGAGGCAAGAAGAATACCTAAACCCTAAACTTACAAGATTTTAAATTATGACATGTACTCTAATTTGATAAGTTAAGGTAAAAGTTGGAAATAAAAACATGAAGTTTTTGAAATTTTATAATTGGTAGATGTTATGTTGGGTAGTAATGTCACTTTTTACAAAACAACGATTATCAATTTTTCCATTTCAATAAGTTGTGGACCTTTTAGACTACTAGTAATCTTGTAGAATCTTAATATATTAAAATATTAAATTTGATTGGAAACCTTTATATTAGGATTATAATAACTTCACAATCATTTTATCAACAATTAGAACATGCTTATTATGTAATAAAAGTCCATAACACTTTTTATGGACTATGATTGTCCATCTTGTATCACTTGAAAAGTCCATTTTGTAATGAAATTATGGCATTTTATTTTCAATTTTTAAAATTTTATTTTTCAAGTGTTATATAGTTCAATTAAATGAGTCCCTTTAAAAAAATTCAATCAAACTTCAACACATATTATATTAAACTTAAAGGTACCCCATAAAAACTGCCCTTACAACACCAAAAAATAGACTATCTATTTTGCAACTACCATGTGGAAAGAACTGAAGAAAAAACAAATCAACTCCTTGAATACAAAACACCTAAACAAAATAATAAAGCTTTGAAAGCTTTCAAGTGAAAAAAATCAATTTAAAAGAGCTTTGAACAATGTGAGAAGGGGAAAAGTTGGAGAGGTTGGTTTTTTTATATTGAAAGCAAAATTGGGCGTCATTTAGGGTTTTAATTCCTTTTTCTAGAACCTATTACCTAACCCCTACACCTACCACTTCAGCCTTCTAGTTGAGAACCAAATCCAAAGAAAAAAAATCCTTTTTTTGGTTTTTAGTTTATAATTTTTTTGAAAAGGTAACGATCTCACCCTAGTTCTTTCATGAAATAAAACTAATAATTAGAATATCAATTTGATATCATTTAAACTGATATCTGAGGTTTTCATTGAGGGATGCTTGGGTGATGTTTAATTGATACCCAGCTCTCCTTAGGATACTCGCACAACATTGGTTAATTGTTATAATGGTCTAATGCCATGTGTAACTATGACCTGGTATTTACAAAACTTCATAATTAATTATGCAATTATCATTATTCATTCACATTATGTTAATTTGAAAAAAAATTCATAATAATTTTAAATTTTTAATATATTTTCTTTAAGATCCCTCTACATACATGCATCCAAAAAAAACAGGTTGATTATATGGGTTCATTTTTCAAATAACATATTTGCAATTTTCATTTGAGACTAGAGTGAATAGTTTCCACTATCTATTTCAAAACTAAATTAGTCATATATATTCAAAATCAAGTTAAAGATGTATTAAGAATGTAGGTAGATTCTAAAACATAGGTTCAACATCTTCTATATACATACATATTGTAATATATTTGATAGATAAGGATGTGGAGATGAATGATGGGCA
>Ga0209208_10009222_pt1 | contig 13006 bp, 8 predicted proteins | sample S1TSphfallax_3_FD_187694 | JGI IMG/M metagenome (GOLD analysis project Ga0209208, IMG submission 187694) | Host-associated microbial communities from peat moss isolated from Minnesota, USA - S1T2_Fd - Sphagnum fallax MG (SPAdes) (version 2) | ecosystem: Host-associated > Plants > Peat moss >...
CTTCAACCAAGCTCTTTGCTTTTGGAATTATAGCTATGGCAATTGTCAATAACCATGCCAATGGCCTTCACAACTTACAAGATCTCAATGATGAGATTGTGAATTTGGTAAGATCTTTTTTTTTTTGTTCTTTTATTTATGTTGTTTGCTACAATGAAATAGTGAATGATTTAAAGACTTTGCTTCAAGCTTTGCATCCTTGTTTGTAACTTCTTTACTGCTATTGGAGCTTTTCACATTCACATCCTATTCCATTGTGATGGAATCAACATTGAGCGAAGCAAACCGTGTATCATCACTCACGTACATTCAAAAAGCTTCTATAACTACTGAAATTTATTGTTACATCTTTCTTAACACCCACTTGAACCATTCTTGATTGTAGGGGAGATGGGTTTTGTTCACCTCTTTCCTTCTCTTTTCTAACAGAAATATCAAGTCTTTGGGATGTGAATCAAAAGCCGAGGTTGGTGTCCATTCCTATAGAGGCATAAAATAATAGATAATATCTCTACCATTTAGGTCATTTGGGATCTAATCATGCACAATAAAAGTTGCAGATATCTAATCACCCACCAATTCACAATTGGTAATGGGTGAAGTGGGTCGTTCTTTGTAGGCATGGAAAAGCTCTAATGGTTATCCATGTGAACTTCTACACTGCAAAGGTGGACAACATCTACTTCCCTCAAGTAGGTAGCATTGTTTGTACCTTTCTCTCTATCTGCATATTGTTCTATGCAAGCTACAAGAACTTCAACAATTGACTATGTGAATTAATAATGTACAAGCAAGAAGTGGAACCTTGAGTTGCCAAAGAATCATTAACCCATAGGTTGAATTTCAGTCAAATCACATTACACTTGAAAGAAATATTCAACAACATTGGACAAGATAATATCAGCAAATTTGGCTATCATGCAACTTGAAGTTGTGGGAGATATAGCAAATGCAGTTGAAGAATGTTTTGCAACAGCGACAACATTGGAACTATTCCTTCATGATGCAAGTACAAAATAATGAACTTCATGACTATGTGCAACTATCTCAAGAAAAGGAAAATGGTTGTTAGCCTTCGACACTGGTACAATGAAGCTACGCATTTGTTGAAACTTTGAGGTGCTACCAATTGAATTATCTCAAAAGTTCCTAGAAGTTTAGTACTCGATGGGGTGTAAGAATATGATAGTTTCTTGAAATGGCAAGTGAAGGTGAATCTTGAAAAGCACATAGGCAAGCATGCCAATGACACTCATTTCCCATTAACACCCCAACATGTAATGTTTGATCTCCAATATGGATCATTTTCCATGAATCTTGGAACACTACATGAAATCTAATGCTTAAAATCATATCAACATCAATAGTGATGGAAGTAAGTTGGTTGCACATTGTTGTCTTCCAATCTTTTATAAAGTTATTAAACCACCCAGCCTAAGCTACTTGGCTGAACCTAAATGGCTTGGTTTAGACTAGGTGGCTAAACTAGGTGGCCTAGCTTAGGCTTAGGACATAGTGTTGGTAGGTAAATAACTAAATTATTTTTACATTATATTAGGTTTATTAATTAGGTAGGTAGGGTAGGTAGGGTAATTAATTAATTAATATTTTCATATTAATATTAAATAATATAATTTTCCTAAATTATATTATTGTCATGATGATTTGGTAAAAAAACCTGGTAAAAAAAACCAACCAAAAAGATTTAGTCAAAACAATTTGTCCTAAATCGACTTGTCCAAAATGGCATTTTGGTCAAGTTGGACATGGGGGCAAAAAAACCAAGTGGGGGTTTTTTTTATCAAAATTCTCAGTCAAAAAAGTCATGACTTTTTGTAGTGCATGTTCAAATCCATAGTAGCTTCAAAACATTCAGATGACTCCAATAATACTTTGGTAATTAGTTTCAAAGGAACTTCAATGCTTTGAGATGAATCCAACATATTTATGTGTTTAATGGGTTTTAGGTTGGTAGAATGTGTTTTTAAGTGTAGAATTGCACTATAAAACATTATGCCACATAGATTACATAAAAGGCTTTTTGAAAAATTTGAATGAGGATTGATCAATGTTTGTTTAAGCACCAAGGCTCCACAACCATGTCCTACAAATGCCAATGGCCAACTTTGTCCATTCCCATATCACTTGGACATTTCCCATTGCAAGAACACAAGGTTATAACAAGGATGACAAATGAAAAAAATGTGAAAAAAAATAATGTCAATGTTAGTGATGGTTCTTATCTTCAGCCCCATTTCCAATTGACACATGGTTCAGGAAAATGCCTATTTCAATACCCAAGTATTAATGTTTGCTTCCTTGAGGTCTTGAAAATTGGAAGTTCATGAAATGTAAAGGTTTAAATGTATTTGTTATTGCCACTTCGGCTTAATTTTTTATGTTTGTCAAATTAGCTTGGAAACAAAAGCACTATATTTGCACGAACAGCCTAGGGTACTTACCTCTCAATGGCAACAATTTTCAATCATTTCATCATTTCTTTTTTGAAATTATGGCCAAGAACTTCCACTTGCCATTCCAAACAAAAATATCAAATTTCGAAAATTTACACATTAACACTAAGGTCTTCCAATAGCCATTTTTTGGGCCAACTCACCTTTAGATGCCCTTTCTACACCCATGTCTCCTTGGGATCCCAAGGCATTAGTCTAGCTTTGGAATTTTTGAGATGGTCGAAAAACACCATGTCCATGTTTGTGACCCTATTGTCTAGTGGCCATAGTTTGTTGACCTTCGGATGCATCTAGAACCAAAATGGATAACATTGATAAATCAAATCATCAACTCATCATCAACTCAATTCTTCTTCCAAGGATCCAATATAATTCCTAACACCACAAAGCTAGGCAAAAACCCCAAAGCTATCGAAAACAACAAGAGTGCAACTTGGCCATGTAGGAAAATTGAAATTATTAGTTTATAGACTCTTAAAGTGTCCAAACTGTAGATCACCTAACAACACAAAACTCCACATAAAAAATGAAAAAAGTCAGAAAGACATTTTGAAAAATGAGACAAAACCTTACATCAAAATATAAACTCATGATTATGGAAGTGGTTAGCAAGCCTTCAACTTAGAAATCTTATCCCCTAGCGACGTGACAAAATAAAATCCCCACTTAAATTTAACCTAGAAGCAAATACTGAAGAAAAAGGTTGATTTGTCAAGGGAGAAAAATTTACTTGACAATCAACAATTTGATTTCAATCCTCTATCACAATTGTGACGATGTGATGACAAAAAGGGCTTAGAGATTAGGGAGGAAGAGGATGGGACCAAAAGATTGGTAATAAAACCTTTGAACAACAAACCAAAAGAAATGGCAACTTATTCATATGCCATTTGGATTCTACAATAATAAAGTGATGGAATTTCTACCTTGTAAGGCAACAAACTATTGGCTAAGGAATTTTTTTGCCAAGCAATAACACAGAATAGTCGATTATATAGAATGGGTGTTTACACATGTTGTTCAATTGTTAGGAAAATGTTGGGTATGAACCTGGGTATACATTTTGATGTGTTATTATGTTATTAAGATTATGTTAGGTTTGAACCTAGGTACACATTGGGGAGTGTTGTTTTATTATTAGGAAAATGTTAGGTATGAACCTAGGTATACATTCAGGAATAAAAGACCCTACCAGTAGGCTATCAAAATGATGAATTATTTTTGAAAACCTAGTTGTTAATCCTAATAGAGACCAACATATTAAGGTTATCCAACTAGTTGGGTTTAGGGTTTTGCAAATTTTGTGTGATACTAGGGCTCAACATTATGGGTTGACTTGCAAAATGAGTTTCTTGGTATTAAGTTTACTGCTAAAACATATGAGTTTATGATTACATCTTTTGGATATGGCAATTAAATATTGCAACTTGAATTTGACATGAACTCTAGTGGTAAAAATGCTTGAAGTTTTCTACCACCTAAAGCTTAGACAATCTACATGATGATATGAACTTTGCTCAACTTTCCATTTTTTTTGGAACCTTTGTGTGTCTACCGATTGTTGTGCTATGAATTTCAAAAGGGTTTGTCATTTGTTTCAATTGTGTTGTTCAATCTCGATGTGGACAAACTAAAAATGTTCAATTTTCTTGAAGATGAACTTCACTTTGTAAGGACAGTTGGTCCAAGTTCAAAAACATTTAAAAACATTGTGTCAAAAGTAGTGTTGCAAGTTTATAATGTTGTTGATGAAGAACATCAAGTTGAAAAAAAGACACTTTAAATACAACAACTAATGCAATTGACTATGAATCGAAAGTTATGGGTTTTGCTTCATCATGTATCAAATTCATGGGTTTTTTTGGTGTTGAATGAAAGTAGTGTTAAGGTCAACATGAAAGCAGTGCAAGCCATGAGGTGCATAATGTGTCACTCTTATAATAATTCCATAAGTTTTCATAGCTCCACCAAGTCCCAAAAACATTTTTTTTATCTTACAACCTTATGCATGTTAAAACACTTCCATGAAGAAACATGTTGTCATGAACATGGCTCAGAATTGTTGAAGTGCATGGTGCACAAAAATGCCCTTGGAAATAATAATGGAAAACAACAAAAACCAAGCATAGGGCATTTATAACACCTTAGGCAATCATAAGGTTTTTTGGAAATGTGAAGACTTATAAAAAATCCCACCTTATCTAGGTGTAATTCATTCAAGATCTTGTGTTGATGATTGCAAAAGGTTATATGTTGTTATCTACTGTGCAAAGTCCTTGGTTGAAGTGCATGGTGCTCCATTTTTATGGATGAATAAGAAATAGGAAAGCTATGAGGTTTGAAAGTAGGAGGGGTCAAAAATGAAAAAAATGGGAAAAAAACACATTTTACAATTTGAAAAAACTTATTTTCTTTACTATTTTTTTTGGGCTAATCCTTTCACTTTGCATTTGAAAGATGATTTGTATAGTTTGAGAAGGTGCTCCTATAACATTTTAAATCACTCAAATGGAGAAGAATTGAGAAAGATCTCCCAAAATGTTCGGTCATAGGCAAGCCATCAATGATGGGCCAATTTACTTTACATATGGGCAGAGTGACCCAACCCCCATCACTGCACCGATTTTGTTTGGGATGAACTCAAATTCATCCCAATTATTAATTTCCTTTAGGCATTGAGGTTTGGTAACTTTTTTCTTTTTCCTTCACTTACTTCAAGGCTACCCATTTAAAAAAACCTATTCGACTACCCAAGCATTTCAAACCCCAACTACCTATTTGACTTTGCATCTACCTACCTCCACCCCACCAAAAACCTTTAACCTTGCCACCACTTAAACCTTACAATTGTACTTTGTAGGAAGAGAAGAATATTATTGTAGCCAAAACTTGAGCGTAGCTAGGAAAGGAGCCAGAACTTGAGTGTGAATTTAATCATTGTTGTAGTTTGATTTTGGAGCAAAGGAGCTCCTAAGTGATTAAGAACCAAGTGCCATTACAACATAATAAACTTAATATTGCTACAACATTGGAGCACAACAATATGCTACTACAAAAGATGGTGATGAAGCAATGTTGTAGAAGATGTTGCTAAAGATGATGTTGTAGAAAACATTACTAAGACGTTGTTAGAAAACATTGTTGAAACGTTATTGTACAGTAACCTTTTGTTTTCTTAGCCTTTCTTTTTGGTCTACATCCCCTTTAAAGAAGATGATTAAAAGCATTGCATTCATCATCATCTTCTAGTGTTCTTATGAAACCAAGGCACAAGATGACAACAAGTGCAACATTCATCATCACCTTCTAGTCTTCTTATGAAACAAAGGTAGAAGACAATGATGAACGTGCTTCATTATTGTCTTCTACTTTTTTTCTTGCATTACAGAAGACAACAATAAGCCAAGAGGCTCCTCATCGTCTTGTGCTAGTTTTTTTTTGGTTGCAAAAAACAACGAACTAAGAAGCCCATCATCGTCTCTTGGTTTTTTTCTTGTTATGTTGTAATAGTATATTTGGAATAGTATTTTTGGAGTTTGCATTGAAGCATTTGATCTAAAGAAACATTCCTTTATGTTCACAACAAATGCATGACTTTATGTAATGACAATAAAACAAATTAATAATGGATTAACTAATAGACAATAAAGTTTTTGAAGTTAAATAACAAATGTCAGAATTGAAATGTCAATTTTCAAATTCAAATATTCAAAATTAAAATGTCCATTGTAAGACTCAATTAATAATTTTGTGAATTGAAATATTAATTTTGACAATCCAAAATAATAATTTGGAATTCAAATTTCAACTTTCAAGTCAAATAATTTCTTAAAATTTAAATTTTAAACTTTAGAATTCAAATATCAAATTTCAAGTTCAAATAAAAACATTTAAAATCAAAATGTCAATTTTAAAACTCAATAAAGTTTTTTGAACTGAAATACTAATTTTTAGATTCGAAAATAATAATTTAGAATTCAAATATCAATTTTTAGATCAAATAATTTTTCTGAATTTAAATAACAATTTCCAAAATTGAAATGTCAATTTTCAGATTCAAATAACAATATTCAAAATTGAGATGTCCATTTTTATACTCAATTAATAATTTCATACTAGAAGTATTAATTTTGAGAATCCAAAATAATAATTTGGAATTAAAATTTCATGTTCAAATCAAATGATTATTTAAAATCTAGATGCAAAATTTTCAAAATTGAAATATAGATTTTCATATTCATATAAAAATATTCAAAATTAAAATGTCATTTTCTATAATCAATCAATAATTTTTTGGATTAAAATACTAAGTTTTAGATTGGAAAATATTAATTTAGAATTCAATTATCAGCTTTTAAATCAAATAAGCCTTTTTGAATTTAAATTGAAAATATCATATTCAAATCAAAATTCTGAAATTCAAATAATGTTTTAAACAATTGAAACAACAATTTCATATTCAAATGTCAAATTTCAAATTCTAATATTTTTTTAAAATTAAAATAATAGTTTTCATAATTGAAATATCAATTTTCAGATTTGAATAAAAAATTCAAAGTTCAAATATTAATTTTGAAATTCATTATATGAACAATATACATAAATATGCATATTATATATATAATACATACATTAAAATACACCCCTTTGTCATTGTAGAATACCTTTAGGATGCAACTAATTTGGTGACTATTGCGATTAATGGGACCTATCAACCAATTAATGAATGAAAATAAATGTAAAATTGATCCAACCAATAGGATGAAATTTTTAATAGTTGCATCATAGTTGTGAGAATGACCAAAATAGTTGAAATTTGGTCTTGTAGTTGTAAATATTCCTGAATCTAGTTGCAAACGACTATAAGTTGCATGTAGTCGTAAATAAAGTGGTTACATTTTGGCTGATTTCTACTGATATGGTTGCCAAAGACAACAAAGGAATATCATTCCTACCATATTTTGTTGAGACTTGAAAGCCATACATTCACTTAATGCCAAACTAAATTTAGTGAAACACTTAGCCAATTTATTTATAGGTAACAAATTTTAACATAACAAAATGGGAAAAAAATGGAAATGGAATTAAGTACTAACTTGAAATGTCATTAACTCTAGATTTTTGTTGAATCATATACCACATTTAGAGATGGCTTTTGCCATGTGAACTTCACAAGCTTTTGATGCAATGGTAGTGATGTAAAGGTCTATATTACTTTGGTCTCCACCTGCATCCAAGGTAAACTTCTTTGAACCAACTTCACCTTCTAATGTGCATTTTGGAATACCTTGTCCACCTACAGAGAAGGTAAAGTTATCTTTTGAGGATGCAAAGGTGGTTTGCTTCATTATGCCTATTTCCATGGGTTGCATCTAGGCAGTTGTAAATGCACCATAGTCAAATTATACATCTACACATTGGAAAAATACACAAAGTTAATAAATAAGTTAGGTTTTGAAGGAATTGAATCAAGAAACTTGCCCATTCATGATGTTCTTGGTTTAAAAACCATGAACTATTTTCTTGGACCATAATTTAAATAATGAACAAGATGATTTTAGCCACAACCATCATGATCATTAGGAAAATTTACAATCCAAAACTAAATGATCAAGACTTATGTTCCTTGTTCATCCACGGTTTGAGCCATTCAATCCTTAACTCAAGAAAGTCAAGAAGTTGTTTCCAATCAACACATGTAATCTAAGAAAAATAATGTACATCTCAAGAAATTTTATAATGTTATGGACCCAATACTCCTTTCAACTATTAAGAGACAAAATATAACAACAATCATCTAGTAAATATAATATACATATTAGGAAATCCATTAGTAGCAAGGACCCGATACCCCTTTTAGCCATCAAGAAACATGATATAGCAACAATCATCTAGGAAATTAAATATACATAAAGGACATCCTACATTAGTAAAGACATTTTATTCCTTTTAGCCATTAGTCTAGGATATAGTGACAACTCCTTGCAACTTGGTTCCAAAGATTAGGAAAGTTGTCTTCCTTAGCAAAACGAAAGATAGGTTCCAAGAACATAAATTATGTGAAGGTCCTTAGGACCTAAGCAAGGAAATCCCAAGATTTCATCCAATGACCTCTAAGACTAAAGACTTAAAGAAATCACAAGAACATAGATGTTTTCAGAGGTGCATCAAGGACTACAACTCCATAATAAAAGATCTAAGACAAGTTTTATAACCAACACTTGGAATTAATAAAAATGACTTAGAAGATAAGCAAATATAGGAACATCAAATGAGATGTAAATTTTCCAATTTATCTTGGATATTATAAAGTTGATATAAAAAGAAGATCAAATCACAAAAAAAGGTTTGGGACTTCTAGAAGGCTTCAAAATGAATAGGAAAAGGTTGAAAATTTAGAGACTAAAAAATATATTTAAATTTGATAAAGGCAACTCGAGGATTATAAAAGTTTTAGAAACAACAAAAATGAAAAGAACTACAAGACTTTGGTTTTGCATTCATGTTAGCTCCAACAAAAAAATCAAAACATGTGTCTAGTGTTGAAACAACGTAGTTGAAAGAAACATGTTTGACCATGCACAAGTCATGATGTCATGTACATAAGTGCAACAAATCTTGACCAAATGAAACCACACCCCAATATGACATAACATCACCTTTGCACAATTCAATAAAACATCGCAAAAATTACAAAAATATGTAAGAAAATAAACTATGTGTCATTTCTAAGTTAAACAACACCCATGTACATTTATAAGTATAATTATAACTTGTACTCAACTAACAAAAGAAAAATTTATTGGGCTAGTTGTAAAAATTGACTTGAAGAAGTTATTTGAAGGCTTTCAACATCTTTACCTTCCACCTTCTTTAATGAACCACACAAATGAGCCACAAGTTTTAACAGTTCGAATGAAGTGCACCAATCTTCCTAAAACACTTCCTCACAACTAGCCCCCTTGCATTTTCTTACCTTGGAGGACCTTGACAAGGTTGATGTTCTTGACCCAAACAATGCATTCACCTTGAGGACTCGTGCAGATGTCAAAGGGATGTTGAAAGAGTATCAAGGAGCCTTCGAGGACATTGACCAGGCTGATGTTCTTGAACCAAACAATGCATCCACCTTACGGATTCGTGGAGATGTCAAAAGGATGTTGGAAGAGTATCAAGGAGCCTTTGAAGACCTTGACAAGGCTGATGTTCTTGAACCAAACAATGCATCCACCTTGGCACTTCGTGGAAATGTCAAATACATGCTGAAAGAGTATCAAGGAGCCTTGGAGGACCTTAACAAGGCTGAAGATCTTAAACTAAACAATGCAATCACCTTTGGGACTCGTGGAGATGTCAAAAGGATGCTGAAAGAGTATCAAGGAGCCTTGGAAGACCTTGACAAGGCTAATGTTCTTGAACCAAACAATGCATTCACCTTGGGGACTCGTGGAAATGTCAAAAGGATGCTAAAAGACTATCAAGGAGCCTTGGAGGACCTTGACAAGGCTGATGTTCTTGAACCAAACAATGCATTCACCTTGAGGACTCGTGGAGATGTCAAATACATGCTGAAAGAGTATCAAGGAACCTTGGAAGACCTTGACAAGGTTGATGTTCTTGAACCAAACAATGCATTCACCTTACTGATTCGTGGAGATGTCAAAGACACGCTGAAAGAATATCAAGGAGCCTTGGAGGACCTTGACAAGGCTGATGTTCTTGAACCAAACAATGCATTCACCTTGAGGACTCGTGCAGATGTCAAAGGGATGTTGAAAGAGTATCAAGGAGCCTTGGAGGACATTAACAAGGCTGATGTTCTTGAACCAAACAATGCATCCACCTTGGCAATTCGTGGAGATGTCAAAAGGATGTTGGAAGAGTATCAAGGAGCCTTGGAAGACCTGGGCTGATGTTCTTGAACCAAACAATGCATTCACCTTGAAGAGTCGTGGAGATGTCAAAAGGATGCTAAAGAATATCAAGGAGCCTTGGAGGACTTTAACAAGGCTGAAGATCTTGAACCAAACAATGCAATCATCTTATAGATTCGTGGAGGTGTTAAAAGGATGCTGAAAGAGTATCAAGGAGCCATGGAAGACCTTGACAAGGCTGATGTTCTTGAACCAAACAATGCATTCACCTTGGGGACTCGTGGAAATGTCAAACGGATGCTGAAAGAGTATCAAGGAGCCTTGGAGGACCTTGACAAGGTTGATGTTATTGAACCAAATAATGTATTCACTTTGATGAGTTGTGGAACAGTCAAATATATGTTGGATGAGTATCAAGGAGCCTTGGAGACCAAAATAAGGTTCATCATCTTCAACCAAATGATCATTTAATATTGCAAATTCAAAAAACGTTCAAATGGATGTTAAATGAATATCAAGCAACAATAGAATTATTGCCATTCAATTCAATGATTCAATCTTTTCCATATAATGAATTGAAGTTTGGAACAAGTTTGGGGAGAGGAGCTTTTGGTGAGGTGTATCGAGGTTTTTGGAAAGACACTAAGATTGCAATTAAAGTTTTAAAAAGGAGTGGCTCCCACAATGAAGGTGCAAAAAAATCTTTTATATCTGAAGTGCGCACTTTGGGATCAATTCAACATATCAATTTGGTTCGTCTTTTGGGCTATTGTATCAAAGGCTTAAAACATATGTTGGTGTATGAGTACATTTCAAATTCATCTCTTGACAAATGGATTGATGAAGACAACCTTTTGGATTGGGACCAACGAATGTGCATCATTATAGGGGTTGCTCAAGGATTGGCACACTTGCATAAATGTAGTCCAATCATTGTCCATCTTGACATCAAACCACAAAATATCATTTTGGATCAAGATTACACCCCAAAATTGGCTGATTTTGGGTTGTCAAAAATTTTAGATGGCAAGGATGAAGATGTGGTATGTGCCCCACCATTTGTTTTTATTAGTTATGTGCATGCACACTATATCTTAGTGTGATTATGAACTTTGCAAATTTGAACACTCTTTTTGGGCACAACTTGCTAATTTCATATTTGCATTATTATAGGTCATGGAATAAATATGATAAACATTTACAATCTAAAATGAATATTTGAAAAACACTTGACGTAATAATTCATGAAATTACATTTTATATTACAATTTTTTTTATGTGTGCATGAATAATGACACAAGGCTTGAAACTTTTGTGATTGAAAAAAATTCAAAAATAAATCATGGGTTCTTATTGGTATTAGATTGGATCTTGGGTATGGGTTTTATGAACTTCAACATGTATATTTAATGCATGTAACATTTGTTGATATTATTGATTTGTTTGGAAAATTCAAATTTAGATACAATTAGCTTCAACTTCTACACCAGGAACAAGCGGATATATGGCACCATAAATTCTTTTAAAGCAAGCATCAACAAAAAGTGATGTGTATAGCTTTGGAGTCTTGTTGATTAAACTTTTGAATGGATCACCATTCATTCTAAATGGAAATGAAGTTTCATTCACAAATTCATCCAATGGGCACAAAAGGTTCAGGTGGAAGAAAATGGATTTGAACAAAATTTTCAATGTTGTAATCGATAATTCAATTATTGGGTTTGATGACAATGAAGCCAAATCCTTTTTGGAAATTTCCCTTCAGTGCATCAAGGTAATTTTTGTGCCAAATCTTTTATGTGCATCATTCAATTTGTTGTTAAACAAATTTGAAAAACCCAAATCATGGATTTGATGTAGTACTTGAGACAATTTGAAATAAATTAAATTAGATTGTCCACTAAATGTAAAACTTCCTAAGAAGGTTTACGCATCAAAATGGTACATTCAATTTCACTTGGAATTATTTTCGACCATTTCCATGATTGATATGTATAATTGAAAGGAATATATTATTTTCAAAGTCAACAAAATTATGTTGTTGAATAAAGATATAAGTTGGTTTCAACATTATCTTTTGAAGGATATATGTTCAAATTGTGTCATTGCAAATTGAGACATGAACATGTAGTCCGATTTATTCGAGCATTTTGCCATGGTTTGATTATAATGTATAACTATTACATAATAAACATTTAACTTTTATGACATTTGTTTCTTGTAGGAAGACCCAAATCAAAGACCGAGAATCCAAGAAGTTTTGCAACATTTTGAAGGATTGAACAAAAAGAAAGGCATACAATATATTCCCACATCAATTCCAGTATATTTCAACATATTATCAAAAAGATTTGTCTCCGCTTTCAAATTGAAGTGATTTGTATATTTACTATATGATTACATTCAACATGTATATGTAATGTAACATTTATCCATACCATTCGTTTGTCCATTTTTTAAATGTGGAAAGGTATTCCATTAGGTCCATAGACTCAAAGTTTCACAATTATTTATAATATATTCTCATATAACTTGGCAACTTGTGTGTTTTGTATAGATGAAAAATTAGATGTTTATGAAATGAAAAAAAACATTTTTATAATCATTTGTATAATCTAGATGTATATAAGTGTACATATTAATTGGAATCCTTTCAAA
>Ga0209208_10009223_pt1 | contig 13005 bp, 12 predicted proteins | sample S1TSphfallax_3_FD_187694 | JGI IMG/M metagenome (GOLD analysis project Ga0209208, IMG submission 187694) | Host-associated microbial communities from peat moss isolated from Minnesota, USA - S1T2_Fd - Sphagnum fallax MG (SPAdes) (version 2) | ecosystem: Host-associated > Plants > Peat moss >...
GTCTAGTATCTAGGTTTGAGGTAAATTTACAAATACATTTATTATATTGTTAATTTTGCTCATAAGGTTGAGCTAGTTGCACTTCTTGAGTTTTTTTCATGTCTCTTTGTAGCCTTTTCTTGGGAGAAATTAAAGGAATTAAAGTTCAATTTTATCAAATGAGTTTGGAATAAATTTTTTTTCAATTAAAAAAATAAATCACATATATACTTTTGACAAATGGTAGTCACATGTGGTTTAAGGGGTGATAGATAGTTACTTGGGTTTAAAAGGGGAGGAATAGTTTGCTACTAAGTTAATTGTGGGTACAAAATTTGTGGTTACACAATCCTGGTTGTCCATAGTAACTTTTATAGGTAACCGCATTTAAGTTGTAGTTTAAAAATTTGCAACCAAAACTTATGAACAAAGTAGCATTTAGGCACCCACAACATGAACTGAATATATAATCAATATAATTATGTTTTGTTTGTTTTGGTGTAACAATTTCAATACTAAGTGCCTTCAACCTTGTATTTCCTAAGGGAAAAGAACTCTAGTCACTATGGACCTTGTCCAATGTGGTAGGAAATTATTGCACACAACAATAGAAACTAAAACATTGTAACATACATATCAAAAAACTTGTGACAATTTGGGGTTAACATAATAAAAAATCTAGGGTAAATAGAACCATGAAAACAAACGCAAGGGGTTAAACATCCAATTCACAACCCTTCTGTGGTTTCAAAGGTAAAGAAGTTTTTCACATACATGCACACAACAAGATCTAGGTGTGTTGCAACCTATTTCTCAACATTCTTCACAAAATTAAAGGTGGAAAAACATTTTTCATCTTCCACACTATCTAATTAACCTTTAACAACTCAATTGACTTAAACCATTGAGATAGTTGATACACAATGAGTTGGTTGTTTAATAGCATGCACCACATCTTGGTATATGGATTATCATTATGAAGTAGCTTCACATGGCAACTTGGGAATTATTTTGCATTGTAATATTGAAGAAAGACAATTTTCGGTCCAACAACTCTTTAGTATGGTAGGTTGGATGAAGAGTTGATGTGGACCAACATTTTTCAAATTCCCATAATAATAATGGGCTTTTAGAATGTTCAACTATGTAGGACATGTGTGTCATGCTTGTGGCTAAACCCATGATTGTGGGTTGATGATGCCCATGGCATTCATGATATCTTAAGTTGGAAACCTCTTCTCCAATTCTTCAATGAAATCCAAAGCAACACTAGTACACTACTTCTTGTGAATCTTCAACTAGATTCAACCAATCAAACCTATAAATTATGTATTAAATATTTGATTAGCGAATTTTGCTAATGCATCATGATAGTACTCAAAATGTTGTATATTCCATAAGAGAATTAAAAACAACGCAATTCATGTTTAAAGTTTCATTACAATGCTCAACAATACAAAGAAAAATGTTAAAATCTTTTGACAAATGTTGAATGGTTGGATCACAATACATATGATGGGTACAAACATGATTAGGGTACCACATTTTAACCTTAAGGACTCACTCCAAGGATTCCCAAATTTATTTATTTTTCATTTTCCCATGATATGTCTTACATTTCACCCTTTTTTCTCATGTCAAATGAAATAATTTTTTTCCAAATTTTATATAGGCCTCTAAAGTATCTATTGTTTTCACTTATGAAAGTGAGAATATTAAAATTTATCCAATGTGGGCCATGTTCTGTCAATGTCCCAAAACTCCCAAAATTTTGACTTTTAAAAACCTTTTCCATTATGACAGGGCATTTGGTTCTTGTCACATTCATACATTTTATACACATTAGCACATGAGGTGTTTGTGGCAAAAATCTTAAACAAAAAAAAATTGTTTGGACATTCTTCATGAATTAGTGATTTTTTTTTTTCATGAAATAAAGTCTTGGATTTTTTTCAAGGACTTGGTAAGAATCCTTAAACTTGTTCAAATTTGACATTCTATGCATAGAATAATACCTTTGTAATGTATCTATCTATGAATAAAATCAAACTTTCAATATGAATGTGTCATTAAGTTTCAACATGTTTAAGTGAAAGTGTCCAATGAATATAAAATGAAAGTCCTTTTGGGTACCCCAACCATGCTTTGACCTTAATACAAATTAATATCACATATTTTTACCATGATCATAAAATCACACATGAAAATGCCTTGGGTTTACCTAATATTTTGAACACATTCGAGCAAAGGAATTATGCAATCTAGACCTAAAAAGCTATCAACATTACAAAATAAGTCCAAATTGTTTGGGTAGCTTAGGATTTGTTGCCTAGTCCTTAAACATATCCACCATCAAATTCTTGTACTTAGTTAAAATTATTCAATCTACCACATCATTTGCCCATGGCAATTTTTCCAACTAAACATCTTGAAACATTCAATTCAACTTCCATTCTTTTTTTCAAGCTCTTTTAGGTGCAAGACTACTTGAATATGGAGCTTCCAAAGGGTGATCTTCTTCCTTAATAATACTTAACGTTGAACCACCTTTGACTCTTATCAAATCTATGACCTTACCAATCAAAGCTTAAAAAATAGGATCACATGATGATTCAAATGGACTTGCATTATTACCAAAACCTATTTTAGGTGTACGAGAAGAAAATAATCACTTGCACCTAAAGTTGTTTGAGAATTTCAAAAGAGGCACGGTGCTCTCCTTATTGACTCAATTGACTTATTATAATTGATTCCTAAGTATTAACACCAAGAAACATCCCAAAAAGGACACATGAACTCTAAAGCAACACCTATGCTAAAAAAAACTTTGTAATTCACATGAACACTATAAATAACAATAATTGAAACTATAGAAGTTTGAATCTTGCATAAATACAAAAACTAGTTAAGGTCCTTGCACCTAGGTATGGGTGTTAAGACTTTGTCGTTATTGTAGCATTGTTGCGAATGACGCATGAATTTGGAGTTTGGATCAAAGCTCCAATGAATTTATACTCCCATTGTTCGTAGATTTGCAAATCTCACTCAAGATTTGTAAGCTACAAAGCTTGGAAGAATGTTGGATGATATGAACTTGAAGTGCAATATCAAGGTAGATGATGATTCACTCAACTACTCTCACATTGAAGGTTATTTAAAAAACTTTAATGCACATGTAGTATGAATGTTGGTGAAGCTCCTAAGGACACAATGATAAAAAAGTCTAAGCTCCCATGAAGCTGCATGAACTTGATGACGACAAAGGTTGTGTTGACAAAGGTGGCTTTGCAAATGTTGTGTTGTTGAGAATGATAGAAAGCGACCTGTTGATGGCATTCCATGAATAGTAGCATCCAATGGCCACACACAATTACCTTTATGTGTGATACCTCTCCACAATTGATCAAACAAGGGACCCTAGAAAATTGCACTCCATCACACTTATGCAATTTTGGTAAATTTTTTTGCCACAATTTAATGCAGGGAGGTTGAACAGCTGTTTGAGCTGGTCAGGAACCACAAGAGCAGCAGGGTTGCCACTGGTGTTTGGTAGTTCTTTGATTTTGTTATACCAGTTATTTGATTTTTTGAGAGTCTCAAGCATATACCTGACCCTTACCCATCTGTTCTCTCTTCAAAAAAAGAGAGAACCGCCCATATACCTGACCCTTACCCATCCGTTCTCTCTTCAGAAAACGAGAGAACCACCCATACACCTGACCCTTACCCATCAGTTCTCTCTTCAGAAAACGAGAGAACCACCCAACACCGGTTGCTAGTTGCTACCCGTATGAAAAGGCCAAATTGTTCCCCCACCCAACTCGGCCATGCAAAAGAACAATCAGAACCATTGATTCCACTTCTGATCAATGGTTCTAAATGTCCAAATTGGGTACCTGCCAAACACCGGTTCATAATATATCAGCTGGATAAGCATAAATACCAATGTTGTGAGAGTTTTTATCTACCCAGATATACCCATCAGATATATATGATATATGATATAACCTAAATTATTTTCTCTAAATTCATATACCTTAAACAAACATATACATGTTTTGCATGTGTAGGACTTATATGCATAATGGAGGACGGATATGATTGGGAGTCTGGTAATTATATCTTTGGGTAAATAGGAGCTTATATAATCTAACTATTACCCAGATAGTAACCTATAACTTTAGGTTATTAATTTAAAGATTGCAACATGTGGTCATTTGCTAGTTCCACTTTGGGTCTACCATGTCCACTTGTAATGTGAATCATGGCAGGGAACATTCTAGTGATGTGAATCAATGGTAGAGAATATGGTTCAGGTATATTTCTAGGTTTTATTCCAGGTATGTGGTCATTGGATTTGTGGGTTTTTAAATTTTTTGAAGAATTAAAAAATGTAGCCATGTTTTTCATTCTTAAACTGAGAAATTAAATATATATTAGAAAAAACATATATCCACACTACACAGATAAATTTAAAAAATAAAAAAATAAAAAAAATTAGTAAGAACTGGTTTTGGAACTGGGAACTAGGTCCAAAACCAAACCGGAGGCTCTAACAATTTTTAAAGAAGTTGGAACTGGAACTGGTACAAGGCCCTGGACAAGAAATTATCTGCTTTTTCATTGGCCAGACATAATGATTGATTAGCTTAGGTCACAGTGTTTTTTTTCCTGGAAACGTTTCGCCATTTTTTGACAAAAAATTGGGAAAATATTGTTTTTCTAGTAGTGTAAACTCAACTAACTTTGCTAATTTTATTGTTAAATTTCAGCATTTTTTTGACACCAAAAAAAAGAAAAGAAAAGAAAGAACACTGCTTAGGTGGTTGCGTTTAAACGGTCTCTTCACCGTGGATGAAGAACAATACAGTGTATGCCGGTTTCATGTGGTGAAATAGCTTGGAGTAAATATTTGTGTTTAAAACATGATGTTGCAACTGCTTTAATAACTATTGTTGATTAATGAGATCGAATGGTTGATTGAAACCCTGGCAAACTCCATTAAACAAAGCACCTAGCAAAGGGGGAAAAATTAAGGACAAAAAGGGAGGACCCAAGTCCCAGCCAAAAGGACAAACCCGAAAGTGGGTCACAAAGGGCCAAAGGAACAAATCATGTTCGTCAGGCCCCACAAGGGGTCCAGGTGGTTTGCTACTACTAGTCTCCCACTCACTTTCCATGTTTATGGGTGGGTCTTTCTTGTGAAAGAGTAACCAGATTTCAGTCACACTTTTGCACAGGACTATTAAAACTGTAGCTACTAGCACACAGACGACAATGTGGCGACCCGCCCCCAATGAAGAAGGGTGAAGTTTGGCGACTTCTTTTTGGGAAAAGGGAGAATTTTCGCCAGAAATTCCTCTGAGGCAATGTCACCATTTGGCGATTTTTCACCGGAAAAGAAGGCTGCATGTTGGATGTGAGAAATATCGGATACTACTGTGGCACCTCAGTAGCTTCAACAGAGTCTATGGAATAATTAATAATTTCGAAATTTTGATTTCAACCCCCCAAAAATATTCTTGAAGATTCAATATTTTCCTTCACAAAATTTATATATATATATATATATTTTTTTAAAATTTGTTTTTGAAAATTTCGGAATATCTGACAATAATATAATTAGTGTTGAGTCTGCCAAGGGTATGGCTTGAACTAGTGAAATAGGTCATGAAATAGCTAATATCTAAGTTGTAAAACTGGTAAGCACATTTTAGAGCATCAACTGGTACCTCGACATAACAGGGGGGATTAAGGGTCCCTGAAAACATGCCTCTCTATTCTGTGGGGAAATATTGGGGACTGCTGCAGGCATGGCCCGGGCAAAGACAGTTTGCCGGGGTACTGATGAGAGTTAGGGTCTGCTGCAGGCCCAGTTCTGGAGGCTCGACACTTTTGTTGTTTTATGGCGCACTTAGGGATCTATCTTTTGATCCTGGGCAATGGAAATGGGATATCAGGTTGACTTCATGAAATACAGTGCCATTTTGGGAAGAAAGTTAGTGAATCCCACATGTGAGCTTACTAGAAACGTGCCTGGGAAGTGGGAGCAGCAGGTTCTTCCACAAAAATTTCAGTTGATAGATAGATCTGGTGGAAAGAAAGAGTGAAGAAGGAGAAAAAGAGCTGGCTTCATCTGGTCTGTTGGGCACCTGGCCGCACTTGCTGTAAATACATGGCGAGCCAAGGTAAATCAAGGCTTACCAACTGATTGCCCTCCGGCTGTGCCTTAGGGACTTCAGGAATCTGTTGTACATAGAATTTGGCAGTGCCCCAGAAGCTGTTAGGGTCTGGGAGTTTGCCTGTTCTTATGTGTACCCCTTTAAGTTTCCTCCACATTCCAAAGGAAGCTTGGAAAACCCTCGACTTTGGAGCACTGTTTGTTTAACAATCCATTGCACAGTAGAGTGAAGAAGTTGAGTGCAGCTTGGTCACTCCTCCAGGGGGTCACTCTCTGGGCCATCTGGATTGAGAGGAATGAATTGGATTTCAATGATGAAACCCTGCCAATCAAAAATAAACCAAAGCACCCAAAAAAAGCGGGAATACAAGGAACAAAATGGAAGGACCCACCTACAAGAAGACAAAAGAACCATCTAAGAGGGCAAACCACAAGGGTAACATCAAGTTCCTGAACCACATCCTGTCATGAGATGGCATTAGATGGCATGACCAAAAGCTGGGAAGGGTTGTGTGAGAAGGATTGATGGATTGTGGTAGAGTTCAGTGGCAGCAGGTGTTGCAGCAAATCAAGAAGCATCCAGAAGATGAGGCGAAATCTGGAAGCTTTGACAGAGTTTGTGGCCTCCATTATGCTATTAGTTCATGTGATGGCAAAAAAGTGAGGTGGTGCTATCACCCCTTCTCATGATAAGTTTAGATACTGTTGTGGTTTTGGGTGCCTGGGGGTTGGGAGCCCCCTCTGGTTGCCTTGGTCTTTCCTTGTTTGAGTTCCTCCTTGCAATCAGTAAACTTTGGGTGTGCTTGTAGCATTAGAACCCCCTTTCAGAGTTCCACTTAGTTGTAAAGCTAGCCCAAACCACTAGCTTATATTTTTAAGTCATTGAAGCATGAAAGAAAGAAAGAGAGAAAGAAAACGTGTCTTCATGCCAGGACAATGGAGAGTCACACCAGTAACTCTACAAATATTCTTTAATCCAACATGAAACCAAAAACAACTAGAGAAGGCAACTCTTCCCACACAGCTAGTGTAATGAACCTTTGGTGAGGTTGTTGACCTAACCCTGCCATGGTTGTGGTTAAGATGTATAGTCCAAAACCATATCATTCCATGATTTTTAAATCAACTGTGTAAATCATATGAATCATGGATTGATTCTTAAAATACCACATGACTATTTGACATTACCCTGTAAAAAAGCTTGCTATTGGTACCCATGTACCAGCACAACAATAATGAGTCATTCATAGCACCATGGTATCAAAATATTTCCAATATCAGTGTTTCCCTGATCTCAAAGTTTTCAGCAGGTCTACTTATGTTCCAATCCCAATCGAATTTTTTGTTCAATTTTGGCACATCATTAGTGAAGACTACTTCGCCATGATCCCAGATTCTGTCAAGAATGGTAGGCTTTCAAGAGACATCATGCAAGGTCTGATGACTTTGATTTTCAAGGCTGGGGATAAGGAGGATGTGGGTAATTGGTGTCTTATCTCACTCCTAAACACAACATACAAAATCTTTGCAAAAAGCCTTGGAATTGCATCTACAGCCAGCCCTCATGAATGTCATTAACAGTGATCAAACTGCCTTCTTCTCCCCCTTGAGTACATTTTAGACAATCTACGTGTTACTCGTGAAACAATAGATTAAGCAAAACATCTGAACATGACACAATCTACCTAAAGTTAGATTTTGTTAAAGTGAGACTTTTTGTTTTCAGCTATGGAAAATTGGGAATAGCAAAGGAGTTTGTGGATATGGTCAAGCTTTTATTCCAAGATGCAAGATGCAATAGCCACGTTCCAAATCAAAAGTGGGGTGAGACAAGGTTGCCCATTGGCTCCCTACTTTTTCTTGATTATGGATGAAGTGCTAAACATTATGATTAAGCAAGCTACAACTAGAGGTGAGATCCATGGAATCAAAATACCAAGTGGTGAAAAGGAGTAGATCATTTCACAATATGCTAACAATACTTCTATGTCACTTGTGGAGAAGAGGACAATATTGACAAGATGGTAGATCTCCTCAACACCTTTCTATGCATTTCAATGCTATAATTAAATTGGGAGAACAACTTAGCATGGGATTTCAAACTTCAAGATGATTTGGCTTAGGAAATTTAAATGGAAATGGACAAGAAAAGGTGATTTCTCAAAGTTGTTGGGTACACCTTTTGGTCTAAGCCTAGAAATTCAAGATTTTGACTTTTTTTTCCATGGATAAAATTAAGAAGAAAACTTATTTTTGTTCATCTCCCAATTGTGAAAAGAACAATGATAATTAACTTTGTCTTCAATTCTACCCTTTGAATTTTCATTGCAATTTGGGCAAATTCAATTAAGGCCATAAGCATGTGCAAGGTTATCCTTTGGAATTAGCTTTGGAGTCACCAAGATCACAACACAAGGACCAAGGTCAAGGTCAATTGGATGGATTGTTATGCAAAATGAAAGATAAGATGATTAGGTTTCGTGGATCTAGAAAAAATAATCAATGCATTTATGTGTAAGTGGATTATGGTGGCACTTGAATTAGGTGAATGTAACTTCAAGATTTTTCTTAAGATTTTGCATGAGCAAATTCCATCCATCCAAACCCAATGTGTGAATTCTTAATGTTCAAATTGGACTTTGGTGCGAGGTCATGTGTTTGTACCAAGGTCTACAATTTGGAATATAATTTCCAAGGCATGGATGTTGATGAGTAGGTCACTTTGATTGAAAACCCCAACATTGGTTGAACATATTGGAAAAGTCAAAATATGGTGGTCAACTTGCTTTCAATGAGGACATGAGTTTGGGGCATCTATCCTCAAGGTGGAAAATTCCATCAAGGTGGGGTTCGTACTATTGAAGATTGGTGGAACACCCACACTTGAATTGGATAAAGGTTAAAAACGTTCACCATTTTGAAGAAGATGAACATTAAATATGGGAAAGGTTATTACAAAAGTACCTGAACATTGGAAGGTTGAATTACATTCCCCCACACAATAATTCATTGTTGGAAAATGATGAAAACACATTCTAGGTGAACCACTTTTCATCACTTTTCACCCAAAGAAATGATGTATAACAAGTATGATAGGTATGTAGTAAGCTGAAATCTTAATGGCATCTTTTGAAAGCACTAAAGATAAGAGAAAAACTTTAAAATGTGCATAACAACATTTTGGAACTCAAAGCTCATTTTGAATCAAAGTTAAGTTTGATCCAATGTTTAAATTAAAAGGATTGGATAAAATCAATGTGCATAAAATATATGATGTACATTTTTTCAAAGGCCATAAGGTTTCATGTTTGAGGTTCATGACACATTACTAAACCAAAAGAAAAATGAAAAATAATGCAATGCCCACCTATAAAATCTCTTCCTTTTTATTAAGGTAATTTTTTTTTCCAAAATTAATAGTTTCTTATGCATTTATTGTTCCAAAAATGCAAAACAACACATTTTTGAATGGATTTTCAACCATAATTTTAAACTTCTAAATGGCTTTAAATTTAGTTGATGTATATCAATATCATTCACCACAAAAAACATTCACTACAAAACTCCATCCATAACCTTAGTTTTGAAGTATATTTGCAATTTTTCATACTTTGTAACATATTTATTCAACACAAATATATTTCATATGTTCAAGTTTGTAAATGTTTGTTGGATGTTTTTAAAAAAAATTAGTTTAAGTCTAAAGCTAATGCAATATACTTGAAATGAACAAAAATAATCCAAAATGTGATGTCCACATGTACCAAAGAAGTCAAATGTAGAATTCTTGTTTTTATGATTACAATTTTTGGGGGACATGGTGTGCTCTCACCCAGAATGGCTAGTTTTATACTCCAACAATGTACTTGGGTTATTTGCATCACAAATGAATTTTAGCCCATTTTTACAAGTGGCATGGAGGTTTGCACCAATGTTGTGTGGGTATATTTTTATTATATATCCTAAGGTAAGGGTATATATAAAATTTCAATTTATTTGCCCATTGGGTAGGCATTTATTATGAATTCTTTTCCCATTAAGGTAGGGTCCAAGTAAAATAAATAAATAAAATTGGGTAGATGGGTAGGGTCCAAGTACCCCTTGTCATATAACCCTAGTTAGGATAAAAAGAAGGTAAAAAAATTATCTTGTTTAATAAAAATGGGAATGTGTTTTCATACTTTGGAATTTATTTAGACAACCTTCATAGGCCTAAATCTAGTGGGACAATGCACATATGTGATGTCAAATTACAATAATAAAATTGCATAAAAATATTTCATTTTTTAATTCCTAAACACACATAAAATGAAAGGCCATTGAAATCAAATTAAACAACATGCCACTTGCCCTACTAAACATAAATGCAAATCTAAATATCAAAATATGCCATATCAAGAAGCTTAACATGGTGATATAATTGACTTTCAAATTCCTTTTCAATATGACTTAAGAAATCGACTTCAACATCCCCAAAATCATCAAGAGACACATTTTCTCAATATTGGACACCTTGCAAAATGATCACACAAAATAACAACGATGATTTTGCAATTTATGTGAGACTTACCCTAACAAAATTTACCCAAGTTTGAAAACAAGTTACAAGAATATGGGATCAAATCCGTGTTTCCACAATGAAAAGAGGTTCAAGGAAATCTTATTTCCACCTTTTCCATGAACCTCTAAAAGACCTTAATTTTGATCATGACCATTAGATTTGAGTAGATGGTACATTATTATTTGAGTACACAATTAAAAAGGGTCAAAAGCTTGTGAATAGCAAAAAATCCTTGGAGTGAAAAATCCTTAATAAATGGCTTAACTTTTTGCCTCCTACATACAAGGTCAAGTGGAATGACATAGGAGGAAAAATCAGGCTAAAAAAGACTCTAGTATAATGGGGGCCAACATGACAAATATACAATCCACATGTTCATGCCACCAACACTTAAAGCCATGAAGCCATGTATGTTTATGACAACCACATTCGTGTTTCAAGTGCCCAAGAAAATTTAATAGTTGATTATAGTGTAATTGCAACTTTTGAACAAGAATGCATATCATTTAAATGATCAAAGGTTGGTTCTTGCAAAATTGGAATATGTAAGTGAGGTTGATGAGACATTAGAGTTCAATTACAAGGTGTTCAACATGATTGTTTTATTGTACAATTGGGTGAAAGCAAACTACAATGGTAGTAGTGCAACATAACGTGATGAGTATGGCTTTATGTTTGTAATTTTTTTCTTCTTTTATTCCCATTTTAGACCAATCATTTGTTTTACCCCTACATGTGAAACACATTTTTTTCCTAGTGACATCAAAGAAAAGGGTTGAAAAGTAATATTACATAAAAACCCCCCAAAAAAATGAATAATAGAGAACTAACCCTACAAATTTTGATATATTCTGATTTGAAAATGTTGATGACCACACTTGTTTACAAGATCCTATTTCAATTAACAAGTCACTTCAACTTGTGACAATTGTTGGAGGATTTTTACATTGTTATAATAGATTTGGATGTTATTGATGTGTTGCCCAATGGAGGGGAAGATGGAGTAGATAATATAGAAGAAAAATTAGATCCTAGTTCTAATTTTGATGGTAGGTAGTCTAGGCTTTTAAGGGATTCATTGGTGTATTTTTTGAAAGATAAAAAATGATGTTTACTTTAGACCTTAGGGGTGAATAATGTAAGGTGGTCATTTATGTTCTGTTTAGTTTGGAACTAGTTTAAGTTATTGGAACCAACACAACTATGTTTAATTTTGGAAGCTCAACCAATGATGGTTAATCTAGGTCAATTTAGGGTAGGTGATGTAAGGTGGTCATTGGTGTTTGATTTAGTTTGGATTTAATTTAATTTGGGCCCACATGTGTTCATTTGATTCATTATAAATATCCATTGAATCATGATATATGAATAATTCAACATTACCATGTACATTTTAGTTAATTATTGTGATCTATTTTGTATAATAAAATAAAATAAAATAAAATTAATACTCCAATTTCTCTTTGCATTTTGCTATGAAGTTTTAGTTCTTATCTCCTTTCATTTTTTAATTTATTTGAAACATTTATCAACAACAATTGAAAAAATATTCAAACTATATTAATCTACTATCTTTTATTTTTGTAATTATATTAAAATAATATTGAAAAATTTTCAATATTAATATTACCACATTGTAAAAAAACTATAGTATTATAGTCACTTCATAATCACATGTGTCATGCCTTGACAACTAGTTTTAGTCATGTTAGTCATATAAGTCAACATAAAAGCTACCACAAATGTAAGCATGTTATCTAATTTGATTACAATGCTAGCTTTTTTAGTCATAATGAACATTATTAGTTTGGATGATAATCATTATAGACATAATTGGTCATTTCAGACTAGTAGTCTTAACTATATAATCATTTAAATCATGATATTACTAATGTAAAAGCCATAGTTTTGTTGCAGTGCACATGCACTAGATCGATAGGAAGACACCCAAAATAGTTAATTTTGGCAAGAGCCACATATCTCACTTTCTATGTAGTGAACTCTTCAACCCTTGCACCTCATCTTGATTTTCAAATGGTTGTTGTAGTTTGGATGCAATTTCATCAATTTCTGTTGTGATTGTAATATCAACTTTTTCATCCCCAATGTAAGTTCCTCAAAATGTCATAATGTAATGCCTTCCATAGGCCCCAATGATTGTAACATCGCAAAATTTTAAATGACCAATTGAAACAAATAAGCAAACCCTGAACACTAGGTGATGTACATTGTAAACAAATGACGTTAACATTGTAAGTAAAATTCCATATAACAATAAATGTTT
>Ga0209208_10009224_pt1 | contig 13005 bp, 10 predicted proteins | sample S1TSphfallax_3_FD_187694 | JGI IMG/M metagenome (GOLD analysis project Ga0209208, IMG submission 187694) | Host-associated microbial communities from peat moss isolated from Minnesota, USA - S1T2_Fd - Sphagnum fallax MG (SPAdes) (version 2) | ecosystem: Host-associated > Plants > Peat moss >...
TTTTTTTTTTTTTTTTTTCTGTTCCCCCCCCCCCCCCCCCCCCGCCCTCCCCTCAAGAGGAGGTTACATGGTTGTCACCAATTTTGGTAGTATTAAAGAAGAATGAAAGTTTAGAATGTATGTGGATTTTAGAAAGTTGAATGCAACAACAAAGAAGGATCCATTTCCATTACCATTCATAGATGAGGTACTAAATACAGTGGTAGGATGTGAGGCTTATTCATTTTTGGATGGATATTATGGGTATCATCATATATCCATAGTTCCAAAAAAAAGATTCAAGACAACTTTTGTCACGAATTAGGGAGTTGTGATGCCTTTTGGAGGTAAAAATGGACCTACAACATTTCAAAAAGTTGTTACAAAATCATTTAAAGAATATTTGGACAATTTCATGAAGATATTTCTAGATGATTTCATAGTCATAGTGACATGGAAACTCATTTGCAAAAACTCATATTGTGTTTCAAAAGTGCAAGGAATACAACATTAGTTTAAACCCAAAAGAATGCACCTTCATGGTATTTTTTGGAGTGATTCTTGGATTTAATGTTTCAAAAGAGCGTAAGCTACTTAATCTGATTCAAAGAAAATATAGGCAATAATGAACATGCATGTACCACAAAATTCACTACAAATTCAAGTATTCAATGGCATGGTGCAATTTCATAGATGTTTTATTAAGAACTTTACAATGATTATGGCTCCAATTACTAAGATCACAAGAAAAACACAAAGTTTTATATGGACATAGGAAATGTTTTTTATAACATCTAATTGCATGCAAGTATAATTAGTATGGACATGATTTCTCATGACAATCTAAAATGATATCTTTAAAGAGGCCATGATACCAAAAAACATCATCAAAAGACAACTTTAGTTTACTTTGCTAGTTATTATTTTGGTACAAAGAAACAAATAAACCATCTTCATCAAATAATCCACCACCACCAAAACAAAGTTTTATAAACTAGAAAATGAAAGGATCTATGATAGAGTCCATGGAGATTGAAGAATACAAGATGCAAGGATTGGTAGTGGCTAAAAAAACCCACGTGGGTCATGACAAAGACTTTTTGTTCACACACAATCATCAAATGACTCAACAAACTCCTTCACATACTTCCAAAATTATGGCCATTATTGATTTTCAAATATTAACTCCATGGTCTTGTTGAATCTAAAATAGTGTGCAACCAATGTGTCATACATGTCTTCGAGAACTTGGAGTTGAATAGGACCATCAAGTATATACAAAAAACCATAACAATATAACAAACCCTCTTGGAATTCAAACCTATCATGATCATTTGAAAAATTCCAAATTTGATTTCAATTCTTCAATTGGCCAATAGCAAAAGGATATTTTCCAAATTTTCACGAATTTGACAAAGAAAGGTTTTGTCATCAAGAGTTATCATAAATGCTTGACATCAAAAGTCTTTAGGCTCAAGAATGACATCACATTGTTGGTTGTAGCTTGCATTTTTTTCTTAAGGTGCAAAATATGAAATAATACATAAAAATGGCTTGTGCATGAATGTGAAGCTTGGGCTTGGAGCTTTGAGCTTGGAACTTAAAGTTTAATGTGATTTTAATCCACTTACATGGATGAATATGTCCATTAGATGAATGATTCCATATGGATGAATGTCATTTTTGCATGGATGAATTTCATTTTTGATTTGGATTAAATAAATAATTCATTAGATGAAATTCATCCATGATTAGAAGATAAATAAATTCAAGATTATTTATGTCCATCCTCATTTGTTGCAAATATTAATATCTCAAACTTGAATGTCATTTATAATGATGGATAATGAAATTGTGATAACAGGGCAAAATATGATGATGGGACCAAAATGATTTTTAAATTTTTGTTTAAGAAATAATTTTCATGAACAATGTTAAACAATTTTAAAAATATTGTCATGGGTTGAGTGTCCCCCTCCCCCCAGCCCAATTGTTGTTAACAACATTACATACTTACTTCATGGAAAACCAGGGTGCCTTGAAAATAAATAATTATTAAAAAAACCCCATGTCAACTATGATAGTAGGTTGTTTGAAAAAATTAATTAAATTACCTAAAATGGAATTTTAGCTTATTTCAAAATCCCATTATCATTAATGATATTACATAGTTTTAAAATATTTAAATCATTTAAAACCCATTGTTGTCAACAACATTGGTTAATTTTGAAGAAAATCATGGCACCTTTGATGAAGAATGAAAAAAAAAAAAAACCCATTGTTGCCAATGAAAATTATAAATAGGTTTGAAATAATTTTTTGCACCTTTAGAAGAGGGGGAAGAAAAAACCCAATGTTGTCAACAACATTAGGTCAGTTTGGTTTATATATATATATAATTTAATTAAAAAAAAACAACAATGAGCATGGGGTGGATGTTAGCATAATAATGGTATATAGTTTAAGTATTTTTAAAATAATGGCACTTAGAACCATAGCCATGAAACACATTAATGGAATTTACATTATATTATTCAACAAATGTTATATCATATATAATTAAATTATTTGTCATGAGGTTCTTGTTAATTAAAATTATGAAAATTTTTAATCCATAATAATTTAATTATTAAATAAAACATTCATCCACAATTTTGATGAAAGTTTTATTTATTAAAAACATGTTTTAAATGCAATTACTTTTTCATCCATAGTGAGGATGAATGTTTACATTCATCCCCATGTTTGCTTCTAAGTTTATTGGTACAACATTCATTTTGTAGTTAAATTCTTAGGTTTTACTTGCATGTGTATAAAGGAGAAGGCATTTTTCCATCCCAAGTTCCAAGTTTAAGCTCTAGGCTCAAGCTCTAGGTTCATGTGGTAAATTGCTTTAATAAGACATTTGGTTTCCCTTATGCCCAAGATGATACGTGATGACCAATTAAAATCTAAATAATCATAATGCCCATTGGACTTGATGTTGATTCAAAACATGTGTAGTGATGAAATATTAAGGATTCATGTGGTTTGAGTAGACTATGATCTCATGTTAATATCTTTCAAATAAATTGCATGCCTCCTCAAAGACATTCACAATCACCAAAGTCCTTTGTCATGAATTTCATAGTTAATGTCAACAAAAGGAAACTTACAAAAACAAAAGTTGATGGGATGAAGGAGATCATTTTCTTTAAGTTGTGAGAGCACAACACCTAATGCAAAGTCATAAACATCCATTTATAAGATAAAAAGTCTAGAAGGGTCTACATGAATAAAAAATGGTTGAGCTATCATAAAGGAATCCTTCAAAAATTATAAGATAGTTTCAATTTCAACTTGTTGTGTGAAAGGATGATTCTTTAGAGTTCGACAAGTACAAGGGGCCACTATCATCAAATAATGTGTAATGAAATGCCAATAAAAGTTAGCAAATCCAAGAAAACATTGAATGTCATGAATAAAAGCTATGGTAGGTCAATCCATAATGGTTTTCACCTTACAAGATTTAGATGCAAATGTCATATCTAGAAATGTACCTAATGAATTGACATTTTTTCAACTTGGCATAAAATCCAACTTTCTTGAACTTGTCCAAAACATATCATACATATCATTCACATTCCTTCATGTTCTTGGAGAAAATGAAAATGTCATCAATGTAACAACTAATGAAATCATCCAAGTACTCACAAAAAAATCATTCATGGAACATGGAAAGATGATAGGTGACCATAATGTGTTTGGAATGATGTCTTCCATTCATCACCTTCATTGATGCACACCAAATTATATGTTCCACGTAAATCAATCTTGGTGTACATTTTTGCATGACTTAACTAATCTAATAATCTTGATATCAAATGTAAAAGATATTGATTCTTGGTGATAATAATTTAAGCCATGATAATCAACACACATTCACAATGAACGATCATTTTTCTTGACAAAAAGGATCAAGGAATTAGCTAGGGATTTGGAATGTTGAATGAACCTCTTTTCAATATTTCCATTAATGTATTCTCAAAGCATCATAAGTCCATCTAGTGATAAATTGTAAATGGGTTCAAATTGGGGTTGCACACTTTCTTTAGAATTAATCATGCAATCATGTAGTCAATGCTTTAGTAAGGTGTCAACATTCTTCTTCTTCAACATATATTTGTAATATCAATACAAAGATTACATGTTGTTGCGACTCAACATTTGGTGTAGGAAAAACATAGATCAAGAACGTATCTCCTTTCTTTGTAGTGTGCATGAAATCTTTAATTCCCACAAACAATGGTTTGGAGTACTTGGATCCTTATGTACCAACCAAAGTCTTATTGATGTTTGAGATTTTTCATGTGTTAATTTTCATGTTCATTTTTAAATCCATAACATGTTACATGGGTGAAAGTATGATTGGGTGATACCACTATGAACGTCACACCTTCATTTTTTAGACCCATCGAACTTTGGAAATTTTCTAAAACATTTAAAGAAAAGTTTTCAAATTTTTTTTTGTTACATATAGTATTATGTTGTATAGATTTGAAACTTTAATGATATAAATATATATATTTTTTATGTTCCTATTCATTACTTTTTCAAAAAGTTTTAAGAATGGTATGGTGATCACCTTCCTTCAATTTTTTGGGTTAGAAACACTTTTCAAACAAGGTTTGGGGGATTTTTTAAATATATATTCAAAGCACTTTACATGCTACTATTTGGTTTTCTCGTAAATAATTAGTTGCATAGGTATAATTTTGTTATGATTTTCCAAAGTCTATAAATGTGATTCCTGAAGGGGCCATGTTAACAAGAAATACAATTGTAGCAATTCCCACATTTTAAAAATGCCAATGAAACCTTAAGGCCATATATTTTGGCATGCAATGGATTAACATGAGAAAAACACAATTTATAGTTGTGAAAAAAATTAATGAAAATGGCCCATGAATATTATTTGACTAATTTTGATTCCTTAATCATTCTTTGAAGTGGTCCCTAGTGGGTCCACCTAATCATACTTTTGTAAATGATTATGGTTTTTACCACACATGCTTGTGTTGGAGGTTTCATGTTTATATGCTTTGTGCTTTAGTGCTTCAAAATGAAAACATTTTGCATGTCAATCAACTTGTGGATTATGCAAACCAAACCAAGATAACCTAATGATAATAGGTCTTTTCAAAAATGAAATTACATTGAAGATAACTTTGCTAATGTGCAACCCAACAATAATTTCAAATATTTTGATCTCATGTGTTGAAGGACTTGAAAAAAAAACTCCAACCATCAATGACATTGATTGGTACTAGTATTTCCTTTTTCACCAAAACCAATTTATCTTGTTGCATTAATCCCTTGTCAATGAAACATATAGATGCATTAAATCAAGAAATTCTTGGGTTTCCATTGCCACAAGCTTATTAGATTTGATAATCACTAGTAATAAGCTAAAACATGGTGATGGATTAAAAAATAATTCTTGAACATTTTCATTGCATTTACATTTCAACTTCATGATCCTTATTAGGACTAGACGTCTTCCTTTCCCAAGTCTTGAAGCTATGGATTGGTAACATAAGTGGCCCATGTTATATATTGACCCTAGTTTTTTGAACATTCACAAGTAACATGACCTCATTCTCCATAATACAAACAAAGATAGTTTCCACATCACCATTGCTTCTTTTGCTCCATGAGGGGCTTGAATTGTGTTTCATTAGTTTGCATGGGATTGTCCTTTGGTGAAGCTACTAGTGGTTGGTTCAATGACATGGGGGATGTGTAGTTTTTTTTACATGGGAAAAAGTTCCCATTTTATATTATGCAACATTCAAAAAAATAGTTATTGCATCAAATCACTTGCGCAATAACTTGATTTAAAGTTGTAGGATCTAGCATAGTAAGCAACAAATCCTTCATGTCATTATGTAAGCCAAATTGAAATTGGCTTAAGAATGTAGCTTCATCCATGAAATATCACATGCCAATTATATAAATTCAAATGTGTACATAACAACTAGGCATGATCCTTGGTGAAGGGATTGTAACTTGTTTGTTAGGATGCATTCTTTATTCAAATCTCCAAAAGTGGTACTACGTTTTTTGATGAATGATTCAAATCATTAAAAAATGAAGACCAACATTTTAACCAAAGTGTCAAGGTTGTGTTTGATAACATATGTCAATGAGTACAACTTGGGCTAGGTTGTTTAAATAATGATGAGGATGAATTTGGATTACTAGGTGCACTAGTTGACAAAACCCCAAAACTTTGAATGTGTTCCATCAAATTTGTTAGGGAGGTTCATTTGTGGTTCATTTGTTCAAGATTGCATTGTGGACACACACCCAAAGGATGTCAAGGCTTGATTTCTTTGAGAATGAGTGATTGATTCATGAAGGATTTGATTTTCTTGGTGCATATATGTGTATGAACAATAAGAGATTTTCCCATGGATGCAATCATGCCTTAACATAGATATTGTTTCCAAAAAAAATGATAACAAAAACAATAATAACAATAGAAGTAGCAATGGGAGTTTGTTCAAATTGTCACATGCATGAAAATAACCAAGACAAAAGTACTTCCAAAGGACATGAACATATTATGACAAAAAAAACATAAATGTAAGTCCAAACATGAAACATAAAAATCAAAGATAATAACAAGAAATGTGAAAAATGTAAGTTCAATAAGATTTTATTAAAATAAAGTGCATGGAAATGGAAGCATGAAAATGATAAATCTATTATGCAAGATCATACTTTAGACTAGTCTTGAATGTATTAAAGGTAATGACAAAAACTACATTATTTATACATTGTTGAGGACTTAATTCAAGGAAAAATATTTCAAAATATTTCAAAATATTTAAAATATCTCAAAATATTTCAAGAAGCTTTCTTGGGCAGATTTTTAATTACACTATGAATGCATAGTGGATGAAAGAATGAAAGGTGTCCTCATGAATGATTTTCATCCCTATGATGATGTTGATGATGATGTTGGTGATGATGTTGTACATAACATGTTGTTGATAATGTTGGACATGATGTTAACAATGTTATCCATGACAACCTAGGCCTAGTTAGGTTTACCTAGGCATGCATGTATGTACATGCCTAAGATAGCCCAGGTACAAGTCTAGGATAACATATGTTAATGTAGATTTGTTTAAGTTAGGTCTTGATTAACCTAGGTTAGTTAATTTAAGGAGGGCACCTAGGTTGTTAAAGCCCAGGGTCAAACCTTTGCACTTGCAAAATTCTTAACCATGTTAGCCCACTAGGTTGTTTAGTCTATGGTGCTTAAGGTACCCAGTCTATATTACCTAGGTCTAGGCTACATAACCTAGGTTAAGGACATTGCAACACACCATTAAATTACAATAAATGTATCAACCACCCATAAATTTACATAATAAATTAAAACACTAAACAACCATTATTTGGGGGTTGTCAAATGTGTGAAATTATTGCCACATGACCTAAACCATTGTTGAAACCATTATGCATGTGTCTTAAACCACGGGTTTTGTCACATTCCAACCAAAAATGAGTGGAATGTGTAATGACTTAGGTTACACTTTCTAATATACATTCTTTCAAATAACACACACCACATGGGAAACATTCACACTCAAACCTCTAAGGACAAATTTAAAAGATTGCCAACATCACCATCACCATCGTAGAAGCCATAAGGGTCTACAGAAGTTAAAATCCCATTCAAAAAAATGACATCAAGAATAAAACACAATTATTATAAACATAACAAAGGCTGAATTACCTTTTGGTAATACCTTTGAAACCAACACACATGCCATAAAATGTTTGTTTTACCATTTGGAGAACCATTGGGTTTAAGGCAAAACTCTTGTAAGGCCCTAAAGGTTGAATTACAACTTCAAAGAACCACCAACATCAAGAGAAAGTTGTGAGAAGGTCTATAGAATTGAGTCACCACTTGAGTGCACCACCAAGGTTAACACAAACTTCATAGAGGGTCTACAAAACATAATTCCAACTTATCAAAGCCTTTAAAACCAGGATAGACATCGTAAAAGGTCTACATAACATCACGACAACTTGAGACACAACAGGCTATATATAATTCCTAGAAGGCCTATTGAACATCAAGACTTCTTAAAGGAATTAAAACAAACCTTTTTGCGAGTGTGCAAAACATCAAAACAACACATGAAAGTGGCACCAAGGCCAAGACAAACCTCCTAGAGGGTCATAGCTTGGCATAATTCCAACTTGGGAAATGACCTAAGGTTAAGGTAGACCAATCAATATATTTTAAATGGTGGATTACAACTTAGGAGAGCTACAAGGGCCAAGATAAACCTCCAAAAGGGAATATACAAATGACTTACAACTTGAGAGAATCATCAAAGCTAAAATATAAGGTTTGCAAAGTTAATTGCAACTTGAAAGAAACATCAACACCAAGGTAGACCTTTTAAAGCCTCTACATAGTTTGAATGAGGGTTTGAAAGAATGAACATGACCAATTAAAGGTCCTAGAGGCTTTGGAACGATTTCATGCCCACTTGAAAAGGACTTAAAACATTAAGACATAATTCTTAGAGGGTCTACAAAGCTTGAATTATGACTTGAAATATCCATCAATACCAAGATAAACCTTTTATAGGCTTTGGATTTTTTTTATTATGATTATGTAATTATCATTCAACCACCTAGACAAAGGTGTTAGAAGCATCACAATGTTTGAATCACTATTTAAGAAAACCATCATTGCCAAGCTAGAAGTTGCATAACCTTTATGTAGTTACACAATAAGGCATAAGACATCTACAATTACCACGAGACAAGAACACCACCCAAGGCAAAGTCCATAATTGTCACATTTGAAGAAGTTTTTATTGCAAAGTTTATTGTGGAGATTGTGAATTGTATTCATCATTGAATTTTATGTGGTCCCACATTTACAAATAATTTTTTTAACATTCCTCTTCAAGCAAAAAATACTCAAGTGAAGAGAATGCCTCTTAAGCCCTTGTCAATTACTTTATCTACAATTAATCGAACTTGTTACACTTAGGTGCAATCATAGTTAAATGAACCAAAAATGATGTTGACTAACAACCAAAAATGTTAATTTTGTTACATATACTTATGTGGTGCCACTTTTATTCATGAGATGTTGTGTTAAATGATTGATATGAATGTCAAAAAAATTAATTATAAGTATTTTGAAAAACATGTTGTAAAATATTTCATTCAAAAATTCCATTCTATGAAAAGGTGAAAAGGACCAAGTAAAAACTTGTAATCCTTGAGTCCTTTCTCATTGTTGTCTCATTTAATATTTGTGATTTTACCCATTTGATAATCTTTGATGCATGTCATTCCACACTTTCACCCACAACTTTATGCCATTCATTACTTAATAAACTTAAATGTTAGAGAATGAAAAGGGTAGTAAGGAGGTGTGACAAACATGAGCTACTACAATGACATTAAGAGGTGGATGTAGGGTGTTACAACTCAAATTAATGTTTTTGTTTCAATATCACAATGTTACAATTTTGCAATTTTGGTTTTCATTGTCATGGGCATGAAAACAACCAAGACAAAAGGGATTTTGAAGGACATGAACAAAGCATGACAAAAAGGAAAACCTAGTTCTAAGTCCAAACTTGAAACATAAACGCCAAGGACAAAAACATGAAACTTGTGTGCAAAATGTATGCTAAAACAAAAAAATTATGAAAACATGTAAAAAACCAAAACATTACTACAATGTAAAATTGTACCCAAATTTAGTGTTGAATAGATTGAAGGTAACACGAGGAGAATTATTTCCATTTATGCATTATTGGGGATCTACTTCAAGGAAAAATATTTAATTTTTTTTCAAAAGATTTCAAAGTTTTTTCCATTAATTCAAGATGTTTCAAAACATTTCAAAACATTTTAGATTATTTTTAAAAAATTCATATTAATTCAAGACATTTCAAAATACTTCAAGGAATTTTTTTGGGCCAAGTTTTTAATTCCATTATGAATGTACAAAGGATGAAAGGTGGATGTTCATGGTTGAACTCCATCCATTATGATGTTGGTGATGATGTTGGGGATGGCATCCATGAGAGTCATAACTTTACAACTTTAATTTAGTTAAAAGTTTAAGTTTTGGGGTATAAATTGTGTGAAGTTCTAACACTTGATGTGATTCACATCACATGCACTTAAAGGATTATGTTTACCATGCAATAAAAAAAAGTTTGAAAAATTTGACAAAAATTGCCACACAAGATGGGAAAGGACCACAATGATAACAAAAAGGCCTCCCAAATTGTCATGACATTAATTTTGAACTCACAACAATAGTTGGGGCATGAGAATAGATGTGGGTTGGGAGAGTGTCGCAATATTCAAACACACTCCCACAAGTGTGGGAGAATGTAAGGAAGTGAGTCCTAAACATTCCCAAGTGAAATCACTTTGGGAGATGTATTCCCATGAGAGTTTGAAATCTTTGAAACAAGAGTGTAAATAGTAAACATGGTTCAAATGAAACCCCCAATATACCATTGAAAAGTCTTGAAATTAAAATATCAAAATTAAGATCACATTTTTCATTTGGAGTCATGAATTAAAAATCATGGCCAAAATAAAAATTGGAAGTCAAATTGACAACTTGACTCCTAACCATTAAAACCCAAGAAATGGGGATCAAATTATTTCCAAATGGATAATGCAATATGGTATTAAAAATATCTCGTCAAAGGTTATAATGTTTCGTCTAAAATATTGTCAATCAAACTCAATATGTAGGAACTATGAATCCACATGGGATTTAAATGGGATTCGTAACTTGACAATTTTTTGGACTTCCATTAGGAATCTCAATTTTTTTTGATCATTTTGATATAACCCCCATCACCAATCACATATTATATTATAGGGAGTAAAGTGGTGTGTCCCCTCAAAGGTTTGGGTTATGTGAATCATATGAGTTTGGGTTGTTTATGATTAAGTCCTAACATCACTTGGTTCCATGTGCTTGAACACCCTTGTTGTTTGGTTTGTGTAGGTTTAACTTATTTGTGAATTTGCACCAACATTTTATCCTATTCCCATTTCATAAGGTAGAAGGTTGTGTTGGAGCTAACGAGCATGCTTGGGTGACATTCCACCACAACTTTAGGAATTTGCAAGGTATTCACCCTTGACACCATTTGAAAAGCCTAGAGACTTGTCACAAATGGTTACATCATAAACTTGCCCCCTATAAGGTATAGTGCTTTTACAACACTTTGACAATGTATTCAAGGTTAAGTGCTAACTAAATGTTAATATAGTCATTGATATGATGTTGTGATTGTGTTGTAACACATAGTGATGATCAAACAATGTGTTACAACGCAATCACAACATCATATCAATGACTACATCAACACTTAGTTAGCACTTAACCTTGAACACATTGTCAAAGTGTTGTAAAAGCACTATACCTCGTAAGGGGCAAGTTTATGATGTATGTCATGGGTGTGATAGTCATTAAAAACATTTTTGTTTTCCCTTGTGTTTCCTAAACACAACTACAATTACATACACTATCATTTTCTAAGGTGTTTAAAACCTTTTAATTATCACTTGTGAAAGTTGAAAAAAAAGCTCAATTTTTTTGATGACAACTTTAGAACTAGACCTTTTCATAGGCTTGTTCAAATGGGTGCCCCCTTCCACCACAAGCATGCCCTTGTTTGCAAAAACTTTTGCGCATTTATTTCTTTTTATTTCTGCACCATTCACCCATTCTTTTACAAGTTTTTTGGATCGCCCTTTTTGCAAACTTCTTTCTTTGCACCTTTACAATGTCCTTTTCTCACATTGAGACTTTTTCATAACACCTTTATCTTCATCTTTTTCTTGTTGTTTTTGTGATTTTTTTTGTTTTCTTCTTTCACAACAAACACACAAGCTTTGCAAAAGCCCTTGCAAAGGGCTAGAGAAACACATTTCTCTAGTAATACATGCAATAATTGTGTTCAAAATTTTCATTCCAAGAAACAAATGGGGCAACGATAAGTAAAACCTTTAAATAATCCAAGGATTCAAAAATGACACAAACATTAACTATTGAATTTTTTTCTTCCTTTCATTGATTTTATCCCTACAATGGACAATTTACAATAAATTGAATCCATGAATGTTTTTTGGCTTGGATGTGGATTTGACTTTCTTGGAATCTTGACTACATAGAAATGTGATGTATGATTATAAAAATGTTAAGACCTTTGGTTTTAAATTTGAAAAGAAGGTAGAAACATGCCAAAATAAGTAATTGGGAGCAAATAATATATGAATGAAAAAGATGATTTTGAATGGAAAACCCAATAAATGGTTTTCAATCTATACAATTAAGGGTAGCACCATGAGAAATGCAAGTTCTCTTGGTAATAGAACAATATATATTTACATGAATAATTATTATGCAAATTTTTAAATACAAGAAGAAAAAGTCATCAATAATAACTTAACCAATGATAAAAGAAATCATAAAAAGAAATATTAACATGAATTAGTGCTGACATTCAACCCCCCAAGATAAAAACACAACCTATTTGGACGTTTAGAATGTTTTTGGCATATTTCATCATTATTGGGTCAAAATTCAAAACCTATTTAGGGGGCAAATTGGAATGTAATTTTATTTTGGTGGGATGTAATTCAATGGTTTGGATAATTGATTAAGTAAGTAAACAATAAGTACTAAAGTAATCAAGTAAGTAAATAATTGAGTGGCTAACTAATAACTAACAAACATTAAGAAATAATTGAATTATGGATAATACGATGAGGGTTTTTTTTTTTCCAATTATGTGATATAAAAATCTGGTGAAATTTTCCAAAAAGTTAGATTTTTTTTTTTCTTAGAGTATTCCAAAAAAATTCCAATTATTTGGGTAGGGAAAAGACAGAATTTGTTGGAGAAAAAAAAAAGACACTGAATTATAGGACATCTATTTAACCCCAATTCATACCCAG
>Ga0209208_10009225_pt1 | contig 13005 bp, 9 predicted proteins | sample S1TSphfallax_3_FD_187694 | JGI IMG/M metagenome (GOLD analysis project Ga0209208, IMG submission 187694) | Host-associated microbial communities from peat moss isolated from Minnesota, USA - S1T2_Fd - Sphagnum fallax MG (SPAdes) (version 2) | ecosystem: Host-associated > Plants > Peat moss >...
TAAATCTTTATCTTTTGACAAAACCTGTTTACTTATTGGCTAAACTTCTACCTTTTGACAAAACTAATATTTTTTCTTGGCTAAACATTTGTCTTTTGACAAAACTTCTTTACTTATTGATTAAATTATTACATCTTGACAAAACCTTTACCTTTTTCTTGGCTAAGCCCTTATCTTTCAATAAAACTACTATCTTTACTTGGCTAAATTTCACCTTTTGACAAAACCTTTTTACTTATTGGTTAAACCATTACACGTGAACATAACCTTTACATTTTATTAGCTAAACCTCTATCTTTGAACAAAATTAATGTTTTTTCTCAGTTAAAGTTCCACCTTTCGGCAAACCTTCTTCATTTCTTGGTTAAATTTCCACCTCTTGGCAAAACCCATATCTTTCCTTGGTTAAACCTTTATATTTTGGTAATTAATATATATTTTTTCATTAAACTCCCACCTTTCAACAAAACCTTTTTACTTCCTAGCTAAACCTCCACCTTTGGGTAAAACTAATGTCTTTTTTTAGTTAAACTTCTACACTTCAATAATTTATTTATATATATTTTTTACTAAATCACTATCTCTTTGGTATTGTTCACACACAAAAAATTCTTAAAGATATTATGGAAGGTGATGATGATTATCGTCAATGAAAGTATTGCAAAAATCAATGCATTTAGGGTTGAATAAAATTTCAACACATTTTTGAAATGATTTTGCAATATTTTTTTTAAATGGACAAATCTCATTAACCCACCTTAAATCACAATGCAATACCTTCATCCACCATTAACAAGTTGTATTACATACCCAATATGCAATAACATATTAAGGTTCATGTCTAAACTAACATTTGTTGGTCCAAGTCTTACCTTATGTGAACCTTTGACCTCAAAATGTAATATTCACATTGGTATTTTGTCGAAACCACATGTTGAACATGACACATGCAATATTCACATATAAACAAATCCTAAATTGGGAAAACATGTAGGTATATAAATATTACATAATTGGTTGATACAATAGTCGACATTTTAGGACCCATATGTGGGTGTTGCATAGTTGCAATAATTGTTAACCAAAAAAACTGGTGAAAATTTTGACAATGCAATGTGGGTGTTGCAATGTGGCAATGTTGCCAAAAATAGTTTAACGATATGGACATGGGTATTACATAGTTGGTAAAAAAAAACCAATGAAAAATTTGGGAGGTTAATGTGGGTATTATGGGGTGAAAACATTATAATATGCAATATGAAATATTCATATGTAGGTATAATTGCATGTCCAAACAAATGTTATGTTTATTATTAATGTTTTATATTTTTTATTTAACTAACACAACAAAATTTGAATTTGTAAAAAAAATAAAATAGATGAATTAATGCAAACTTTGAAGTAAATTTAAAATTCAAAAATTCACTAAGATTTTTTGGAAACATTCACATGTCTATCGTGTGTTCTTATTTTGGCACCTATATATAACCATCACTATCACCACATTCACAACATATAACATAAAAATACCTTAAATGGTACACCACATCCAAATTAGGGCATAATTTTGGCTTTGTAATTTTTCGTGTTATGTTAGTGATTTGGTTTTTTATGTTTTGGGTTTGGACTCTTGCGTTGTTGTAAATGAGTTAGTTTTTGAATCGCCAAAAGTGATTTGAGGTCACACAAGATGAGGTTATATCCAATGACAAATATCCCAAACCCCATTCACACATGAATTGATTCAAGATTAATTAATTAACTTAATTAAATTAATTTACCTCTAGTTAACTAGGACTTAATTAAGCAGCTAAACTAACACACCTAACATGTCATTGGTTGCCATAATACCAAATGGCAAAAACTAATTTTTTAGTTTCTATGTACACATAAATTACATGTAAAATGTACTAAACCATAAGATTTGTGTCCAAGAAAATGCAAATGAATAAGTCCATGTTAAAAACAAATAGTTTACTTCTTATGCATCATTTATGATTTGAAATTGATAGATATATTTTATAAGTTCAAACACAAAATACTAGAATTTTATGTTAAATTATCACCCACCTAAACTAACTTTTAAGGATTTGACACTATGTTGAACTTGACAATAGACCCCTAATCATTCAAAACTTTGTTCCTATAACATACGTTATCCAAATCTAGTTTACATTAGTTCATTGGAAAACTAGCTACAAGATGCACATGCCTACCAAATTTCAAGCTTTGCACCCAAATCAGTAAAATGTTATGCCATAGAACCCAAAAGGGTTTCACAAAAATAGATAATTCAACTTGACAACATACCTCTAATCACTCAAAACATTGTTCCTATCCATACGTTATCCAAATTTAACTTGCATTAATTCATTGGAGAACTAGCTACAGGGTGCACCTAGTTACCAAATTTTAAGCTTTGCACCTAAATCAGTAAAAAGTTGTGCCATAGAACCCAAGAAGGTTTCATGAAAACAAAAAGTTCAACTTGATAATAGACCTCTAGTCACTTAAAACATTGTTGCCATCACATAATTTATTCAAATCTAGTTTACATTAGTTCATTAAAAAGCTAACTATAGGTGCATTTGCCTACCAAATCTCAAGTTCTTCTCCTAAATATAAAAAAAGTTATGCCACAAAACTCGAAAGGTTTTGTGAAATTTTTCTAAGATTTCAAGCTCCCAAAACTACCTTTATTCACTTCCATTCTTTCAAAGGTATTATTATCATCCAATCTATTCTCCTTCTTTCCACCTTCTACTAAAACTAATCACTTTTTTTCTCCCAAGGAAAGTTGTAGGAATAAGTTTTCAAAGATTCAAATTGAAAATTATGTCCAAAAAAGAAAGTCCAAAATAATCCAAATTCGCATATTTAAAGAAATGGAGAAGGAAGGGAATGAAGGAAAACTTCAACTTAATGGCCAATGAAAGTTCTAATGTTTGGTGGCCAATAAAAGGTTCCAATGTTTGTGGCCCTTGAAAGGTTCCAAGCTTGGTGGCCCATGAAAGGTTCCAAGCTTGATCACCTTTGGAAAGAAAAGGAAAAAATCCTCTTCACCTTTTTTCATTGCCCCCCCCCCCCCAAATTTTTTTACTTAAATTTTTTTTTCCATTGATCTTAACGTTTTACTTTACCATGGTTTTAGACCGTTACTTTAAACCTTTCCTTTCTTTTCTTTAACCTATAAATTATAACCATGCATCTCGATGTACTAAATCTTCAACACATTCATTGCTGAATTAATTCTAATTGAAATTATTTTCCTTTCCTTAAATTCATGGTGTCACGCATGACCACGTCTTACGGGCCTCAAGCCGCACAAGTGAATGAAAAACCGTCTCAGGAGTCATTCCTAGATTTGACATTGACACAACATCCTTGTGATGAAGATCCCAAACTACGAGAAGTGTGTCCTTGTCTTGAAGTTCAACCCTTTCAAGTTTAGTATTATCGAAATTTTCCAAATTCTTACACTTTGGTGATTTTGTTACAAATTAATTTCTCTTCTAATCACGAACCTGAAACGGTTTGCAAAGGTTTTTACAAAACTAAAAACATTTTCATCTTAGCATGGTTTTCAATTATGGCATTGGACACTATTGTTGGTTGCGCGGTCCAATTTATCAATTGCCTTTTAATAACAAGATGGATTATTTAGTTCGCACCATTGGACGCATCTTAAATTTCTTACAATTATGAAGTATTATCGTGACGTAATTCAAGACTCAACATGTAATCATAGTTCCTTGTTGAGCTTATCCATAACATGAATAAAAACTTCATTCATCATGAAATTCATGTTGCTTTGCCACCCTATCACACTATTTATTTGAAATGTTATGTTGTTTCGAATTAATCTTACTTTAACAATGTTTAAAGATTATTCTATCTCCAGTGGACCTTTCATTGACATCCCTTCAACTACTTCACAAATCCCAAACATCTTCGCTTACACGACTACCCATTAAATATTAGAACAACACTAATGTTTTGTTGAACATTATGAATTTTGGTGTCTACTTCTAACCCCAACCCTTTAGAGATTTTCACCCCTAATCATGCAATTGGGGTTCTAAAACTATGATTACAAACTTTCGTTGAAAAAAATAATTAACCCTACACTTCATTCATCTAACATCAAATTTTGAGAAAAAAAACAACCCCCATGCAACCATGTGCACTCATCATTTTTTATTATAACATGAAGTTGCTAAAAACCCCTAATAGCCTCATCACACCCCAATATGCCTGATGCAATTCTTAAAAATTGAAACTACTACACATGGTTGTGTTAGTATGGCTCACAAAGTGCTCCTCCACAATCTCTTCCATCCACTATTCCTACATATGGCACTTTTACCAATACTTAAGGTAATTCTACAACTAAATTACTTCATACATGTGCAACAAATTTTACCTAGTGTTTCTAACAAAGCTGTGGGAAATAAATGATGTAAATTGAGTGGTGACATGGCATCTGCTTTCAAGAAGTTAATTGAATCTTTAGAAAAATTTATGACTTTGAAGCTTGAATTGCAAAGGGAGGCAATTGAAACTACAAAGTCCATTGCCCAATTTATGATTACAATGGAAGAAAGGTCTAGGAAAGAAAGTAGAGAACAAACTTTACAATTGGCACAAATTTTTGTAGCTCATATTCAAAGCCAAATGTCCTCCAAATGTTCTAGAAAATTGACAAAATATTTGCATCTATATTTTGTATGAATACAATATCCATACAAAGTGCAACTATTGTATGAAACATGAGTTTTATTTATTAATTGATGTGTTTTATATAAAGCAACAAAATGTGAATCTATTCTCTAGGATTACATTGTACCTAGGATTTAAATAACACATTTCACATTTCCTCACTAGTAGCCTTGGCTCTTTCACCTTCTTGTGGAACTAATATACACACACCAACAAAACCCACAAAATGATGTCCTTGTGCTTGAACATCACAAACCACTAGTTTTGGCATACCTTGTAATTGACAAAAATTATGCAAGGTATAATATGCCAAATTAATCATAGGGGCTTGACTAGCACGAACATCAAATTTTTTGAAAATCCTCCATCAATTTTTTAAAGTTCCAAATGCATTTTCAATCAAAACATGACCTTTATTTCAAGGTTTCTAACCTTTCAATAGATATGGGCAAATAGGATATGTTGCATTCCCAAGTAGGTAAGGTTGAATATGCACACCTTCAATAGTAACAACTGGTTTTTGCAAAATTTGTCTTCATTGAAGATAATAATATAAACTTGACATTTTGAATTGTCTTTCGTCTACCACTACACATGGTTTACCAACACATGCATTCCAAAAAAACATATCACAATCACACACAACTTGAAGCACTATATTGTGAAAGCGTTTCCTATTATAAAAATTTGCAACAAAAGGTATGATTTACTTATTTGGTTTTGCACTTAAAGGAATGTGTGTACCATCAATCACACCACAAATTTGTTGTAGACTTGTGATGTCACGAAATCACTCAATGATGTTGAACAATTGATCTCTAGTAGGAGTGTGAACATAAACTAAAAACAACTTGTCACCATTAGACATAACATCACATACTATGTAGGTATATTTCATAATTATAAATGCACTTACACCATATAATGCATTCATTCTCTTAGGAGAAATTCCATGTGCTAATCAATATAAAACCATTTTCATAACTTTTTTGAGAGGGATAGGTGTTCTAACAAATTGAGTTGCAAATGGATAAATAAATGGTGTCAGCTCTTGTAATAAATACTCAAATGTTAAAAATGTCATCCTATAATATTGAAGGTACTTCCTATCAAACATTTTTGGTGTACAATGCAAGACATCACCTTTAATAACATCAAAATGTATTTTTTGTTAGGGTTCAACCCACCACATCCTATTTTTTATTTTGTTTCTCCAAGTAAGCAATAGAAAATATGGCTCCACACAAAGACTTTTTTAGATTGACCACTGGCATGGGGAGGATTTGAGTAGGTTTTGGGGTATGAATGTTGGCAAGGAGCACCAAAAAATTTGCAAACATAAGTATTGTGTCATCTTGGGCCATGGTTTTTTTCCACAAGGTCTAAAAAACAAGGGTTGTAGAATTTGGGCTCAAAATACAAAGGATTGAAGTTTGTGAGCTTCAAACCCTAATTGTTAATGAAAAGAAAAAAGATGATCCTTGTTGAATGATTGATTGGTTGGAAACAATTGGTTAAATTTATGGTTAAAAGCAAAAGTTGAAAAAAATATGAAGTTAACTTAATTTGGTTGGGGTGAATGATTGTATATTTTTTCTTCCACCAATGGGGAACAAGAAGCAAGTCCCACATGCCCACATGGTTTAAGAAATGGGAGACCAAGAAAAGAAAATTTAAAAATATCAAGCCCCCACCATGTGCCCATGTGCTTGACCCAACCCAAAAAAAACCTAAAGGTGTGGGTATCTTAGGTAAGGGCTTCAAAAAAGAAAAAAAACCAAGGGGCAAGGTAGTTGAACAATGGACTAACCTTGCACATGAAACCCATTGCTCACCCACCACGTCATCATTTCCCCAACAAGCATTGTGGTTCAACTCCGCTAGGGAAACCCCATGTGCGTAGCATAAGATTGAACTAGTCTCCATGATTGTGCCAATTGGTTGTTCTATCCACAGAATGGGTTGTCTTTATCATTCGCCTCTTCACCTTACATTAACCAACATTCTACCACAGTCAATTTTTTTGCATATTAACCTTTGACCTTTTTATTTGGGGCCAATTTTTTCCCAACTGTTACCTTCCATACTACCCTCCCACCTAGTTACCCTACTAACCTACCTACTTTACTGACCTACCTCTTAACCTAAACCTTAAACCTAACCAACTAACAACCAATCCCTTACCTATCATTTCTATCTTTTCCTTGCGAAACCTTTATTTCTTCATGGCAAAACCTATATCTATTTTTGGCTAGACTTCTATTTCTTAATAGAACTTATATCTTTTCTTGGGTAAACTTTTTTTTCTTGGCAAAAATTACATTTCTTCTTGGCTAAACTTTTATTTCTTAGCAAAACCTATATATTTTCTTAGCTAATTTTTTTTCTCTTGGCAAAACATTTTTTTTTCTGGTTAAACTTTTGTCTATTGGTAAAACTTGTATCTTTTCTTAGTTAATTTTTTTTCTATTGGCAAAACCTATATCTTTTCTTGGTTAACGTTTTCTTTTTGGGCAAAGCCTATATCTATTATTGGTTAAACTTTTCTTTTGAAGAAAAACCTATATTTTTTCTTAATTAAATTTTTTTCTCTTGGCAAAACGTATATATATTTTTGGCTAAAATGTTTTCTTTTAGCAAAACCTATATCCCTTATTGGCTAAACTTTTATCTCTTGGCAAAACCTAAATATTTTCTTGGCTAATTTTTTTTCTCTTGGCAAAACCTATATCTGTTCTTGGTTAAATTTTTCTTTTTTAGCAAAACCTATATCTATTTTTTGTTAAACTTTTAACTTTTGGCAAAACTTATATTTCTTTTTGGCCAAACTTTTTTCTCTTGGGAAAATGTAAAACTTATATCTATTCTTGGCTAAACTTATAACTATTGGCAACAATTCTATTTCTTCTTGGTAAATTTTTTTTCTCTTGGTAAAACTTATATCTCTTCTTGACTAAACTTTTAACTCTTGGCAAAACCCATATTTTTTTTGGGCTAAACCTTGAGCTTTCAACAAAACATTTTTATATGTTGGTTAAACTTTTACCTCCCAACATTTGTTTTATATCATTTTGTGTAAAACTCTTTATTTCATAGTTAAACCTCTACTTTTATAGAGAGAAAAAATAATAATGGAATCCACAAGGTGCAAAATGAACTTCAATACTTTTTTTTATAAAAATCAATCAAGGACATAAAAAATAATGTTCATTTTAGTTAGAACAAATAATAAAGGAGGTAAGAAGAAAAAAGTTGTATTTTCAATGATTATTTAATTCAATCACTTAAATCATAAAAAAATTAATGTAAAATATATGGTTTTTAAAAGAGGGTTAAATTTACATATAGAGGTTGAAGGTTTAGCATATGGGCATTACAATATTCATGTCAACTTTAGTTTTAACACCATGTTTGTAATGGTTTGGAATTCCCAAAAATAACACCTATTATATGGGTAACATGCAAGTATTGCCTATTATAGGAAATATTAATAGTAGTTGAAGATTTAATCCCAACATGCAATACCCACATATAAAAACAATGCCATTTGTGATTGAAATGAAACTTTTTTTTTGAACTTTTTTTTTTGCTTCTTTTAAATTTTTTTTTTAATTTCTTGTATTTTTTATTTCTCATCCTAAAATTTCCTTTATCTTTTTTCTTGTTCTAAATGATTTTTTTTCTATTTTTTCTTCATAATCAATTTTAAATTTCTTTATTTATTTTTTTTTAAAAAAAAGATCAAAACTATTTTTTTCAATTTTTGTTTATCATTTTAAACAATTTTTGCATATTTTATGCCCAACATTTGGGTATTATGTGAAACATGAAAAAATGTGACCAACATTTTATGCCTCAAATGTGAGCATTATACAATTTTTTTTTACTTTTTCTTTTAATATTTTTCATCACAATGTGAAAAATGAAAAATGAAAGTATTGTATACAATGGACCAATCATACAATGGTGGAGCTTGAATGAAAATGGACTTAGATTTTGTAATACCCTTATGATAAAATTGGGCCCCATTGGAATTGAAATGCAAAAAAACCAAATCCATGCAATTCCCATATAATTTATACTACCAATTATATTTCATTTATGTAAAGGGGTAAAAGCAGGCTAATAAGAGCCAACAACAACCTCCTAAGTCACTATGATTAGTCCTGAAAAGATGATGTGGTAGCACATGATTGAATGAAATGTCCTAAGGTAGTGTTAAACAACAGTGCTTCAACAATGTTTTTACATTATTTCACTATGCTGAAAAACACCTGTTAGGAATTTTTAAATGTGCTAAAAGGTATTCTATATTTATTGGATTATTTTCAATTCTTACAAGATGTTAAATTAACATATTAGAAAGGGCTTCACATAAATACAACATATATTTTCAACATTAACTTAGTGTATGAAACTTATGAACATCAAAACCAAGGACTAATTACACCAAAATTGGCTCCTATTAGCTTGGTTTTACCCAAAGGTATTAATATGCGGGCATTAAAAATATTTGCCCTTCCATCACTTAGGTTAGGGTTACTAGAAAGTCCAAAAAACTACAATACTTACATTGTCAATATCCAATACAAATGTCAAAATATGGGTGAATGTAATTCTTACACATTCAATTATGATTATTCATTGCGTACACCAGAAGAACAAATACTCTCATCATATTTTGAAACATGTTGATATTGCATTACCTTCATCCAAAAAGGCATTTCCTTGCTATGAAAATGAATTCATTAACAGTACTTGAATCTATAACCCCATGTTACATTACCTATATCCACTCAAAAAAGTCTTCACTACAAAAACAACAAAAAAGACAATACCTACATCAAAATGGTAAATCCCCTGTTGGAAAGGTTATGGGATGGACAATACCTTCATATATCACAACAAAAAGTCATTGTGTCCCATGTAATATGTGAAATTCTATGCAATATGATAAAACTTGTTCACTAACCTTAAATTAATATACTTTAATTGTTTGAATTAATATGGTGTTACTAATACATAAAGAGTCCAAATCCACTAACAAATTCACTAGGTTTTGTAGTAATTTTGGTGAATTTTAGTCCTAATAATTTCCTAGTAAATTCATCAATTGTTTAGTGATTGACAACGAGTTGATGCAAAGAAATAATTTCACTAACATATGAACAACTTTTTTAAAAATATATTTTAATTATTTAATATTAATTATTTCATTCATTCAATTTTTTTAAACTTGAAAGTTTCAAAAAGATTTGAACCCATCTACCTAAGTAGGTAGAAAACTGGCACCTATTTACTTGTGTAGGTAGAAATAAGTAGGAAAGGGAAAATCTAATTGGAATGAATAGCCAAAAAATATTTCATTCATGTCATAATTACCACTTAAGGTCAAGGATTTTTTCACTCATCCGAAATTGGCATATGCATATTTGTGTGAGTAATCAAGGGAAAACATGTTCTTTATATAGCTTGTGAGATGAGATTCAAAGACAAAACATATGGGTTAAACCTTTTACTTGCACTTCAATTTTAAATTGAGATGCAACTAAAACGTTTCCAAAATCCAACTTTAATTAGTAATATCTTTATCATATTATGTCCAAATGAAATGATTTAAATTCCATTCTAATTTTTTTTCCAAAATCTACACATAAAATTTTTTTAAATAATTTTAAAAAATTCTTGAATTGAAAAAAATTGCATGTAAATCTTGCACTTCAATACATTTCAACATGACATTTTTTTTCTTTAACCATCATTATCTTTTTCATACTTTGTCCAAATGAAAGAAAACATTAAAAATATGAATTTTTTTTTGTATTACATAGTACATTTTAGTTATGAAAATATTACAAATAATTCATAAAATATGATGTATCAACATATAATAACATTATTTTCAAAACCATTCAATGTTACATAGTGTATTTAAGAAATATAATACATTTAAATATGGTATATTAAACAAATAATTTTTAATTTTTATATTATAATATGAATTTGATTATATGATTATAAATAACTTTTATATATATTCAGTTTATTCACAAATATTTTTATTAATATATTATATAATAAATACATGTTGTCATATATTTTATATAAGTGATCTTATATGATAAAACTATTGGATCAAAAAATATATATATAATATGTTATGTATTTTATATGTTATATACATTTGATCTATTATAAACTATTCATTATATATTTCTATGTTCAAAAATATTGAATTTCGATTTGTTTTGTTATAAAGATATTTGAACATATTATCAAATAAAAGCGTAAAATAAAATCTGACTTACTTTTCAGAATTAAAATAAAATTATATATATATATATTTTGAAAAGTTTAATCAAGAAGAAGAGATATAGATTTTGCCATTGCAAAATGAATGGCTTAGGTGGTTAAATGGGGTAGTTGGGTGAACATGGGTGGTACACAGTGAAATGTTTTTTGAGTAAACCAACCTGCATGATTGCACCAATTCAATTACAAACACAATTTAATATCGAGAGATACACTTTGAATTTTTCCTTCACCAATAGCATATGTACCTCCAAATATAATCACCTCATAAAACCGGGAGTAGATGGACAAAAAGTTGCCTCACACACTCCTAGCTTGACTTGGATTTGTATTATCATTTGGTAAATCTTTTTCAATGTTTGGTGCTTGAGAAGATCCAACATGAACATAACCCTGATCAAGTCCATTGGGTGTGCCATCTACCTTTGTTGTGCCTTCGAAAATTTGGTTCATCCTATTGAATTAAACCCATGAAGTAGTTGTAAAACCTATAACACCTTCTGCTATCTTTTCTTGAAAATATTTCTTCGTCATCTTGTCCCATTTGTCATGACATTGAGTTGTTATCCTCACACTTTCTGCAAGAATGTGTCACAAGCTTTTTCCAAATGTCTTTCCAATCCTTGACTCGAAAATACCCATGGCCAAATGTCAAATATTTCTCCACATACAAATCCAACAAAGTTGACAAAGCATCATTTGATCATTGTATTTCCCTCACATCTCTCCTACTTCGTTGAGATAGAATTGGTCGAGCTATGGTAGATGCATTTGTAGGTAATGCAAGCACTGTAGCTTGAGACCTTCGTGAAGGAGAATGGAGAAGAAGACTCGTGTAAGAAAAATCCTTTGGAGGTGATTGAGACATGTTGAGAAAAGAAGAACGGTGTTTAAGAAGAAGGACCATGTTTAAGGAAGAACTGTGTTTAAGGAAGGACACAATTTTTTTATTTTTTTTATTTTTTTTGAGGTTGTGGGCATGTGGGTTAGCATTATTATTTTTTGGACCATCAAAACAGTATGCAAAACCATGGCGACATGCTTACCAAAAAATAATAATTCTTGAGCAAAATTTGATAACTCTTTTATGAACAAAAACTAGAAATTGTTGCAAAAATCTGGAATTAATGTCCCATTTTGGCAATTTTTCGCCCCCCAAAAACAAACTTCCTAGAACCAGTGTTTTGTGGATCAACAATACAGGGTGACGGGGTGCAGCAAAGTGTTTTTTTTTTTGGGTGCAGAAACCGTGTCTATGTCGCCATATTATGAGGTGAAAAAAAGTCTGAATTTGCCATATTTAGACAATGAGTTTCAGCAAGTCACCAAACTATAAGAGGTTTCTTAAAGTTTTCTACTTTTTATCTGTGAATTGTAGCCAAATTTGGCTAATTCCTCTTGTGGATGATCACCATTTTGCCGATCACAAAATCATAAAACAACTTGCCTCCTAGAAGATCAGAAATTTGAAGGCTTTTTAGGCAGGTGATAAGGGTTTATTACATTGGACCTCACCGTCCTGGGCCTTCTACATGTTGGTGTCTCTTGGCTTTTTCCACACCCACGAAGGAATCAAAATTTGCACCCTTCACAATTGGTTGCAAAAAAGTCCTCGACATGCTGCTGGGCTGCAACTTGCAAGTTGACCCTTCAACATACAAACTTTGAGATTTTGTCAGGAGTAAGTTATGACAATTTGCAAACAAACAAAAATGGCCATGATTTTCATAGTTTAATCTTTCTAAGTTTGGAAGTTTTCCAAGAGTAATTTCCCCACACACACACACACATGTTGGGTTTCTTCCAGTGATTTATTTCTGTTTTTGAAAATTCACCATTTTGCTATAATGACAATTCCTGAGCAACATGGTCAAAGGATCATTTTGAAAAATTTCCCCAAAAAATCATCACATTTCAAGTAAGAAAGTTATGAAATTGGCTAGATTTTTTTTGGAGGATTTGTAATAGTGAGTT
>Ga0209208_10009227_pt1 | contig 13004 bp, 9 predicted proteins | sample S1TSphfallax_3_FD_187694 | JGI IMG/M metagenome (GOLD analysis project Ga0209208, IMG submission 187694) | Host-associated microbial communities from peat moss isolated from Minnesota, USA - S1T2_Fd - Sphagnum fallax MG (SPAdes) (version 2) | ecosystem: Host-associated > Plants > Peat moss >...
GACTTTGGGTTGTGGTTGATTGGTCACAATGTGCGGGTTATGCATTGATTCTTACCCCCATTGCTTGGTCATAGAATGGGAAAAAAAAAAATTTGAACCATTTCTCGATTTGTGCATGTCATCCTTGTGCAAGAGTCATGCTAATTTTCTCTGTATCGTTGCTTGGTCATAGTGAATAACCCATGTGTGGCATTTTATTTTCTATATGTTGAAAAATAAACAAACATTTAACATTGAATTTGATTATCCTACATAGTTATATATATATATATATATATCTAGTCTTCAATAAATATAGTGCTTTCTTTGGATTTACTCTAGGTCTAGGACTTTTAAACTCCTTAAAACCCATAGTTGAAGGAAATAATCGAATAGCTTGGGTTCACATTCCAAAAACATGGTTTGGTTTGGTTTGGTTTGCTTCCTATTCCATACATGATACAAATATCATGAGATTGGAGATTGTGTAAGTATGAATGAGGAATTACATCACATTGAACGCACATTCGCACTCGGTGTTAAGGATTTTAGTGTTGAGTTGCCTAACGCCATGCACTAGTTACTTAGGACTTACACCTACTTATCATGAACATTTTTATGTTAAGCTAACATTCACTTTAACATTAAGCGATCACCCATTTAACATTGGGTGATATGTAGGATGCCACATGGATTTTCATTTCACAATGACTTAACATTGAATGTGAATGCACCGTGAGAAGTACAACTTACTTGAAAAATTTAAAGATAAGTAATAATACTTATTATTATTATTCTAAAAGACACAAAAAAGTAGTAGGTACTTGCTTATCTAGGGAATCCAAAAAATAAAATAAAAATAATTAAGTTGTACATCCAATTTTCAATTGATGGAAAAATTCAAGGGGAACCAATTTAGATAGGAAAACATTAAATTGGCTATGGGTCCAAAAGTAGTAGTACTATTGCATGATTCTTTTTTGCCCAATCTATCTTTTTTCTCCCCCAAAAAAAAAGGGTGATGCCCACACACGCTTTGGACCCATGTTATGCTTGTAATGTCAAATATTAAAAACAAATAAAAAATAGTAAATAAATAAATAATTTTAATGAATAATTTTCTTTTCGCTTTTCAGAGGTGGCCACAATTTGGGAGTAGAGTTTTCTTTTTATAAAATTTGATACCTCAATAATAAATCTTTTTAATTGTAGTACAAGGACGGCTTCACCACATGTTTGCTGAATAATCAATTAAATTTGAAGATTCCATTTTCAAAAATAAAATATTTCAAAAGATTCTTCAATTTCCTTCACAAAAAAAATTGGTTTTTTAAAAGAAAAGTAAAAATTGAGAATTTCAGCATTTAAAAAATAAAATAAAAATTTGCGTGCAAGCCACCAAGGTACTGAAGTATAGTGTGAAGGCTACAAAGATTTTTTTGGAAAAAAATGCGCCAAAGTTGCCACATTTTGAGGAAAAACCCTTTTGAAGTTGCCATATTTAGACAATATTTTCTTGAAAGTCGCCAAAACAAAAAGATTAAAAAAAAAAAAAAAAAATCTTCCTTCCTCTTTGACTTCTAGCCACATTTTGCTCATTCCTCTTGTAGATAGATGATCACTAGTGTACCTACCTCACAAAATTGAAAAAACAACCCCTTGTTCCAAAGGGTTAAATCCCGATCACAAATAATTAGTTTTCAACAAGATTTTTAAAAATTTCCCATAAATTTTAATTAATTTCCAATGGGAAAAAGTCACTTTAAATTCAATTGCTTTTTCCCATTGGTCCAAAAATCCAGAAAAAACACAAATGCACACCACCTTTTAAAAATAATAATGTACCTTTTATTGGCCTTTTTTGGGCATTTGTGGTCGATTCTTGGCGTCATGGCGGTGTTGAGTAGGAGAACATAGTTTGGGCGATCACTAATAAATGCACTCGCCACAATAGCCATGGGAGCTGCCGTTCCTCCTACCCAATAGCCAAAAAGATCACATCCACAACACCCATGGGACATTTTCTCTCTTCTTTTTTTAAATAATAAATTTTCACCACATGAAAGGGGGTTTTCATCACCATGGATGGGTCCCTTCTGGGGGTGGATATTTTTGAAAAAGAAAAAAAGAAGAAAAAAGAAAAGAGGTCTCATGGGTATGGTAAAAAGGGGGTGTTTTCTGGCTATTGGTGGAGGGACAGCAGCTGCCATGGCTATTGTGGGTAGTGCCTTTAATAGTAATTACCCAAACTATATTTGCCAATTTCAGCATACCACATGCGTATTTGATTGTGGAGCTGACACGTGGAAAGTGGCCCAGTGTTGAAGGTGGCGGTTCCTATCTTTTTGCCTTGGCTCTACACTAGTAAGCCAGGTTTTTTTTAAATGATTTTTTTTGGTCGCCAAAATGGCTATCGATCATCCCCAAGAAGATTTAGCCACATCTGGCTATAACCTATTATTTTTTTACATTTTGGTATATGGACTGAAAACCAAATAAAAATGGACATCTGGGGATTTTTATTTTATTTTTTCCTCATTTCTTGCGATTGAAAACCTCTAAAATCACTTGATTTTCGAATATTTATTATTTATTATTTGATTTCTATTTTGGGTGAAATTTCGCCATTTAAAAAAAAACAAAAAAGGCTGACGCTATCTTAGTCCTTCTGAAGTTGTCACTCCCCCATCTTTTCGCCTTGCTTACTGCTGAAGGTGGCGCCGCCCATCTTTTACGTAAAGCTACCGTAGCCCCTGCGTAGAGGGTAGCGCTGAAGATGGCATTGCCCATCTTTTGCGTAGTGTTAGCCTAGCGTTGCCTAGAGCTGAAGATGGCGTTGCCCGTCTTTGCTTAGCGTTCGCCTAGCGTTGCCTAGCGCTGAGGCCAAGAACAAAGAGCGCGCCTCTGTGCGTGTGTGCGCCGTCGTCTTTCGTGCTCCTCGTGGTGTCGATCGATCTCGTTGCAGCTGTTGCAACGGAAGAAGGGGTGGGGGAGGGGAGGGAGAGAGTTGTAGTCGCTTGCTTGCTTGCTTGCTGTGTGGTTTCTGTGTTTGTTGTTGTGCATTGAGCTGAAATGGGGAGGGAGAACAATAGTCCCAACTCGCCGACATCGACGAAGAAGGGAGCTTTTTCCACTCTCAAGTCTCTCGGACTCTTGTCGTGCTTGCGACTTGGGTCGTCGTCCAAAAACGTCGTCGCTGGCACTCTTACCTCCAATGGGTGGGTGTTTTTTCCTCGGAGTCTCGCTCTCTCTGTCCTTCTCTCGCACACACACTGCACCACACTTGGCGTTTTCTCAAGTTCCTCAAAATTTTGACGTTCCAGGAATGATTTGGGAAAGGAAGAAAAGCCTCGTTTGGTTTTGAATCTTGTGTGTGCGGTGACGCAGTGTTGTGAATGAAGAAATCTCGTGCTGCTCGCTCGTTCGCATGCATTTTGTGTGTATGTATGCTGACGTTTTCTTTCTGGGTGTGCTGCTTGTTATCCAGGACCAAGTTAACAGCAGCAAAAGGTGAGGTGAGAACAGAAGAGGAGAAATCTCGGCATGGAGTAGTGAAGAAGGAGCAAGCATGGATGCGAAATGGCAATCTGGATGTGGCAATCTGGAGTGCAATACCAGAGGAGCTTCTTGACCACATTCTGGCCTACTTACCTCTCCCTGCCCTCTCCCGTCTTGGTACAGTGTGCAAGAGATGGCAATCACTTCTTCATTGCCCTCTGTTCCTTCAAACCCGCGCTGCAGAAACCGGGTCTTCTTCATCTTGGCCTTCTTACGGTCCGGTTCGCTACAATGTCAAGATGTCAGAACATGGGGAGTTCCATTGGTCAGGCTACTGCAAATCCAGCAACAAATGGCAGAAATTGCCACCTCTTTCTCTCCCTTGTCTGGCAGGGAAGAAAGTGTGGTCCGGTGCGGGAGGGCTTTTGTGTTTCTACAACCGTGACAACATGGGGAGGCTCATTGTGTGCAACCCAGTGACCAAGAAATGGAGGGAGCTTCCTCCGATGAACCACAAGTGGCAGTGGCCATGTGTAACACATATGATTGTGGATCAATCCACAAAAGCCTACAAGATCATCATGGCAGGGAATGAAGCTTATCCTCGAAATAGCAGCACATACCAGTCCCATGGCACTGAGGTGTATGATTCTGTCTTGGATTCATGGCAACTATCAGGTAGTCTTCCTAAAGACCTCTTCCTTGATACACAGGATGCAGCTCTTCACAAGGGGCTTCTTTACTGCACAGCCCAGAGGACATGCACACAGACTTCAGATGCGCTTTCAGCACATGATGCACTGATAGCTTATGATGTGCAGAGTGGTGTGTGGACTGAAGTCGCACCACAACTTCCTGACAGTAGTGCATACCAAACACCCCTTTTGTGTGGAGGCCAGATGGTGATGGTGGTAGCGCCTCTGGACAATGATGGTGCTGAAGGCAGATTCTATGTCTTGGACATGACAACAAAGAACTGGAATCTGTTGACAATCATGCCAAAGTCACTCCATAAGAAGCTGGGCTTTTGGGGTGTTTGTGTTGCCCATGGAAACCAGATTTTTGTTGTTGCGGACACAAGCATGTTAGTGGTGGTGTATGACATGGGTGACGGGACATGGCGGGAGCTTTCTTCGCATCAGGCAGACTCTACATTCCACTTCATAACACCCACAATCTTCTCTCCTGATGTGAATGCCATCCCCTGATGGGAGTGAAGAGTTCAAGCAACCATGGACCAACCTGGAGATCCGGTCACCAACTGCCAGAGATCTTGTTACCTTGTAGCCAAGTTCTTCAACAATTCCCCCAATCCTGTTTGACCATCAGGTGAGCTACAACACAATTGTGCTGAGAATGTCTTCTGTCCATCGGGAAGATATGGATGACCCGGTCCAAGTTTCCATCAATTTCAGAGGTGTCCAGTATGGTGATATCATTCAAACAGATGGCTGGTGATGCAGATGGAGTAGTGATGCTCTGTTGGCAATTCATGCAGCAGAAGTTTTTTTGTGACTGTCTTTGTTACGGTCATTCATGTGAGCCACCATGATATGTACACACCTGTTGCTGCTGTTAGGAGCAGTAAGGTGGAAATTCATCTAAAATTCACCCAGTCAAAATTTTATCTCTTGATCATGCAAGGGATATGCATCCTTCTGTACAACATATTTGTGCTTAGCAGTTTGATCCTTTGCCCAAGTTTTTCCTTCACAGCAGTACAAAGTCAGACAACTTATTTCTGCAGTAGTAGTGTGAATGGCTTTTTTGCTTTCTCATTACCTTAGGATTGCATGAAGTTAGCTGTTTTTTCAAGACCTGTAGAAGTTTTGATATACTTAGGGAGATCATCCTGAAGTGGGTTTTGTAGTTATTACATTCAAAATAGAAGAGGAGTATTTGGGTTTAGATATATGTATAGATATATATGTATATCACAGTGGACATGACAACAATGAGATTAAGATTACAATGACAGTTTTGCTTCTTTGCAATCTTTTTGGTCTGGCTGCTGTGATGTTGATGATCCAGTGATCTCTGAGCTATGATCGTCTCTTGAGTGCCAGTAACCAATCTCACGGCACAAAGTCTTCTTGTCACTTCTAGAAATGTGACAGAAACACAGGAGGATATAGAGGTTTGTTTAATTTTTTTGCTTGAAGTTTTGGATGGGTTATGATCCATGTTTCTGCACCCATTGTTGGGAGCTGATCTGATCAAGTCAATGTGGGGGAGGGGGGAAACTCATGGCACCATCATCAACCAATGCTCTTAAAAGATTGTGAAGGACCTGTAGAACTTTTCTACTGTGTGGGGAGGCTTGACTTCTCCTCCTTTTATATTCTTTTCATGTGGTACCTGCCAGGTATCACCCAAAAACAATTAATGTTTTTTTTGGAGTAGGTCTTTATGTTCAGTAAGCCCTTGGCAGCTGGCTTTACCAGATTGGGGCCTTTGCAACGGTTCTCATCACACGGGCCCTTATTTTGGTAAGGCCTCCTGCCTTGGGCTTTTACCCTACACAAAATCCTATCTTTATGCCAGGTAAGGACCTTGAATGATGCTGTTAAGGGAATTCAGGTCCCACTCCACCTCACATGGGCCCTTATTCCAGTAAAGCCAGCTTCCTGGTGCTTTTACCCTACACAAAATACTATGTTTACAACAAGTCAGGATCTCAAAGAAGCCTGTTTTGGGTATTCAGGTCCCACATTTGGGTCCTGCCTTGTGAGGGGGGCCCTTGCTCACAGAACAGCCCCTTATCTGCCCTTACATACACTTAATGTTTACTTGATGTACCACACTTAAAAACAAAAATATACATCAAGTAAACATTAAGGGGCAATGTACACTTGAGTACTTGCTTTGGCTATGGCTTGTGAAAACCTTATAGTGACCAACCTTTTGGATGGGACTGAGGCAAAGCCCTTGAGCCATGGCCAATGAACCTTTGTTGTTACTATAACCCTCAATTGGACCAAAGACTAGACCCTAGGAAACCATACAATTGTAATTTTAGGGGGGAAGCAACCAAAAGCTCCTTCTACAATTCACCTATGATTGCATAATTTCCAGTAGATTGTTTTGTGTAATCAACTAGTTTATATGGCAATATTGTCACTGGTTTTGTTATTTGCTGCATGGAACTGTGATGATGCATCAGCACTTGCTTGGTTCATGACAGAATCAGCCTCTAAAGAAGGCTGTTTACATCATGGAATGCTTGACACGCCTCATGCATGCCCTTGCCCTATTTTGGGCTTGGCCTGTGCTCAACCCAATGTGCACGCTTTGCACGCTTCGATGGGGGGCATGCACATCACCCAACATGCACACCTGGAGCTCACTCTAGGCTCCACCTGCACCTTAACTCATATGACAAGTGTCTTTTAAGGCAAAATTCTGCCACTATTGAGAAGAGATTATGATTCTGTTGCATGAATTCTGGTGCATTTTCTTGGGCTGTGTTTTGTTTGGCTCCCCTCCTCTGGATTATGCAACCTTTTCCGACCATCTTGTGCAGAAGTCTTCAAAATCAACTAAGGCGAGTGGCCATCTTCTTTCATCTACGTGTCGACATGACATGGTCAGCGAAGGGCTTCGAAGGTCCTTCTTTTTCGATTATATGTTCATTTTATAGGCAGAGGGTGCTAATGGCTGTTTAGAAAGTTCAGGTCGTCACTATCTTATGTCAGAGTTGTGATAGCAAGAGAGATTTTTTTTTAAAGCTTGGTGTCTTTTCAGGTTTTTCGTCCATCTTCTTGCATGATTTGCTTAGTAGTGCTACTGGTGATGGGTTAAGTCCTAAGTTTCGTTTTTTCTCCTCTTAGGGCTCCCCACCATTGTGGGTTTTACACTTTGGGGTGTGATCGCTTGTTTGGACTTTGATCCTTTCTTTTTTTTCTTCTCTTGTTCCCTTTGCTGGGTGTTTTTCCTTCATTTTTATAAGCACCCAAAACTGTCAGTGTACCTTAAACCGAGACTTTATAATGGTCTTCCATCACCACTTGGTATAAGGGTAGAAGAGCAAGAACTTCTATTGTGATTATGTGTAATGTGAGCTGATAGGGCTCTCAATTTGTTGATGATGCTATAGAATCCTGTGTGAGGAGGCATTGACATCTTATTTAAGAATGCAAAATGCTTTGCATATTGCTGGATAATTCAAAGAACTTGTGTAATGAAGTGTCACAGATTTACCACAATGTGAGAAAAGTTCTTGAAACTATAGAACCATTGTATGTTGCTGTCTAATTTTTTCTAACTTCAGATTAGCTAGCCTCCTTGTAAGGAACCTTCACAATTGAAATTGAAAAAAACTTGAACTCAACAAGTTTTTTGATTGAAATAGAAAAACAATTTCTACCCTGTTCCAGTTATTAATTCAAAAACCTCAAAAGACCCCATGGCTTTCATGAAACAACATGAAGATGGTGGTCTTGTAGCCAGGACATGACTCGAAGATGGCTGCTAACCTAGACTCAAAAGTTCATGGAGATCTTGCTTGAATTCTGCAACACCTTGTTCTGTTTATGGATCAAGCATCACATCAAAAAACCACTAGACTGTCAAGATTCCTGCCTCATAGATTCGACTTGCCCCACCCAGCTCAAGAAATTCCACTACAAACAATTTACTGTGTCAAGATTCTTGCCTCAGAGAGTCTTGCTCCAGCTCAAGAAATAATTCTACTACAAAAAAATCTCTGTCAAGATTCTTGCCTCAGAGAGAGTCGACTTGCCCCCAGCTCAAGAAATTCTACTGCAAAAGAACTGTGTCAAGATTCTTGCCTCAGCTCAAGAAATTGAAGAAGACTAATTTAGTTTGGATTTCAGAACCACACTGATCAGTCAGTTAGTCCGTTTGCAGGAAAACTCGCTTAGAAGCAGTAAAATTTGCTGCAAATCAGATGCTCATCTTTCATGATCACATCAGAAATATGCATTGTAGCAAGAGGTATACTCTCGGTGGAGTCTCAAATTATAATGCGTTCTCTGTAATCCGTCAACCTGCTTTTGTTTGTGTTTAGAGCTACTAAGTTCTTTCAATCTGGGTTTAAGCTTTTTGTTCCCATCCGGTGCTAAATTTCCTCCCAAAGAGACAAAAATAACTACACACCCGGGCACTGTCACACTGGACCCACTTCGAGGATTTGATCAGTGCCACAGTACTGACAGATTTGCTCCAGCCAAATTGCAGCAACGAGCCTTTGTTTGATTTGTACACGTAAGGTACAAATTTACTCGCTGCTGCAGATATCATCTTTTGTGCACACGCGTCCCCCGCTTGAACCCTCGCACTCTGAAAGCAGCTTCCTAGTATCTCATGCACAAAAGCCGTCGTTTCCCGCTCAGTGTGTCGTCATTCATACCACTTCCTCAGCTGTGTAGTGCCTTGTTATCTCATCAAGATCTCTATCTTTTCTGTGCTCGCACAAGTGTTTGCAATTCCCATTTAATTCCAGTTGCACTGCAGAGATTTCGCTTCAAAGTAATTGTGTGTGGAACCAGCCAGAGAGAGACTCAGAGACAGAGAGACAGAGACGCACACGCACACATACATAGTTTCGTGAGTTCAGGAAGTTGCAGCGATCATGTTCGGCAACAGAAGACCCGAGTACGAGGAGGAGGTTCCCGTGTACCCATCGGAGGGATATGGGCCAGCAGGAGAAGGCGGTTACGGGGAGGATCGTCGTGGTGGTCCTTACGAGCGTCAAGAGTACGTGCCCGGTGAAGGCCGTCGCGAACAGCTCTACGAGCAGCGCGAGCGGCGAGACGAGGAGTACGGGCAGCCAGGGGGCTACGGAGGAGGAGGAGGAGGCGAGTATGGACGCGAGCCGGGCGGCTACGGCGGCGGATATGGTGTGCCGCCTCCAAGAGGAGGGGAGTATGCTAGTGAAGGAGTCTCGGATCTGGGTATGGGTGCCAGAGATTCTGGCATTTCCGATGGACGTGGTTACGAAGCTGCAGGATATGGAGCTCGTCCTGGTGTGGGTAACTATAACGAAGGCCAGGACGACGTGAGCGACAACTCTGCTACAATCAATCCTGTTGCAGATTTGTTGTTGTCGTCTTGTGTTTTCTGCGCTAATTCGTGCTCCAAGTATCTTGATGGCTAGCCTGTGGGTGGGAGACGTTGTGCAGGCTGAAATCCAGCGATTGGAGCAGGAAGTAACGAAAGAGAAGAGGCGTGAGAGAGAAGCAGAGGCGGCAGCAGCTGCAGGCGTTGGATTCGGTCTTTATGAGCATCATGAGAGGAAAGAGGATGAAGAACAGACAGGCTATGGTGGCGAGAAGAAACACCACGGCTTCTTTGGCTTGTAGATCATGAAAAAGAGGTACTTTCCAACTTCGTGATTTCTCAGCAAGAATTGCAGCTCTGTGACAAGACAACCAGCAATCTTCCTTTCATCGTTTCTTCTCAAAACACTTGCCAAAAGAAAAGGTTCTGAATCGGATTGGAAAACAAAATCTTTCATCACGACTACTGTGGTGGCACTGTTGCAGGTTACCAAACAACCTGTCTCTCGATCGACAATGTCGACCAGTTGGGTTGTAGTGTAAGAGAATTCAATGCAATTGCAACTCCACAGTTGTACAGTTATACTTAAGAATAGTTATACAGAAGATCTAAGTATTTTGTGTTTGTGGACACAATGTCAAAGCTCATGATCATCAAGTGTAGAATTGTGATTTGGTTGAGATGAGATGAGACCTGTCCCGCATGTTGATTTTCATCAGGCATAATTTTCATCTATGCATTCTTCCTCTCTCTTGCTGTGCATTGCAGTTCACTGAAGTGAAGATGATAACAATTATCCTCTACTCTTTTCAAAGACACCATAGCAAACTTAAAGAGTGCAGATTTGAATCCAACTCTTTCTGTGAATCTCACAGCACAGAATACTGATCCAAATCCTAGTAACTCTTTCTGAGACACAGCAAACTTGAATCCCTATAATTAATTTGAAACCTACTCTTTGAGACATAGCAAAAAGATTCGAGATCCACATCCTACTCTTTCTGAAACACAGTGGCAAAGAATCTCAATCCAAATCCTACTCTTTCTGAAACACACGGTGGAAAGGAATCTCAATGCAAATCCTACTCTTTGTGAAACACAGTGGCAAAGAAGGCCAATCCAAATCCTATTCTTTCTGAAACACAGTGGGAGAGAATTATGATCCGCATCCTACTCTGTCCAAGATACAGCAAACTTGAATCCCCATGTGATCAGAGGAGAATTGGTGTGGCAAATGGTAGTAATATTGCAACAATGTAATCTTGAAGCATCCTTCATCTCTCATCAAAAACCAAAGATGTCCACTGAGATGTTAATGAATACGAAGTTTTTTTTGGTTAAGCTGCAAGCAAAATCCACACCAAAATGAATCTCTAAAAGTAGAGCCCTTAAAAGCATTATTCCAAGCTCTTGATGAAGGTTCTTAGTGGATTTGAGTGGCAGCTCTAAATTTTAAACCCTAAACCTAAACGGACAATGGATCAATAAGAACAAAGTTTGAAGAGACTTGCATCATGGCAATTGCAAAAAAAATGTCTATGGAGTACTTTTCTATGGTAAAAAAAACATGGTTTTTTCAAAAGTCCATTAAAAAAAGAAGAAGAGGTATTTTAGACAATGTTTTTGGATAGATGCATAAAACAAAACTTTTAATTGTACTTCAATTAATATGAACAAAAGAACCAATAAAAAGCATGTAAAACCATTTAGGTCATGTCATTCAAAGCAATCAAAATGAAAATAAACTATTATATGGATTCATGTGAATGAATTAAAAAATAAAATTGGTCCATTATTAGCTTGCATTCTCCCTATAAGAAGTAGCAATAATAAGAGCTTGCCGAAGAGGAAGCTCACAAACATATTGGCTTCCATGTTTGTTTCTCTTAATTCATCTCAAGCTTGAAATCCAATTTTAAAGTTGAACAATGGAATTGCATTCGAAAAAATGATTTTGACAATGGAAGGGATGTCCATCTATACAAAAGAGGCAATAGCTATTGTATAAAAATTGCATACATATTCTTGAAGGATTTTATTTTTCAACCAAATTGTTTTGTAAATTAGTTTTAGGTCACAATGTCACAAGGAGGATATCATGGTCAAGTATATGTTATGAAGACCATGTATGTTTCCTCCAAATAAAGACAATGTCATAGGAATGAAAGTTGCACAATTAAATACATTTTCAAGGTACACAAAAAACTGTGACAAACTATGACAAAAACAAGTTTAAACCTAAATTTTTAACATATAATATTAAAAAATTAAAGACAATAAAATGAAATTTTATTTTGATAACATATGAAAACATGATTTCATAAAATGAAGTTAACAAAACTATGGTGCAAAATCATATTTTGAATTAGTGTTAAATAAACTAAAGGTAATGGGGTTCTTACTCCTATTTTATATATTTTAGAAGACCTATTTAAAAAAAAGCTTTCATGAAAACCTTTTTAAACTTCAAAATAACTACATATTATAGATGTAAAGTGAAATAGTGATAAATGAGATTCATTTGTGCTTATGTTGATAATTGTGATGTTGGCTAATGTTGGTGTCTATGACAAAGAACTCTTTTATCAAAAGTTTCTTATGCTTACAAAGGGAGCTTATGCAATAAGTAGCAACAAATCAAATCATTATAATTATGGAGCCAAAACAACTCATACCCACCATTACCTCTATTCATGAAATGAGCAAATATTTTCAATGACAAAAAAAAGGTTCTATTTGGTTTTGATTCAAATAAGACTTGAAACAAAACTTGGAATACTCAAAATAGTTATTTAGATCTATGAGTTCATATTTCAAATTGTAGTTGATTGATAATGTTTACAACCCCATATATAATATATTCACATGTGCATTCAACTCATGAGATAGAGCTTGTGAAGGCACCTTACAAATAATTAACGAGCAAGTGTAAAAGAACATAACTTATAATGCAAACATAGTGGTTGCCCACAAGGTGAAATGTGAAAGGGTTTATGGTTGGTAGTATGCATAAACTTTAACACTAAGTAGTCGATATATGAAAATGGATCTCGATAATGAAAGTGAAAGTTCTTTCAAACTTACCCTTAACAACAAATATTATAAAAGCACCCGCTCACAAAAAATAATACACTACAAAAGACTTCAATTCAATAGTGGGTGTTATTGTTTGGTTATTAAACTCTTAGTAACATGTGATTCAAAAACTAGTTATGTATGTACTCACATTGCTAGCTACATGCCAAGCACCTATGTTGACATTCATAGATGATTCCGTTCTTTTACATACTAGGTAGTTTTTTTTTCAAATCTTGAAGGGAGGCGTGTCCTTTTTTATTATCCTTTGTGACATCACTTATTCCTTATTTGACATTTACTACGGTATGTTTTAAGATGGGCTCTCGATCAAACCACATGTGAAGGACAAAAGGTGATGAGGTAAGTTTAGGAGAATGAAAAAATACCAAGAGTTTTTAAGAAACCAAGTTATTCTTTGAGACAAATGT
>Ga0209208_10009228_pt1 | contig 13004 bp, 9 predicted proteins | sample S1TSphfallax_3_FD_187694 | JGI IMG/M metagenome (GOLD analysis project Ga0209208, IMG submission 187694) | Host-associated microbial communities from peat moss isolated from Minnesota, USA - S1T2_Fd - Sphagnum fallax MG (SPAdes) (version 2) | ecosystem: Host-associated > Plants > Peat moss >...
ATTGAGAACTTGGAAAACTTTTTAGGAACCATTGGGCACCTGTGAAAACACATTGGGCACATGATGGAAACATGTTGTTCTATCCTTAAAACTGTTTGTCGCCATTGTTGGCCTGGGCTATAAGAGGTACACCTTCCTAAGAGGGTCATACCCATTGTAAGGACAATGATAACTTCCTAATAAGAAGAAAGTACCAAAGGACCACTACAACATGTTCGTTGTTACCTTGGTCCTATACCGCACATACAATGGCCTGCAGTTCATGTCAAATTCTCAGTCAAGTGGTACTTCACTTAGCCTCCTAAGTGGGGCCAAATACTGCCATTAGCAACAAGGGGTGGGTCACACTATGGCCTCGCCATTTACATTTAAATGTATCTTAAGGCAAAAGAAGAATTATGAAAACTGAAATATTTCACCATACAAGACTATAATCTTCAAAAAAATCCTCTAAAAGAGACCAAAATCCTTCAAATTATAACTCTACAACTAATCTCAAGTTTCAACACAAGCAAAAAATATCATCTTTCAAAAATCCTCATATAAATATAGTCTTATTACCTAGGGGCCGAAATCCCTTAAAGCCACTATACTCTATAATAAATCTAAATACAATATCCATGCCTACCAAGGCAAGGCCAACAAAGTGAATATGATCGGGTGAGATGACCCTATTCAGATAATAGAGTTTACAGCCATGCTTTACCAGACCAAGTAAGCCAAAGGTCTGGTGGCCCCAATGACAATGGTGTGAAGTCCAAGGGATCAAGTTGCAGATTTCAAAATAATGAAAAGCAACCCAAACCTTCAAATGGATTCTAAAAGTTTATCACCTCTTGGGATGCAAAATTTATCACAAAAAGGATGCAGTATGTGTGAGAAGCGGTATGGGCTATGGTGATCTATGGACTAGGTAAGCAACAAGAGTTGGTAGTGACAAGAGTTGTTTGGTTAGGGTTATGTAACCATACGTATGGTGATCTATGGACTAGGTAAGCAACAAGAGTTGGTAGTGACAAGAGTTGTTTGGTTAGGGTTATGTAATTTTACATCCAACATGTGGATGCATCACAAATTGCATCTGGATATAGGTCACTTTTCATCCATGCAGAGGACAATATATAGGCAACTTAATATGTGATATAATTGAGACACAGATGTCTAATAAGGAAGAGACAAGTCAGCAAGATCACCCCCCTGAAATTGTTAGGTTTTATGTGTGTGTGTGTGTGTGTGTGTGAGAGAGTTTTTTGTTATATTTTTCAATCCTTGCCCCCAACAAGCAGAAAATGTCAAACAAATTGATAAGTGTGAATGTGATTTGATAATGTGCAGAACATGAGATGATACAAAGTGCTAGCCTATAATGTGAAATTGTGAATCCCTATCCAGCAATTGGCTTTGGGTGTAATTCACTGATTTGGTGATGTACAACTGGTGCATGTTTTGCTGTTAGAAATGGTAAACATGTAATATGAAACTTGTTTTTTGACAAGCACCAAACGTGATAGGGTTTCAACTATAAAGTACATACACACCTGAGATTGCTTTAAAATCAAATATTTGAGTCGCTTTTGTGGTATGTGTAGTTTTTACAAGTTTTAAAATTTATATATTAACATAGGTGTATGTTTATTTGTTTCATTGGATGTGATTCTAGTTTAAGAAAGGTCCAGGCTTATGAGGGTTAATTTTGAAATTTTTGAATTAAGCTCTTATTATCACATAAGTAGGATATGCAACTAAACTTTCACATAACACACACATAACATACCAAACATTTTACGAATATAAGAAATGAAAGTTATATATTTTTGGGCTACAGTCATTCAAGTGATTGAATTTTGATTTTTATGCAAGTTACACTCATTGAGGAGCTGACCACACATGTTTAAAATTTTTGTTTTATAAAGATCGTTCATAAAAAAAATACATTTGTTTTGTGACCACTTTCATAATCAAAAGGGCACACAAATTATTCCAGCATAGGTTTGTTTCACAAAAGGCTCATTCCAAATTGAACATAAAATAACAAAATCAAAATTTCACTCACAACCTCTTATGTATTTTTATTTTTTTAATGTGGATTATCAATCCTGTTCATACACATTCTCATTTATCAACTACAAGCCAGAATATTACATCACATATTATCCTTTTAAAACTATCATCCTTCCTATGAACAAGTCAATAAATGCTTTAGAATTTGTTTGCCTAAGATCTAGTCAAGTTCACATGAATAATTCATTTCTAACTATGTGTAACTAAGGATGGCGGGTGGTGGGATTTAATTATAGGAATATTTTGCGAATGTCAGTTACACAAGTAAGTATTGTGCAAGTAGTGTAACTTACTTGGTGTATGATCTAGTAACATGTTTGGTTTCAGACAAGTTGGCATTATTATACACTATCTATTGAGGTTTTACACATAGGCTGTATATGGCCGAGCCTTATTATCACCTTATGATGCATTCACACTTGATGTTAAGTCAGTGTTAAATGAAAATCTAGGCGGTGTCCAAGGTGGTGTCCTAGGTGGCACCCAATGTTAAATGGGTGATAGCTTAATGATAAATGAATGCTAACATAAAAAATCATGGTAAGTAGGTTTAGTCCTAATTGACTAGCATGGTGTTGAGGGGATTCAACACTAGAGTCCCTAACACCAAGTCTAATGCACCTTTAGTATTGACAAAGACTAATGGCTGTGAAAAAGGAGCTGAAATTTTTTTAATTTACTTTTTTAAAGGCAGAGAGGACATTGTTCAGTGCTTTCCTAGTGAAAGTAGAAAGTGGTTTTTCAAGGTTTTTGAGTTTCCAGATTCTTCTAGTAAAGACACGTTCACACTTGGTATTACAGACTCTAGTGTTGAGTACCTTAACACCAAACTAGTCATTTAAGACTTAAACTTACTTATCATGAAGATTTTCTGTTAAGTTAACATTCACTTAACATTAAGCTATTGAACTTTAACATTGGATGCCACCTAGATTTCCATTTTACATTGATTTAACATCAAGTGGGAATGCACCATAAGTCCCAGTAGGTAGCTGAAAATATAGAAGGCTGCTTTTAATGTTTTAATTTCATTTTTCTGGTCTATATCCAAATTTGCTTAAATGTTCTTATGGGTGATAGCCACTTCCAGAACATCACCAATTTAAAACACAAAACACAGAAGGTGATCTACAGAGCAGAAGGAGCGTTCTAAATTCTGGCCCACAGAAGATTTTCTTATAAATTAGTTGAATATACTCCCATCCAACAATTGAAGCCTCAAATGCCCTTCAATGGCATCTAGCCCAACTAGTGAAATGCAACAATTGTGGGACCCTTCAAATGTGAAAGGCATCTTTTGTTTTGAAATTCTTCCAAATGAGCAACACCTTTTCAAAGATACTTTAACATAATTTGATAAGAATATCAAGAGATGTTGTGTGAGACTGGATATACTTGATGTTTTAGTGGGCAATATCAGTGGTGGGGCTTGTTATTAAAGAGTCTCAATGTTTGAAAGATATGTAGCTTTTGGAAGATATGAAGTTTTTTTTTAATATGTACTTGTTGTTTAAGTATATGTAACTTTTGATGAGCCTTCAACTTTTAAGTGCCTAACCCATTTCCATAACCATTTTATTTTTATTTCAAGTTAGAAAGTTGGTTCAAATATTCATTCATGAATGTGATTATAATCCAATAGTTGGATTCAAAGCTTATACACGTAGAAAGCTTTGGTAAAACATTTTACCAAAATAAAGCAAGGGCCGATGATATGGCAAAGCTCATACATGACCAGGGCAAGTGTTACCCAAGGTTGAATTTAAACCTTCATTCATCACATTTAATGACTTTTGACAATGCACTAATGCATGCATTAATATATGACACCCATACCAACCAAGTAAAGTATTCATTAAAAAATAAAATTCTAATCAAAATGTGATTCTTCAACTAATAATAAAACCTTCCAATTTTTGGAATGTGAATTTGAATGTGAGAATCCTTGAAAAGGAGCACGCTTCAAGGAGATCCTAAAATGTTGGAATTGCAGGGTTAACTTGCGGAATGTTTGGAGAGTTAGTGGCTTGTAACCCAAGTATAATTCTCACCACCCTCATTGGGGTAGTCCCAAGTGCAGACAATATGGTGACCAGCTAAAGACCCAATGTATGCACTTATTTTATCAAAACTTCACCCAAATCTATGTGGAAAATTCTCGATCGGTAGACCATACGAAAGCTCTTAGAAAGCCCAATGCAACCCAATAAAAAATATTTCAAAATCTTCATCACCCATATTTGTTTGAAATTCCAAAGACATCATGTTTGAACTTATCAAGTGTTTACAAATTAATATATTTCCACAACATGGTTGGACTTATTATTTTAGGTAGGACAAACTTTTGAAGAGTCTTATATATTCTAAAGAGTACTTTTTGTGGTGAGTCTCTCTATTTGATAGCTAGTTTGTGGAACATTCCATCTCGAGACATGAAGGGCGGCACATGGGCCCTTCAATTGAAGCCTTGCTTGCAAATGGGTCCTCCTCAATGGGATTCACAGCTGTAATGACCTTTCTTTCTTTCTTCTTTCTTTTTTTGAATTTCCCTTTCAGCAATTTTTTCTCAAAAATATATATAACATTGTAAAGGTGACTTCACACTTAAGGTTAGTGCTAGGAGTCTTAACACCTAAATAGGCATTAACAAAATGTCACATGTCATATATATAGTTATCCTCCTAGATTAATGTTAACTAGCACCGAGCCTGCATTCACACAAGGACATAGTGTCAAGGTTTCCTACCAAAAACTTTAAAAGTTATATGCCTCTAGCAATCATGAGAAATTCTCATAAGTTCAATGAAGTTTGGATGATATTGGCCAATCTAACTTCGGTTTTAAAACAATGCCTCTAGCAGGCATGAGAAATTCTCATAGGTTCAATGAAGTTTGGATGATATTACCCCATCCAACTTGGGTTTTAAAACAGGGGATGTTTATTTCGAGTCAGAGTACCTCATTGAGAGGTAGAATTGGCACTTTACCAATTATGCTTTTTGACCTTTACTTTTAAGGCCATGGAACAAGCCGTCCAAAAGTAATTTTTGTAATATCATTTATTTATTGAATAAAAGACAGAAAAAATCTTGGCTTTTTTCAAAATCAACTCATCCATAAAATCCTTTTTTCCCATAGGACATGAATATTTATTTTTATTTATTTATTCCCAACATTCCATGTTTCTCTCACCCTCCTTCATTTCCTCTTTCTCACCCCCCCCACCCTCCAATCAACCTTTTTTTGTTGGTCATATATATTCAAAAAGTTATATTCAAAATTAATTTGTTTATAACCAAGTGCTTTATGCTTCAAATGGGTAGCTAAAAATATATCACGTTTGGCTACATCACAAAATTGATCAAAAAAGTAATCCCCAACTCTTTTCTTTTTAACCCTATATATATTCAAATAAAGGTTATAATATTAATGTACAAAATGTGTTTAACATATCGGAACATACAAAGGTTCAATAAAAAGGGAGGATAGAAGGGTGAGCTGCTGGGATTTGGCCTTCTTTTGGAACCTTCGACCTTGCTCAAAGATTTCACTCATGATCATCAAATTTAAAATATGTTTCACTCCTTTATTCGTTTACAATGTATAAATCATGTATATAAATAATGAAACTAGGAGCTAATGCAAATGGCATCATAATATTTGCAAAGTTTAAAGAAAGTATAAATTGTCTTTAATTTTATAATTTTTGAATTGACACTATAGAACCTTGGACTAATCCAAAGGTTTTTCCCTAGCTAAGAGGTTATAGTATTGGCACATTCTACACACACACACACACACACATAGGTCACAAGTATTAAGCTTTTCATTGCACATTAAAGTAAATTTTTATTAAAAAAATTCAATCAAATATATTATTTTAGTGACATATTTTTAAGTTTATTTATTCTTCATTTTTTTTGGTTGCATGTTTTTTTTTTATCAAACCTGAAAATAAATTATAAAATGCAAGTTTACATTTAAAAACTTCGATTCAATTTTCAATCACACAAACATGTTTTTTTCATTTTTGTCTTGTTTGCATGTACTATTATCTTGGTTTTAAAATATTTTATATTTAATTTCTTTCATTATCATCTATTAACTTGTTTGCTTATGAATGAAAACATGATATTGGAAAACATGTATTGAATTTTTGGTTGCACATTTTTTAAATCATTTCTTTGTTGCACATTAAAATTTATTTTCTCACTTGCAATGTTTTTTTTTGGGGTAAATATTTTTATTTAGTTACTTAAAATTATTTTATAGTGAATTTTAACAAATGCCACGTTGCATTTACCATTCACCATGTTCAATTTGGCGGATTTCAAAACAACATTTGGAATGTTAAATCACGCATCCTATAAAGAACAAAACCTTTTTGAGAATGAGTTTTTTCAAATTTTAGTGTAAATGCACGTATTTGAAAATTTACATAATGTCTTTAAGAGTTATGCGGTGGAATATTTATATTTGATTGATGAGATAGATGGAAATCTTAGGCTACGATGATAAACAATCTACTATATTAATTCAGGTTGTCTGTGCGTGCGTCTGTTTGACACGACAATTCTGCATTTTAATTCACCGACAGAATCGGCCTCTGCATTTTCTATGGCAGAACCGGCATGCGGGTCGTGGTGACGTCCGTCTGTGACTGAGCTTGGGTCCGTCACAGAAGGCCGACCGAGCCCGGCCCAGCACTCCCGGACTCTCGGATTTTCACCGACTGGGCCCACCATGGGGGGTGCCGGGCCGAGTCCGTCACAGAAGGCCGACCGGGTTTAGAATGATATCTTTTCACTTCAACTATCTGGATTCACCCAAATTTCAATCTAACAGTTAAAATCATTTTTATCCCGACCCCACAATGTTTCTCCTTGGAAGCCCGCTTTCCAAACGAATGGTAAGGATTTGATAGATTTCACCACATCCAACGGCTACGAACCGTGGTGCTAAAAGAACCGTGCCAAGTAAGAAATTTCAAAAGAGCCCGGTTGCGAAGGTGGGGCCAATTTCCTTAACGTATCTTTTCGGAAGAATAAAAATTGATCGATACAAATGTGTCCAATTTTTAATCCAACGGGATAGAAATAAAAGAGGGTAAATATATTTTTTAAGAGAATTAAACAACGAAAACAAGGATGGCAGCAATAGGTACCTATAGTGGCCGAAGGTCACGGGCACCCACTAGTATCACTAAAAGCTTGCTATAGCTAATGTGTAATGAAATTGACTTAGAATTTTTTTAAGATAAAAAGACGTATTTAAAGACAAGGCAATGTTCTTCACACATGAATTTAACATTTTTTGAACTGTCGATCAAAGTAGAAAAGATGGTCATTCATTGTTAATGTTATTATATAAAACATAAAGTTTTAAGAGTTTACATGTACATAATGTCCATTATGGCAATAAAAAAGTGTGTGACAATGCATCAAAGCAAACAATTGAAATCTTATATTGAACTATGGTACGAAATTATAACTTGCAAAAAGTTTTGTACAATCGTAAGTTGGATTACATATGTGGCAATGGTATTGTCAAGGTAACAACATATGGCAAGCAAACCACTTGGATGGTGTTTTGGTGAATAATTGTGAGGAGAAAATAATTGTAAGTGAAAATGGTTGTGAAATAATGTAGATAAATTTAGAAGTAGATTGAGTCACTTGAGGTTTTGTTTCTTTGGCTAGTTTGAATCGAACAATAAACTCGAACAATTGATGTTTGCAACATTTTGCTGATTTCATTGGGCATTCAAGTCTAATAAAAAATTTAGATTACATGGGATAAATGAAGGTGAAGATCATAGAAAAAGGCATTATCATTTTTCATCACGTTAAACAATAGACTATAATAGTGCATGATGATAACTTTTGGAAGCTTATGTACATTAACTCAATGAACACCAATCCAAGAAATGCGACCTTGGAATTTGAGGCTTCAAATCAAAGGGATTAAGAACTTCAATGTGAAAGAAAAACAACTATTAAAAAAACCACTATTTCATCTTCTCTTCCACCACCACCTAATCCGACCAACAAAACAACCTTGTGACATTAAATGTAAAAATATTTTGAGTTATTAAAAGTCTCCTTGATGCCACAAGATCAATTAGTTATTAACATGTTCGAGTTGCTATAAGATTGCTTAATGCCACATGACCAACTAATTAATGTCCATAAAGTTCAACTTGTGGGAAACTAATTGCCACACTATAACATCAATGAATCAAATGACCTTCCTACACAAAATAATGAGAACCAAAATTCGCCAATTGATCATGGGACTACACATCATCAAAAGGCCGGAGTCAAATTGATCCCCAAACCTACATTTAAACCAATTTCAGATTAAAAAAAATTGGTCCATTGCAATCATAATCCAAAGGTGAAGGTGCACCCAACTTTTGAACCCACCGGCCTCACAAGAATGTGGTTGACACCTCTTTGAAGTATTAATTCCCTACTCAATGGCGATGTAGCTCCAACTAGTAAAATAATAATAGTTATACATCCACCATTCCATTTTGTAAAATTCGACAATCAACAACTTCATCAACCCAGATCTAAAAATGGAACAAATATGTGGTGGCATTGTTGGTGATAGTAACGATCATGACAACGCAAAACCTATTTATGTATACAAAATCAAATTAATTACGTTTGGCAAGCATGATGTTATCAACTTCTTCACATTAGTTTAAACCAATTCAACATTGTTGCAAATATCCCTAATGTCACATGACTAGGAAACAACTTGACATTATGAACACTTAGTTCAACAAACCTAACAATGATGATAATTGTGAATCTAATCCATTAAAACGTTCAAAAGGATCAATTTGAAGTTGTTCATGAAACTGCATACCACATGAAGTTGTCCATCTTTAAGCTTTACTTGGTAGACCCATTAAAAAACATGCTTGAAAAAATAAAAATTAAGTGATGTAAGGAAAACAACATGCCAAACTAAATAGAAATTATTTATTATTCTAAATCATGCAATTGCAACTATACCAAAATAAGGTTCAATTTGCACAACAACAACAATGTAATTGACATTTTGATAAAGATTAAGCAACAATATTAAGACCTTTTTGTGTGACAAAGGAAAATAATATGGGTGTCTTTTGCTTTGGTTTTGTTTTTTGCCATCCAAGTTTATATCAAAGTTAACATTTGCAAAAGTCTAATATTTCTAAATGTTGTCATAAGTTTTTTTTTTTTTTCCTCTTGTAGAAATTTACTTTCGAGATGATATTGTCATTCTTCTCAAAACAGAAAGTTGAAAAATTAGAATAACCATATAATTTTAAGAGAGTTGTAGCACATCTACAACACCAATAATAATGAGTAATTTATAATAACATAATAATAGGTTATATAATCAAAAGAATAACAAGTTGTTGGAAAATCACACCATATTTTACTCCTTATTTAACCCCAAAATTTGAATTTGTGATTGCATGTAAAGAAGGAGAATGTTTGTGAAAAAAATCTTAATTGTTTTTTAAGGATGACCAATAGTTTTCACTAAAAATGAGGTCTCAACCATCTCTGATGCAATTTTTTGTCCTCGGTTGTTTGGTGGAAATGTTATGAAAGTAATGCTAATAAACACAATTTGTGATGGAAATACAACACTAAAGGATACCACGATTATGATTTGCCTTTTATTTTCCAAATTTAACATTTACATGTTTGGTACTCTTTGATTCCTAGGTTTTTCCACCATCATTAAGGACAAGACAGACTCTGATTTGATCATTATTCTCAACAAGTGTTGGTGGAATGGAATATGCCTTCACCAAATAAGCAACCCAATAAGCCATTGTGCAACCTTGAACAAGTTAATTTGCTGGAATTTTTTAATGGTTGTCACATAGTAAATCCAACACATGCAATGTTTCATGAATTGTTTAAACCACTTTGTTGTGATAGTACACCTTCCACATCCAAGTCTTATCAGTTTAAAAGCGATGGATTGTATCATACCTTTGAAGATGGGTTGCACAATATTTGGTGATAATGTTTGGCTTGTTTGTTTCATTTTTTACAAGATGCACACCATTTTAGCTTTCAACTTGGGATGCTCTTCAACTTTAGGCATGTTTTATTTACGCATTTTCACTACTATCACATGTTTTGCAACCTATATATATATATATATATTAACATCCCATCCTTTGTAAGCCACTTCCACATTGTTCTCTTGGTCAATTTTACATATGGACTAGGAATGCCTAATGATTTGTAAGCTTGGTCTACAAGAATGCAAAAGTTGTCTTATTACTTCCATATCTTTTCATTGCTACTAAAATTTGTGGCCATAGATGTGGTTGGAACCAATTTTTAAATTCCCCTTATTTTTTATACATTTTGATGGTCTCTTATTGTCAATGGCCTTTTTCTTCATCTTTTGTTCATTCAAAAGTTTCACATTTTGTTGTTTTCTAGGTTCACCAATTGGACGATTCTCTCTCTACACGATGGATGATATTGCATAGTTGTTACTTTCCATTTCTACAAGCTTTCTCTTCACAAATTGCATCCTCTTTCCCTTGATATTTTTTGAAACGAAATAGTAATAAATCTTTGTCCTTCATTGTCCATCATTTTAAACAAAAAAAATTGAAGCTAAACTTTCAAACTAAATTGTGTAAGTTAAAACAAGAAAGGAGAGGTTCACAAATGTAATATGAAAATGTGAAATTAAGATGTATCAAACACTAAAACATTGCAAATAAAAGTTTAAGTTCAAAAACAAGAAATAATATGGTGGGAATAAACATGAACACAACTTTGTGGCATGTGTATGCAAGTTTCTATGAGCATAATTAACACCATCATTTTTGCAAGCAAACCCAATGTATTTAATTTGTTAAATTTTAAGTTTTTTCACATTTACTATAGTCAAAAATTTCAAAACTTGTTATTTTTGTTAACAAAATGATAAAATGAAAAAAATAATTTAATTTTGGGGTGTAGTCAAAATCAAACAAGCCAAAAACCATTTCAGACAATTGCCAATTTTTTTTCAAGACTATAATTTTGTTAGATATGTTTTTTTGATGTCACTTTAATGTCATGGTAATCATGGGAAGTTGTGCTAAATGACTATATGAATCTTGAAGAATTCAAAATAAAAATTGAAAAAAATATATTTTGGATTTTGGTTTTAATAAAGGACCTTTAAACTTGAAGAACAATAGTTGCATCAAAAGTAGTCAATTTTGTAAATTATTAAGTTAACTTGACTCTTTTAATAATAGAATTTTGATGAGAAAAAAAGTGAGATGATGTTAATTAATTACCCACACTCAAAAAAATTTATAAATTGAATTTTGTGGAATCTGAATTTTTTTAAATAAAAATCTATTGAACGTAATTTTAAAATTTCAAGAATCTTTTACCACATGGAAATGGGGAGTAATGTATATGACATCTAAAGTGAAGTTTTATTTTATGATTAAAAAAATCATAAAATAATTACCATATTTTCATATAATTTGAAATTAGGATAAATTTTCAAAACGAAACATAGAATTTGGTAGATCTATAGATTTTTTTAAAAAAATCTTAGTTATTCATCAAAAGTTAAATTAAAAAAATGTGATGTATTGAAAAATATATATGTATTTTTAATAACATATTAAAAAAAGTTCCATCCAAAAAATTCTTTCTATGAAAAAGTGCAAATGACCCAAAACAAAAATTGTAGTCCTTGAATCCTTGTTATGGTTGGTTCATTTGATTGTGATCGCACCCTTTGAGAATCGAAACCACCAAGGACTGGAACTAGGTTCTTGGTCCCGTTTATGTCTGGAACAACAACTGGAATTTCTTAGAAATAAAATATAAAAAGAAAAAAAAATTGAAATTGAGGGTTAACCAGAGGGTAACCGTCGGTTCAGGTCGGAATTACACAAAACCGGGCCCAAATTCAAGTCTGATAGAACTGGAATCAGAATGTATTTGTTCGAAGAACCAGACCCGGTTCCTTTTTTTTTTGTGTGGAACCGGGATTAGGGTCCTTGTAAAATTTGTTTAGAAACCTGAACTGGCGTCTCGAGTACACCTATTCATTAAAGTCAAGAACTGCCCAACGCTGGTCAGTACACGGTACCAAGAATTTGATACCCATCTCCACCCTTCATTACCCCAAAAGGAAAGGCCCTTACTTAGGCCCACTTTAGATGGGTCCAAGGTCCAAATTCCTAGGAACCAATTTGGACTCATTTGAAGCAAATTGAATCCTTGAGTTGGACCTTACCTTGGACCCTAGCTTGCATCTTGGTTCTCCAAATCATGAGCTCTTATTTTTGCCTCCAAACCAATTGATTTTCCTTCCATAACCACTTGGGAGAAAATTTGTAGTGTGTATGGAGGGCACCTTATATTCATGAATTTCTCTCTTAGAAATTGAGAGGGATATTACGCCTACTCCTCAAAGGTGGGAGGGAAATTATACCTACTTATAGGTGTAAGAACCCTCCCTCTATTGAGGAGTAGGCATAAGAACCCTCCCATCTACATAGGTTTGGTTCATGATAACTTTTGCCTCATGCTTTATGATAGGTGGGGGACATTTTAGCCCATGGGAGGGGGACATTCCCCAAATGTGGGGCCAGACTCAGCTATTGCCTTGTTGTAGGCCCCTTATTTTGAGAATGCCCCCACCCTAGGGCTTTTACCCTACACAAAATGGTGCCATGGTACTATGTAGGTTTAGCCTCAATTTGCCACTTTTTGGTCTTGGACCCTCGTCTAAAGGCCAGGGGTCCAATATATGGCGCTCAGCCAATAGGATTGCTCTATTTCATTGGACCTTACCTTGGAGCCTCATCTAAAGCGGCCCTTAAAGAGGCAAGACAATTTGGAAGATTTTTGTTGTGTGAAATGAAATGAGTTTTCTGCCATTTGGAAGGGAGGCAC
>Ga0209208_10009229_pt1 | contig 13004 bp, 14 predicted proteins | sample S1TSphfallax_3_FD_187694 | JGI IMG/M metagenome (GOLD analysis project Ga0209208, IMG submission 187694) | Host-associated microbial communities from peat moss isolated from Minnesota, USA - S1T2_Fd - Sphagnum fallax MG (SPAdes) (version 2) | ecosystem: Host-associated > Plants > Peat moss >...
CCCCTCCGTCCCCACCCCCAGTTTTGGCCTAGGCTAATAATACCCCCTTATAAACTGGGGGTACTTAACCTCAAAGGTAAAGTAGGTATGGAACACGAGTTACTAGATAGGTAGGAAAGTCACTAGTAAGTCGACTCATGACTACCAAGTAAGTAGATGGATGTAAATACAATGGAAAAGTGTTTTCTGTCCCACACACCATCCATCCTGCATGGTGAGTTGGTGGGTGCTGGTTCACTCTTTTGGGACCTTTTGTTGGAAGTGTGACACGAGTTTGTGGGTCTTGTGGGCCCATTGGAAGTGAGTGAGTGAGTGAGTGAGTGAGTTGCTTTCTCACCAATTGAAATTCCATTTGGAACATGCCATATGCTTTTTACATACATAAAAGTGTTTTGCTCTTTTTCCTTGGAAACCTCAACTAAAAATTTAAGAATTTTATGAACATTCCCTCCATAGATGTTACTTATGGGGGGGTCTTTTCTCCTCCCCTTTTCGGCCTCCTTGCACCCTCTATCCCCCTCTTTTCAGTGGTATTTGCAAAGTAAAAGACATTTTTACTAAATCTCAGTAAATGCTGATGCACACAGGATTTAATGCACAAGGTTCGAGACTCATTATTGTAGCTATACAATTAGGAGCAGTGAAAATATATGTAGCAGCAGCAGCAGTGGAGGCGCTCAGGAAAAAAAGGAAAGACAGGATGAAACTCAATTTACTACCAAAATTGATGGTTTTCTCAGTTTCGTCCCCCGTTGAATGCTAATGTACTTTTTTGCAGGTTTTTTTTTTGAATCTCACCCTGTGTATGACCAAACTCCGGGTTCTGGTGCTGTGTTTTTTTTTTTACTTTACCGATAACTTTAGTGCCTTGTCAGCTTTGGCACAAATTATTCTTTTTGGGAATGTCCCACTCCTAGGGCATTGCTTACAATAAGTATTTGACCATTGGGCTAATTTTCAGCTGGAGATGGTTGTGATCAGCTTTGCAATGGGGGTTAAGGTTATGCTGGAAGAGAATAGTGATCATCATTTGAGATTGATCTCATCCGAAAAGATAAGAGGCTCCTCATTTGTTGGCCTAGGCAAGGATATTGTGTTTAGATTCATTATAGAGTACAGTAGCTTTTATATGAGGATTTTTGAAATATCATATTTTGGCTTGTGTTGGAAACTTGAGATTAGTTAGAGAGTTATGATATCTCCGAGGATTTTGGTTTCTTTTGGAGGATTTTTTGAAGATTATATTTTTGCATGGTGAAATATTTGAGTTTTCATAATTCTTCTTTTGCATTAAGATAGGTTTTAATGTAAATGGCAGGGCCATAGTGTGACACACCCCTTGTTATGTTGAGGACAACCTTGTTTTCAAGGCATTTCACCTTGGACCTAATGCATGACCATGTATATTCTTTCCCTTCATACTTATTTCACTTTAAACCTTGGGAATGACCATATATGTTTCATTTCCTTAGCATCCAAAGCTAACATTCACTTTTGTTCGAGCAAAGGGGCAAGGCTATGGTTAATTGTTGAACCATCTATTTGTTCGTTTCACATTGTACATTTTATTTTCATCTCAACATTGTGTTTTCCTCTCGGTTTAATTTAAACTTCAACATTTAGTATTCTCACGTATGAGTGTGGACATGGGTTAAACAGATTTGACACACATTTAACAGGTTGTTCATTCAAAGATTAACGAATAGCCAAACATGATGCCATTAGAGATGTCATGTATGCCCTTGCTCAAGAGAATGGACACAATGTATGGAGATAATGGTGGTACACCTTTACATCAAAAGTTTTATTATGAGTTAATCTCCACATGACTCATGAAAACCAAATCTTTGTTGCTGATGTGGTGGTTATTAATTTGACACATGAGACAATGCCTACGAATGTCATTAGTTGACTAGCAAATGTAATTGCAAAATTTAGCACCATCGTTAAAATTTGCAAGTATAGAAGGCTTCATGAAGGGCACCATTTTATTCTAATGGCCATGGAGGTGCATGGCGCATTTGGGCGTGATATGGATTGTTTCATCAAGGAATGTGTTCATTTTTTCCACGATAGGTGATTAAAAGGTCATTTATCCTTGTTTTTTTGCATTCAATTTTTCAAGTAACGTGTTAGCATTACTTTTCAGCATGCTCTAAATTTTATTATAAAGAAGAAGATTGTGTTGGTGGGAGATGTTTATCCTAGACCTCTTGTTATGATTAATTTTCGTGATTTGCATGCATGTGACATTATAAGGATTGTGGGTGAGATAACTTCCTACCATGAGAAGGACTGGTTTTCTCCTTTTTTTGGCCTTCCCTTTTGTATTCATTGTGATGGTTTCGGCCAACAATTTTTATTGTGATTTTTTTTTTTCATTTTTTTCCATACATATTTTGTGATACTTCTTACCCATTTTCATAGGTGCCTAGGTTGAAAAAAGGAGAAGTAAAAAGGTGCACACAATAAGTCACCTTGGTCATTCCAACCTTATTCACAAACTTGGTGTTAACATTATTAATGTTAATAGTCCTAACATTAGGGTTAGCCATAGTTATGTCACACATTGTTATTTAACATTAACACCAATTTATCATGGTGGCATTCAATGCAATAAAAAAACCTAATTGTGAAATCTTATGACATCACCAATTTAGCTTTATATTTTTTATGTTCTTCAATTTTTATTATTATTGGCATATGGAAACTATTTTAAATTTCTTTTCATTTTTTCACTTCTTTTTATCATTTGTCACCTATTTTTTGTCTCCTTCCTATCTATTGGGCTCTTTCAATTTTTTTGTAAAAAAGAATTTTAACATTTTCATTTTCATTTTTGTTAGGGTGTATTCACAATTGGGTACACAAAAGGATTCTTTTGTTTTCAAAATCATATTGAACCTCAATTTTGATTGAATTTTATAATTAATATAACTTACAAGTTATAACATTTTTATTATTTCATTAAATAAATTGTACATTTGGATCAATATAATTTAAAATAATCATAATTTTGATGATTAAAAAATGTTCATAAACACAACTTAAAAATCATGTCTCGTTATCCAATTTTATTGAAAATAAATAAAGAGGAATATCAATATTTGTTCAAATTGTTTCATATTTTAACCAAAAATAAAATAAAATTTGTTTTACATGATGACATAAAATTTTAATATTGTTAAATTTTGTGGAATGGTTAGTCATTTGGGTTTTCAATTTGTCAATCAATAGAATATGATGATGAGAGGTGAACCTTAGGTGGGTTGACAATTTGTAACGAATACAGTTGTTTTGTTTGGAATTGTTGAATGGAATTTAGGCCATTGATAGTCAAACAAGACACCAAATATTACAAAATTATTTTTATTGAAATTTGATTAACCTGTGTCATGGGAACAAAAATTATGAAGGTAAAAGGATTTCCAAAGTACAAAAATTCCAAGATAAACCATGGCAAAAACATGCTTAAATCTAAATCCAAACACATAACATGAAAATCAAAGCTAAAAACATGAGGTGTGCAAAACAAAGTTCAAACAAAATTTCATTTTAATAACATATGAAAATGTAAATGTGAAATGAAATAAACAAGGTTATGGTGCAAAATTATACTTCAAATTGGTGTTGCATAAACTAAAAGTAATGTGTAGTCTTACTTTTATTTATATTGTTTTGGGTATTAGCTCAAAAAAAATTCCATGAAGGTTTTCATATTCCCATTGCCCACCAATTGTCCAAAGAACCTTCTTGAAAATCTTTTAAAATTATACATAAACTAGAAATGAATTATAAATTAAATATATGTTAATCACATGCTAGTTTTACAAATTAGCTGCAAGTAAATTATAAGTTAACTACATGATAATTATATGTTATGGATGAAAAATGGATGTTGGTGATGATGTTAGGGATGTCATAAGTGATAACTTGTGCAATTTTACAAGTCTACTCAAAGTGCCAATCTTTTCATTTGTAATGAATTATTTCTACTTGATAGATTTATTGTTTGTTTAATGTTTCACGAGGTTGTGTATGTTATCAATGTGATGTATTTAGGTTTATCATTCATTGGTCAACATGTGTAAACATGCAAATTGTTGTGGAACATTTTTAAGGTGGCATGGGTCACCTTATGATCAAGGAGCCATTATGGCACCCACATTGTCATTAAAAAGCCTAGATGTGAACATTTTAAAATGACTAGTTTAATTAAAATTGATGATTCCATCGTTGTAATCCAAACAATTATAGATTATGACAAGATGTTCATAAATGTGTGCATGGGTTAGCTTGGTTTAATAAATGGTTCATGAGTTTTGCAAAGGTCATCTTTGTACAATCATGCACAATATAAAAACTTATTAGATGCTAATGGGGAATAACAAATGAACCTTTTCCTCCATACATTTTGGGTGGTGAGTAGCATTTTGTAATATCATATATCATAACCCCTTTTGAAAATGAAGTTCAACATTCCTTTTAAGAATGGAAACACAAATGTGAGAAATGTTTTATTAATAATAAAATTTCTACAACACGAACAAAATTTCATGCTTCAACAATACATGTTAGCCAAGATGTGAACTTGCATTTGACAAAATTCAATTGCGATTCAATAGGGCACAAAATTTATTTTTGCACATAGACCTGGGCTCAAATGATTTTATGTCAAGCTAGAGAAATAAATGCAAGTTTGTTTTGCTTTTGTGTGACCTTTATGCTTTCATTTTCATCAAGGAAAATAAGCAATGTGTTTGGGGTTTTGTTTGTGTTCAAAAGGAAAAAAAGAATGGGAAAAAGAATGTTTGGAATATGAAAAAAAACACAAGTTTTTGAACACATGATAAGAGCTTGCCTACAAGAGTAAAGATCGATGTTTAGTTGATGTGAATCGGACCAAACAACCCAAAAGAGTTAAAGGATCTTAAAGTTCTTCAAGTGTAGTTTAGGGTTAGAAAATGTTTTGTAACTTCATCCAATGAATGAGTTCGGGGAGTGCTTGGGAAGATGATTTTTTTTTAATGGTTGTCATGTGAATGACCTTACTTTGTGAAAGGCATTCCTCCTTTCATTGTAAATGTTTCCCATATTTTGTCACAAGATTTGTGAGATTTTCGAAACCTTGATTGGTGCATGGCTTGCACAACCATTAAAACAATTTCAACCCAAACCTCCAAAAGTGGCAAAGTTTGATTTGCATGGTACTTGAAAACTTCATCTTAGCCATGAACTAGTGTGTCACTTAGTCATCTACTCCCTCTTTTCATGGATGCTTTCATTAATGAACACACTTTCATTTACTTGTTTCTTGGACCTTTTAACGTCATTCCAACTTCATTGAGTAAATAAGACCTGATATAAACAATACAACAACATGGCACACACTTGAGATTGTATTAGTCTTTATAATGTTCAAATGATATAGATGTTCACATCATAATAAAAGTTGGGGTAGGCATTGTTTATTTATACGAACAATCCATCGTGATCTAGAGTGAATTTATGTCAAACCTTAACCCAAAAATAAACCTAAAAAATAAATAATATTAACCCTAAACCCTAGTCCTATCAACAATCAATAAATTTTAAATTCATAAAATTTAAACCCTAAAAAACAAAAAAAACCTTTAAACCTTAACTTGAAAATGAGACTTGGATATTTGATTTAAATTTTTTTGAATCTTAATTTAAAACCTTAACCTAAAAATTAAACCTTCCTTGCAACCATTAATAAAGATGAAATAGGAGGTTTGCATGTAGATTCAACATGGGCATTGATGATAAGGTTCACAAGAGAAACCAATTCATATTATTATGTTAGAGTAAGGTTGGTCAAACTCTTAGACAATATTGATGTGGTTCACATTACAACCAACACATTGAACAAACATAATAACCAATTCCACAAATTGTGCCCTCTTTTCCCTCTCACCTAAATTGAAAAAGTTTTCAAATTTGGTAGCAACATACATACATTACAAAAAAAAGATATTTTCCTGGTTCATATCTTCTAACCTTCTCATCACCTGAGGATGAGCTGAAATTATTACTATAAAATAAAGCCATGCCTAGAGCTTGAGGTAGAAATCTCTTGTGCTCAAGTACGAATCTTAATGTACATCTTAGATTTTTACTTGTTATCTAATTTACATTTCAACCTAGCCTTTTGGGGCTGGTCTTTAATTTAATTGTTATACATACACATAAGCATAAATTTAAAACATGATTGTTATGAATAATTTCATTCATGACATTAATCCATGGTCCCCAACTTCAACCCTAGCCTTAAAACTTGATTTATAACTTTAACATTCTATGCAAACACAAATCAGGTGTTTAAACCCAAACCTTTAAATCTTAAATCTAAACTTTTAAAAATCAAGCCCTAAATTAAAAAATCCTAAACTTAACCCTACAACCCCAACCCCAAAATTCCAAAATTATACTCTAAAAACTTAAATTCTAAAAGGCCAAATCATACACCTTACAAACTAAACTTTAAAACCCCAAAACCTAAATCGAAAACATAAACCTTGAACTCAAAAAGCTTTGCAACTAAACCTTAACCCTAACCTTGAACCCAACACTTTAAAATTTAAACTTAAAAACCTCTAAGCCATAGCTTTACAACTTAAATTCTCATGTAGCATAGACTTAAGTTGGACAATTCATAGTTGAAAAATAATTGTGCTTGGCTCCTTCACGAAAATCCCATGTTGAATTTTTGTGTTTGGTAATGATTTTTTGGGACTCTATGGATAACATCAAGGTGGGCATGAAGAAACAAATAAGGGGCCAATTGGGTGTGAAAGAGGGGCTACATTGGGCATGAATGCTTTGGAAATTTTGAAGAAAGCCTTCAAACAATTGATTTGGAAATTTAAATTCAAAATGACATTCACAATTGATGTATTTGTTTGTTGCATTTTGCAGAATTTGTTCCAGATGGAAGGGGATTCCCATATCTAGAGGCATGTGTGCATTATTGATCGAGAATCACAAAATTTGCAATAGGCACAACAAATGCATATCTAATTGGTAATGAATTGATAGAGTATGTCAATGAAGGGCACGAACAATTTGGACAAGAACTTCATAGAGAATAAACCATTTAGATGGGTGCAAAACATAACATCGCAACCCAAAGTAAAAAAATTGGTCTTTGCCTTTGACTTGAATTGAATGGACAATATGTTTTCAAGCGATTCAACTTAGAAAAATGTCAAGAATTGCATGTTTTTAGTGCAAATCTATCATAACCCCATGTTGGATGCCATTGGTATCTGTAAATCTGCAATGGACATTATTGAAGTTGAAGATGGTGTTGTCAAACAATTCCATTGTTGCTATGTTTGCAAAGTTTGTTGCATCTTTTATGTCTATTGCATCTACTACACCTATTGCATCGATTGTGTTTGTTGCACTTGTTGAGTCTCTCTTGCACTTGTGACATTGTTATTTGATCTAGTCGTAGACAATGTCAAACACTTTTACAAGAATTTTTGTGTTGTGATGAACTTTGAACTCACATTGCATTGTTTCCATTGCAATCTCTAATGTATGCTATGAAAGGCAGAAGAAGAGGATGTACTACATACATGTTTGTAACATACTTGGCCGATTTTGGCAATTTATGTAATGTTGATTGAGTCTTCTGACAAAAATCTACATTTTCTTTAAGATGCATTGTTAGCAAACTTCTCAGTTAACACCCAGTTATCACACCTTGCAAATGGGGATGCTATCTCACTTTCTATGGTTGTTAATAATGTATACGTGAATGTGAAACAATTTTTTGTTTTGTGACATCATTTTACTGGTCATTAGTGATAACCAGGTTTCCAATGGATTCTATGCAGGCCAGTGTCGGGTCACATGTTCTTGTGGGTGTAGGTTTATTCAAACTTTTGTTGATGTCAAAGCACAACTTCCAGATACAGGCCCAAAAGCTGGGAAGAAAAAAAGGACTAAAGCGAAGAGAACTAAAGCAAACTACAATAAGACTAGCAATATGAATAACAATGACAATATCTCACCTATTCAGGGACCATCAACAGTATCATGTATGATAGCAAGTTATCTATCACAACTTACTCACTGACTTCATCAGCTCCCTACAGTGGGTATAGGCTTGTGCAGCCAATAAACCTCCATCCTAAGTTTCTGTTGCAAGTCTCAAAGCACTCACCCATCATACTGGCTAGTGAGTAACACAAAGGAAGGTAGAAATACATAGATAAAAACAAAGGGAGAAAAATTAGAAAACAAAAAGAGAACACACCGAATTCAGGGGAAAAAAAAAGAATAACAGACAACAGGGAAAAAACAAACAGAACAATTTGGAAGTACAATTTTCTAGATGACACTCTTAACTTCAGACCACAAGCACACAAATCCCGATTGATGTGCAGGTCAACAAAAAAGTTTGCAAGGTAGAGTGGTAGGATTTGTAATATAGACAAGAAACATCAGGATTTGTATGTCGGTTTGTAGTTTGTACGCAGGTTGTTTAACAACAACCCAAAACCAAATTGAACTACAGCACTAGGAATTAGAGAGAAAAAGTGGGTTGGTTAACAGCTACCCAAAACCAAATTGAATGCAGGATCCTTCGATACAACATGACAACTTAGAGAGAGAAGGTGACAGCATAGCATTGTACAAATTGTAGAAACTTTCTATTCATTAGAACATAATTTAAGCAAATTAGGAATATTCAAGCACTCTGACACATTTCCTCTGAAAGTGAGCTAGTTTTCAGTTTCAGCAAATTTGCAGACTAATGGAAGAAGATTATGGATTGGTATGTAACTGCAGGTCTCAAGACATGCATGGAGAAAGTTAAGTCATTGTAACAGACATGCTTGTAAACCAAACAATCAATTTTTTTTACATGAAAGAATCAGTAATGAGCATTCACTCAAATTCATTCTTGTACTGAAAACCTGAGAAATCAGAGGTCAGATATGCTGAAGTTCCACTTCAGACATGCCTGACGCTTGGTTCCTTCTGGCAACCTAAAGTCATCTGAAATACAGAGAGAGAGACCTTCTGTGTACCTCAATAAGTCAGGCCCACTCCGCAACAACCTTATACACCCTGACATCTGCTGCTCACTGCTGAGACTGGGATCCAGAGTCAAGTGCCTGAGCCGCAGCTTCTTCCTAACCTGGACCTTCAACTCTTCCAGCTTTTTCTCCTCACCCTTCTGTTTCCTACGGTGCCTTAGTGCTTCCTCACCTTGCAGATCTATGAAATCATAAACATTCCTAAACTCCTCAGAAACTGGTACCACCACAGTTCCTGCTGCTTCATCCACGTGACACCCTGATGATGAGTAGCCCCTACCTCCTCTCTTCCCCAGATCATGATGTGTAGCCCCTATGACCAAAAGACACAGCCAAATATTAGGTTTTTAGGCACCCACAAATCCCATGTCTGCTTCTCTGCTGGAATGATTTTGGTGGTGCAAGAAGGTGTGGATTGTACAGTCTTTGTGGATTGTACAATCTTGATATTGCATCAAGAAAATAGGCCACAGGACACACACAAACAAGCACAGACAAAGAGAGAGAGAGAGTACCAGTAACTTGAATTGGTAGCTCAATAAATTTGCCAGCACCTACAGCACCATGCTGTTTAGCACCTTCAGCAATACGTGTGAGGAACAGGGCATAAGCAGGGGTGACTGCCAGTGTTGTATGTGCAAACACCATTGCTACCTTCATAAGTCCTGCTACTTCAAGCTCCTTTGAGTGTCGCTCTCTTGCTGCCACTTTGTGAGCTGTTGCAGTTTGCAGATCTGCCTGCCATAATATTTGCTATCATTTGGTGACTATATCCAAACTGTCATATTTACCTCATGCAAGACATCATCACACTGCCCACTGCAATTGTATTGTCTTGTACATATGTTAGCCAGTGCCTGAAGGGCTATTATGCTGGTGATGAATCGCAAATGCATGATATTTGTATCAACAGAGATCATTTGATGTATTCCTGATGACACAAGGTCAAACCAAATCTATGAACCCCTAGAGCTTCCAAACATTTCTCTAGCATCCCATCATTTCAAATCCCATCAGATTATCAATTGCTTTAAGGTCTAGCTCATCTCTCTCTCTCTCTTTTTCTAGATTGACTTTGAATGGTGATTCTTGCACTTCAAAGTGCAAGTCCTGTTTATGCTAGGGGGCAGCTGAATTGAGATATGAAGGACTTCTTCCCTCTCAGGGCTGTTTATGCTGGGCTAGTTAGATAATTATGATGCAACAATAAGCAAACAGACAGATAGAGCCAATAGAGGCATGCCTAACTAGCAGGAGTTGTACAGAGATGTGGTCATACCTTGTGCAAAAACTTAGTCCATGCCTCCACATCATCATCACCATTCAGCCAAATATTACCAAGTGCATCAACTCCATAGGAATCTCCTACAAAAAGTGCAAATCCAGCCAAAGAGACACTTGCACATCTGTCCACAGCTTGTGCCAACTTCTCCAAAGCCTTCATCTCAAGATCGGCAGAACCCGCATAAGGTGATTTCAGTGCCACTGTGATACCACTTCTCATCCTGATTGCATTCTTCACTACCCTGACCTGTATCAGGCAATAGAGTTGTAAACAGCATATTAATGCAGTGCAACAACACGTACATTCATGAATGGCACCACCTGCTACTACCAACATGCCCAAAAAGTGTGCTCAATTACTGATGGCACTGTGGAGGAAAAGGTTCTGCATTTTACCTGCATTTCAGCATTCAAAATTGAAGCCTCATTCTGGCGTTGCAGCTCTGATGCTTGCTGAAAAAAGTCAGACAGGCTCAACTCTTCATCACTACCAGCTAAAACTCCTCCTGAAAAATCAGGAGATAAACCACATGCCACAAACAATCTGCTAATGGCACTCCTTGTAGCTGGCAAAAGTTCCAGACCTCTTTGTGGATGATACTTGGATTGTGGTGGTGGGAGTGAGACCTCCACTTTCTCTAATGCATCAGTCTCAGCTTCATTTCGTCGAATGTAGAACTCAAAGTGGTAAACAAACCGCTGAGTGTTTCCTCCTTCCTTGGCAGCAGTCAAATACTCCTGTAGCAACTGAAACGATCGCAAATTTGTTGCCTGTAACCACAAATGCAGTGCTGGTTGTTTCATTTGTCCATTTACTTGCAACATTCAATGATCGCCTCAACAACTGTCATGAGCAAAAGAAATTACTCTGCAGAGGGGAGCTGTCCTTTGTTTCATGATAAAAGAACCGATTTTTGAAACTATGTTCTGCAACGACTGAAAGCAAATTGATTATTAAAGGAAAGCAGGAAAAGAAGGCAATCTCTCTCTCTCACACACACACCTGTTTCGAAGGCAGATTGTGTAGGAGGTCAGGGTGAATCAGCTTGTAAAGGCGGCGGAGCTCCCCCTTGATAGAGGGATGTGAAAGAATGGCATCTCCATGCACACATCTTGTTGAAGCTTGCTGCAAGGACACTGCGGTGCAGCGCCAAGTTAGCTGCCGCAATGCCCACATCTATGAACCATCCGTACCCTTTCTGCACTGATAAACGCCACTCATCAAACACGAGAAATTCAACAATCCTTTCACGAAACCATCTATCTCCCACAACACAAGAAGAAAAACTCTACTCGACAGGTTTTGCACTCAAGATCTACTCTTTCTTCTCTTTCGAGATCTACTCTTTCTTCTCTCTCCTTCGAAAACAAAGCGACAAAAAAAAAAAAACAATCCGCACCGCTTTTGTGGGATGTAAACCCCAGTGATAATCTTCCACTCTTTACAAAACCATTTCCACCCTCAAGATAAGAACAGCATCAATGGCAACAACAAGTACAGGGACTCGAAATTAAAAGAAAACCTATCTTGTTCCCTCGCTTTTCCCCTCCTGCGTATCACCACTCCCGAAGACAAGAAAACCAAATGGAAGAAAACCCCATCCTCAATCTCAAATCACGACAAAAACCCGAAAAAAATTCAATCAAGCAATCAAGCAAGCAAGCACTCACTCACTCACTAACTCAATCAATCAATCGAATAATCAATCAAGCTAGCAATCCAGGGTAGATTTTGCAAATAGAGACGAATCCAGGAGCGCTCGTGAGAACCAGGAATTTCTCGAAATCGAAGGAATTCGTCGTCCTTGGGCCGTTTGCATCATCTTCTTTTGTAGATTGTATTAAGTGTTGACCTTATAAGAAATCTATAAAATCAAGACAAAGCAATCGAAGAGCGCGTCGAGCTCCCGTAGCTCAGTTGGTTAGAGCATCGGTCTTATGAGCCGAAGGTCGTGGGTTCGAGCCCCCCCGGGAGCACACTTGCCCTTGAAAGAATCTTGTTTTGTACTGATTTTGCCCGCGGATCTAGGGTTTAGAGTTGTGTAGGGTTTTAGAATGAGAGTTGCTGAGAGAGAGGGAGATGATCGCAGTATACTCTCTGCCTGGGATTTTGACGCTTCAGGTTTTCATGGACTCTTTGACGACACCCGAGGTCTACTGCACCCTCATCGGATCATTATGCGCGAAGAACAACAGTCTATGCGTCTCCCAGTGCGCAAGCAGCTCGATCCTCGCACTTTCCGTGTCAAGGTCACCTCAAGTGTTATTCTTTACCTCTCTGAGTTTGAAATTGTGGACATCAGAATTGTGTAAAGTGTGTTACAGAAAAACACCAATTTTGGGAATCAAGATTTGGACAGAAAAACTTACCACATGCATCTAGGGGAATTGTTGCAAAGCGGATGTTGTTGATGCTCCTGCGGAAAGCATCTACATTAATTACACTGTGTGTTTCTGCCCAAGTTTCTTGCCACATGGGTAAGCGTTGAAGGTGCGGACGAGATCCTAAAGAAGCATCTCGGCGAGCGCTTGAAGCTAAAATGTACCTCGTTGATTTGCACTCATCGTTCAGCTACCTTCAAACTGTTGTTGTCGAGGTTTCTCTAACATTTCATATATGTATAGGTTCTACGGAGCACGGATCTG
>Ga0209208_10009230_pt1 | contig 13003 bp, 9 predicted proteins | sample S1TSphfallax_3_FD_187694 | JGI IMG/M metagenome (GOLD analysis project Ga0209208, IMG submission 187694) | Host-associated microbial communities from peat moss isolated from Minnesota, USA - S1T2_Fd - Sphagnum fallax MG (SPAdes) (version 2) | ecosystem: Host-associated > Plants > Peat moss >...
TAATGGTATATTGCAAAACTTTTACTTAAATGGAAAGATTTTGTTTCAAGTGTTATATTTTCTTCAAAATCTTTACAAACACCTAAGTTCCATTGTTTTAATTCTATGGATCACAAGGGCTTAGTCTCTCATTTCGATTTCCTTTCTAGGAATCAACAGGTTGTTTCATGTGAGATGGTAGCTCATACCCAAAACAAAATCCCCACAAAGATTAATTCGACTACTTCAACATGGTTCCTCTTAGAGATTGGACAAGGATTTAGGGCATGATCGGTGAATGTAATCAATTTTATTCCCCAATATCCCCTCGGTCCCAAAACCTCTGGAGTTCCCACAATGCAACAAGTACTTTTCTTAGGATAAAACACATTTTACACTTAGTTCAAAATCCCCAAAAAATCAAACATGTGCTGCCACACAACCATTCCAGAAATCCTTGACACACTCATCATCTCCCTTGTGTTGGTCCCTAAAGAAAAACATGCAAGACTTCTAAACCTTTTCTTGACATTCTTAACACAACAAAAATTCAATCGTCGGGATTCTTCCAATCCAACAGTCTTAATCAAGTCTTAATCCTAATTAATTACAACACCCAAAATCCAAATCCACCACACACTTTTTAGTACTCTAAAAAGTCTAACAACTTAGCTTCTTCCATCACAAAAACCTCTTGTTTATATTCTTTAGCCAGTATCAAATATCCTCCTCCCATCCTCATCCTTTTGCTCCCCAGAAATCTTCCTGCTAATTTCTTTGTAGAACCGTGATTCACACAGTTCATGAAGAATTTTCATTGAGCAGTTGGGATTACGCTCCATCATAGAAACAAACTCACCAAGCTCCTTTCACAATAACCTGCAAAGCAACAAAATAAACCAAATACACAAACAAATCATAAACAAAATTTTCGACACCGTTGAATCACCACGTCGCCAGTAGTTTAGCCACTGAGCTGATTTAGGATTTGTAGTCTTCATCCATAGAAAACATGACACTGTTTTTAGGTTACAATGGCTTCAGAGAGAAATTTAGTCTAGACTTATAACTATTGAAGGTGTGTAAGTGCATTGACGTCTGGAATGTTTCCGGTGAAATTGTTACCTTGTAAATCCTTGGGAAAAAGTGGGATTTTTCCAAATGATAAGCATTTGATCACTTACATTAGCAACATGCATATGATATCTAAGCACTCACAATATTCAACAAATAGCATTATATCATATGAAGTTGTGATCATAGTTTTTAGATGCCTAAAAATAAAGGAAAATGTTCCTTCATTGATGCTCGTCCTAGCCTATGCACATGCATCTTCCAACTCAATATTGCCTTCACATATTTGTATTTTTAACGCATGTTGTAGAGTATAAGCAATTTGGTTGATAGGAAAATAGTTGCTTACAAAATCTGCAAAGATGTTAGGTTGGCAATCTTTGTAGGAATGGGGCCAGTTAACCCTGGGTTGCTAGTCAAACTCCTGCAAAATATTTGTAGCACAATTGTGAAAAAGTAGAACCATTTTTGAAGAAACCTATAGCAAAGGTCACTATGCTTGGCATTTAAATGATGTCCATGCTTGACTCAAGCTCATAATTGGCACAAATAGGTCCAATGGGTTCTAATTTCTGAAAAATTATGAGTCCATAATTCATTTGCACATTTGAAATAACTTGAGCACATGGTTAACAATTAGCTTTGAACTTACAAGATGACAAGATTTTGCAGATTTCCTATTTCCTTTGGCAAAGTGCCCACTATAGAAGCACTGTCCAAAGTCCTATCCATCCACCACCCACATGTGAGAACTTAATATAATCCTAAGACACGGAGAACCCCAGGAGATCTTTGGTGCCATGCACATATTTACCCATTGAAAAATATGTCACACTACACAAGTACTTTTGCAGTATTTATGCAAGTAGCCTCTAGATATATGAGTCAAGATATTAAATTGGTGGATGGTATGACCAGCTTCTGAATGAAGCAAACCAGTGTTCTTTTCAAGCACAAAATCTAGCAAGAATACGATTGAAAACAAGATTCTCATGAAATAACTTAGTGATTTTTATGTTGTTGCCAGATTTTGCAGCCCCCATTTTGCCAGACATTTTAAAGAATTTATTGAAGGCTACCAACAATATAGAAGGATTCTTAGATTCTTTCATTTGTCATAACTCACATGTAACCAAATCTGGCTGAATCTTTTTATGTAGCATCCTCACCCTAACACTCTTCTATTGAAGTCCTTAAAAGAAACATTGAAGGACATCCTACAATCATCAACATAATTAACAAAAACTTGGTTCATTATGTTCAACCCTAATAACCATCAATCTGGTTTGTGACCCCAAACATCAATTTTTAGTGTCATATAAACTCTTCAAGCCAACAACAACAACAACAATATTGGTTGAGATGTTGGAGTTTGAGGTGATGGTGGGGTTGACGTATTGTAGGCGAAGTACTCCTTTCCAAGGTACATCAACAGAGCAAGGAAAGGGAGAACTGCCATTCCATCTTGGCAACTTTGCAGCAACATTGGGAGTGCCCTGGTTCCATGCTTCAAAAATGGCTTGCAATGCGACCACTGTACAATATTCACATGAAGAGCAAGTCATGGGTAACACTTTTTCAAAGTTTTCCAACAAATTACACACAAAGTAAACCAGTAAATTGTCTCTTTACATAGGTCCATTGTGAGTTGTATCTTCAAAGGTTCACTAGAAAAGATCAATCAATATGGAAGCAAAACACACGTCTGATATATCAACTGATCACACATGCTGATAGGTGGAGTAACAGTAAGATTGTGTGAAAGGTTTTCCCGGTAGCTTGCCCATGGCAGCCCTAACATGGACCCATTGTAACCTATCAAATTGCCAAAATACCATAGAACTTCTCAAAACCGCAGAAGTCTCCAACACATGAACTTTGAACCTCCCTATATACACCTTCACCTATAGATCACCAAACTCATGATTCAAATTCCAATATCTTGATCTCCACAGATGATCAAGTTCAGAACATTGCTGTCCCCAGAAATAACAGTTTACCGAACTGGGCAAGATGGTGTACAAATGCCAATGATAGCAAAATATAAGGAACATGTGAGGTAGATACATACGACTTGAGGACGGCCCAGAAAATAGAAATTGAAAACGTTTCCTTTGAAGACCTTGTGAACTGAAAACCACACACCTGTAGCTGTACATCATATAGTACACATGGAATTCTCTTCAACAAACTATGCTGCAATTAGATCATAATACAGATTGCAAACTTTGAAAAACTCTTCCATCTATAAATAATGACACCCCAACTGTTATGAAACTATAACATTAAGAAACTCTGGGAGTATCCTGAAAACACAGGCATCAGCTTGTTGAGAGTCTTACTTTCTGAAACACCTCAACTTGACCATTGCTAGAGATAGCACTAGAAATCAACACAAGTGCGACAATAACAAGCTTCATGAGGATAGTCACGGTGAGAAAAATCTGTTTTTCTTTCTGTACTCTGATAGCAAATAGGAGTTTATTAGGGCTGCTACGAGTCCAGATAATTGCAGGCTATGTAGAAGTCAGTCAGGCAATGGGTTTGGACTTGGGGCTTATACACAACATGCCAGAACTTCACATCCTTCAAGCAGCAAACTATAACGCAACTGATCTTCACACTCTGTCTTTCCACTTCTGATCCCTCTCTTCCCAGTCTGTTGTTTGCTTACAGCTGCATCTTATTAACAACGGTACTACATAATTGTTTGACAAGGATTGCTTGGAATTTGGAGGTATTGTAGTGTCCAAAAAGTTCAGGGTTTCATTTACTGGCAAAATTTTCTCCAAATTACGACCTGAAAAATATGATTTCGACCTATACAAATGATCTTTCATGGGATAAAATGGCCCATGTTCTCCAGATTTCCAAGAAAAAAAATTCCACGTCGCCAGAGTCTTATGGCAACTTACAGTAGGTAGCCAAGAATATAGAAGGATTCTGTTTTTTTTGACTTTCATATCTATTATGTAGCCAAATATGGCAAAATTACTTCCTGGATGATTGCCACTTTCGCTGCATCACAAAATCCTTGAAAGGAACCCTGGTACAAGTTTAAGTTGGTCAGGCTGGGAGAACACGCCAGTCCTTTCTAGTATACGTCCTGGCAAGGTACCGGAAGCACTCATCTTTCTTTTGGCGAAAAGTCGCCCAATGGCAATACTGCATCAAATTTCTGGCGAAAATTACCTCACAGAATACTCCCATTTCAGAGAACCGTGTTGCCTTTTGACCATTTTGCGAAAAAAAGAAGACTGCTGAAAATTTCACCAAGGGAATTCTTGGAAATTTTCAAAAAAATCACCACATTTCGAGGAAGAGAGTTATGAAATCCCCAAGATTTTAGGAGGATTTGGGCAGAGTTTTGGTTTTCTTCTTTTGAAATTGGCACATTTAGCAAGTTATAGCTTCTAATGCTTCACCAGCATGGTAATAGCATTCCTACATTTTCTATTTCTCTATTTGTCTAGTAGCCAGATTTGGCTAAATCCTGATCATCACTTTCTGAGCACTGGAAAAACCTCCAACAAGATTTGTAATGTATTCTGCGGAATGCTTATAGAGTGTAACAACCTGCAAGGTATTTCCGAAAACAAAATGCTTGCACCTATGGGCATTCCATTTTATGAAATGCCTCAAGTTGTTTTTTTTCATATGACACTTGATGGATACTCTCCGAATACCAGCAAGGTATCATGAGAAAATAATAATAAAAAAAAATTGTCCATTTGTACACCATGTAATGCCCTTGACCATGGGTATTACTTGAATAAGGCCTTCCCTTGGCTCTGCCTTGTGTGGAAGGGCCTTAATTCTGATAATGCCTGGGGCCTCACCCTACACAATGAACTGAGACTTTTTTTTCATGTAAGTTTGGCAGTTGAGTTAGGATTGGCTCCCCTACATCACCTTCTTGAATTGCCACAGTTAAAAACCAGTATTTCTTTGTTCTAGCCGGCAAGCTATTTCTCTTGTTACCTCAAACTTTGTGGGCTTGGATTTCTATACATATGTTTGGAACTAAACTCCAATAACCTAATGGGCACAGGGTGTGTAACCCTAAATGGATGTCCCAAACATGAAAAGAGAAAGGAGGACAGAAAGTTTGGATGAAAACACATTCTAGTGTGATATGTCTGAGTGGCCATGAGTGTGCTGGCATATTTGGTGCACATTGTCTCTTGGGTCTGCCCTTCAGGGTAGAGACATTGTGATCACCCAGAAAATAGGCCAAAGTTTGGTATCCCTATACCTATTCTAAGGTCATGTGGAGTTCACAATGGAAACATTTCAGGCAGATATCTGAAGCATCCACCTGGGCTTCACCAAGCTAACCACCATGTGTTTCAATATTGACTATATATCATCCTTACATATTGATAAATATGTACCAGTGTTGGGCGGTTCTCAGTTTTTTGTGAGAATCGGCCCATTCCGATTCTTACATCATGTTATGAGAACCTGATTGGTTCTTTAATATACTTTTTTTTCACTAGTGAGAACTGACTGGGTTATCAAGATTTTAAAGTTTTCCACATTCACCCGATTCTCAAATAGGGTGGTTCTTGCATATTTAATAACAAATGGTTTTCAAATTTGATTTTCACAACCTGGTTCTCACATTTTCCAGAAATTATAATTAATAATTAATTAAAATAATTTTTTAAACCTAAAAATTACTGAAAACATATAGAAACTTGTAAAATAAATTAATTCAAAATTTACAACTCCACAATTTTGTCCCTTTCAAAAGCTTTTTCAAACTCTCCAAATTCTTTTTCTAAATTAAAATCAGTCTCAATTAAATCTACCAAACTAAAAAGGGATTTACAACCTACTAAAAAATCAATTTTTGTTGACAAAGATCAATTTGTACAAATTTTCTGATTGTAAACGACCTCTCCTAAAACTAGTAAGGATTCTAGCTAATGAAAATATTCTTTTTGTCTCAATTTGAGATTCAACTATTCCTAAGATTTGTCTTGCACAAAAACCAATAGTAGGAAACATATTTTTATGTTTTTCCCATCACTATAGTGGGCACTTGATGTCTTTAACATCCACTTGAAAATAGTTAAAAATCAAAAGTTGTCTATCAACCAATTCTGTTACAAGTTCACTTGTGCTAGTTGTCATTTCAAAGATATCCAAACTCCTATCCTCTTGAACTCTTTGCTCAACAACATCCCTCTTAGATTCAACCAATGGATGCAAATGATAATAATATTTTTAGAACATAGGAAATAAAGGTTTTTTGTCATATTTGTCAACAATTACCTTACATTGTTCACGACCAATAAGTGAAGATACAAGATGAAGAGTTTTAAACCTAGGGTCCAACATAAAAAAAAACATATTATGAGCTTTTTTTCTTCATATTTTTTTAAGAAGGAAAAAAAAGAATCCAAAACCTAAACAATTTTGTTTTTTTATGTTGGAGGCCAAACATGATAACTCATAAACAACATTTTCATTTTCATCCATTAAATTGTCAAAAGTTGGAGAATCAATTTCATCTTTGAATTTTAAACTCATGGACATGGTAGTATTTAATGCATCAAATAATAACCAATGAGCCTTAGATTGGTTTGAAATACAAGTAGACACAATAAGGCCAAAAAAATTAACAATAATTTGAAAAATGTGCCATGTCAAAGGAGGTGGTACTCTTGCATTCATTTTCACATAATTTTATTGGTTGTAACATAATATAATTGTTTCTTTGAACTGTAAAGCTTCTTGGAAAAGGATAACTTTGCTAACAAATTTGCAAAAGCAAAGCAATTGTTATAGTATGCACAATAAGAGTTTAAATAAAAGTGAAAAAAATGTTACACTATGCAAAGTAAGAATTCTAAAAAGAAAGTGAACACAAAAATAAGTTTTTTTAAAAAATTACCTTATTTTCATTGAAGTGTTCAATTTCCTTAGGGAAACATTTGAAGTCACACATGCCTTTTCCCATTCTTGTCTACCCTTTCCAAAAAAATTTGGCCACATTATGCATTTCTACAAATCTCCTTGTGCAACTTTGATTGGCACATATCATAAGTCCTTACAAACTTTCTCCTCTATTCTATCATATTGGGAAGCTTTAGAAAATGCATGACCAAAACAAATGCCTTGAAAGCTTTCCTCCAAACTTACATATCACAAATTATAATTGATTTTAAGGCTGTAGTCATAGTGTTTAGATTGGATCCCTCATTGTTGACATAAGCAATAATTTTTCTCTTCAATGCATAATTGTCTAATAGTTTTGTCAAATTTTTGGCCAAGGTCTGTCCACTAGTATTTATTGGTTCAAAAAGACTACCAAGTATTTGAAGCGTGAGAAGAGCAAAGGTAGTAGTGCAAGAAGAGTGGAGGTAGTAGCATAAGAAGAGTAGAGGCAACAATAGCAATGCAAGAAGAGTTGAGATAGTAATGTGAGAAAAACAAGGTAACAACATAAGAAAAATGAAACAATAACACGCGAAAATCGAAAAGAATTACATCAATGTGAAAAATGTGACATCAACATAAGAAAATGAAAATAATGCTAGAAAAATGGCAACAACATGAGAGGAGCATTGCAGAAATGTGAAAGGAACAACATAGCACTAGAAGAACAACATGCAAACTACAAACAAGAGAATGATCACAATGCCAAGCCAACAACAAAAAAAAACACAATCAACAATAGAAGAACACTAGAAGACAAAAAAAACATCTTGAATTGAAATAAGCTTAAGTTTTGGTTTTATACAAAATCCTAATCCTAAATAGTGCTTCTGCCTTCTTAGGTGACGACTATTGTTTAGGAACCTTAAACCTAAACTGATAGACTGCAATCGGATGGAAGTTCTCTCAAAGAACTTGTCCAATTCTTCAAAAAACCTAGGAATTAATTCTCGTGACTGGTTCTTTTTCATGTGAGAACTAAAGATCAGTTTTCAATTTGGTTTTCACATGTAACTATGTCAACCAATTCCCACTGTGAAAATTGGGTGACAATTTGAGAGCCGCCCAACACTGGTATGTGCTCAATGGCATTACAAGTTTTGTCAGCATATGAATCTTCTTATTAATGTCAAGTGAATAAATGTTTTTGTTTTATGCGCATTTGTCATTACTTGAAGCTCAGGAGGGGTAAAAATTGTAAACCATTGTGGCATATGGTGGTTTGATTTCGAAGACCACTCCATTTTGATTACACGTGAGCATCATATACATATTTTGTGTTAAAAATAGTGGTTATCAATAAGCAATTAATTAGGATTCTGATTTTATTTAAACTATGGTTTATTTGCAGTTGCTATTATAGATTTGTGCAATTAACCTCTAGGAACCTAACCAACAATTGTGGGAATTTTAAGGTGGAAATCTGGGCACTGGGTTGTTGTGATCAATAGCTAAAAAGTGGCAAAGAATATAAGTCATTCACCTCCAAAAATCACTCAGATTCTTTGATACAGGGATGGCACTGAAATATTTGAATAGTCTAGATCTATATATGGAGTCCTTGAGTTCCACAAGGCATACTCTAGAACTACATGACAAGTTCAATATTTTAGTGTCAAATAATTATTTTATTTTGAAGATCTCATGTCAAAAGATAAAATATTTCAGAAGATGCTAAAAGATTTTTTTATTTCCATTGGAAAAAAAAATTCTTTGATATTTACTTTTATTTGGAAATTTTTATGATGTTTAAAAAAAAATAATCAATTGTCAAAGTTGCCCAGGTATTAGGGGAGATCTAAGGCCCTAAGAGCTGTGCAATTGGCCATTGTTCCTACACCATGAAGCTGTGCATTGTCTTGTCTATGTCTCCAAATTCCTTGTTCCAACCATTCCATCATCAAAATGCACCATTCTTCCTTTTCAAAATTGAATTTTTAAAAATATTGATGATTTTTAAAAAAGGAGTTGAAATTGAAAATTTGCATTTTTACAACAAAATGTTTGAAAGCCATTGACTTAAACATGCTTTTGACTTTTGAGATTATGAAGTTTAAAAATGTGTCTTTAATAAAAAAAAACTATTCATTTTGAACGTGTTAAGAAAAATGAATGCATAATATATATCATGTATGATCAAGATATAAATTTAAAATATTTAAATTTGAAACATAATTGTAAATTGAACTTCAAAAATGTAAAATTTGAATTAATAACCTTACACATGTGAATGGCACATGTCACCCACAATCTTTAGAAAAGAACTTTTATTTTGGCACCTTTAGCTCCTAAAATTATGAATATTTTAAAATTTCAAAAGTCATGAGTGTCAAAAGGGAAGATGCGAAAGGATTAAAACCTCTGTAATGTTATTTTCAACTTCCACATCAAGGGAAAGGCACTTCAAAATGATTGCTTGTTGAGGGCCAATTGAACATTCCTTAATAGTAAAAGGTTCACTAGAATTGCACAATCTTGATACAAACATCTTTTTTAAAAATATGTTTTTTCATTGATATTTGCTAAGATTATTAATACTTGAACTCCCAACTTCGGAAGAATTTTTTTTTTTAAAACCATTGGGTTACTATTAGAAATACACAACACAAGGTGTACTTTGCATACTTATTCTTCAATTGTTGAAATTTTGAAAAATTAAAGAAATGCCAATTATCAATCATAGGTACAATATTGTGCTCAAGTGAGTTCACGATGGTTTACCCAAAAACACCTTTTGTTGTTTGAGTTACTAAAGGTTAGTTTCCCAAATTTGGAATAACATTCCAAATAAACCATAATGAAATAAAGTCAAAATATTAATAAATAGGTTATTGTTAACAAGCCACTATTTTTTTCACACTCAAGAATGTAAATGAATGAGCATTCTTTGCAAATTAGGTTATTGAGGGTGAGTTTCAAACATCTATATCCATGGTTGGGAATAAACCACCATCTCATTCAATTTTACAAGTCTTGGCCACAAAGTTAGTGATACCAAGAGAAATAGTTAACTAGCTAGAACAAAAAAATATTGGTTCTCTATTTCAATTTAAGAGGTGATGAAACTTGCAAACCTTTATTTATAAAAGCACCAATCCCAAGATTGATGAAAGTACAAAAGAAAAGGATAAATAAGTATAAGTTGAAAAATATTAAAGGCTATAATGTTATGTTGGTGGCATGCAAAAAACCTATGGTCCAGAAATAGGATGACCTTGCGAGATATTTTCCCAAAAAATCCTTTGTATGTATAAGTTGTACCCCTCCTTTTTTTTGTGATGACCAAATGGTTGTCACAAAAATAATTGATGCAAATAGTCTATTGCATCCTCCATTGAAAAACAAAGAGCCTAATTGGAAGTGCATATTACAACTAAAACATTCAATTGCAAGGTTGGTTGCAAAACCTTAGTTTTTCTCCTTATGACAATTTTGTGTGCAATAATATTTTTGCCCATATGTTTGCAAAACTCTTGAACAATATGGATTGTCTTCAAGCCTGCAAACATAAATAATAATCATTTTGTAGATGACATGGATTGCATAGATGTGTTAATTAAAGGTTAATTGTTTTTTATCAACTTCACAAAAATAAAACTACATAAAATTTTAATTTAATTGATCAATTTTCCATCACAATATATTAAAATAAACTTGACATTTCGTCTTAAAACCACATACACCAAAAATTGGAATGACATGGAGAATGCATTTTGAATAGTTTTGGAAATCATCATAATATCAACTTACATGATAAGAGTAGTCACATCATGGATGTCAGATGAGTTGTAATCCACACATGAGATATCATTTTTCACAAGGCTTAAGGATTGTAGATGCCCATCAATAATGCCATTGTGCAATTTCCTACTCAGGCTTGAGATGTTTCCTATGTATAGAGTCCCATTAAGGTTGTTGTCGTCAAGATTCCTGAAACCATTAATTGGAGAAAAACATGTATTAAACCTACATAAGTATTGAACCAATTATAGTCCCAACAATGTAAACTTTTCATTATCTTAAAAGTAGTTGTAAATTCAAATCATCCTATAAATTCTTACTCAATGTTATTTAAATTATAACCTATTTAAATATTTAAAAAAAGTTGCATGTTCAAATAGTTATTACAAACCTATTTGAATCAAAATTAGTTTGTAGGATTTTGACCAAGGTTAAAATGGAAGCCTTATATGGTGAAAAATCATTTCATCACACTAAATTGGCAGATCAACTGCTTTATTTTTTAAATAGTAGATAACATATTTCAAGGTGAGTTTTGAGAAATTAAAAAAAAAAATCAGTTGCCTTTTTTTAAAAAATGAAATAAAATTATAGATTAAAAAAATTGAAACTTTAAGAATATGATATATTGTAAGTTACACAATTTTGGATTTTTTTTGATCTATATACATACAGTTCAATCAATTTAAACCAAGGTTGAAAACTTCTTACATGTTTTGTAATCTTGGAAGGGAGGCCAATTGATATGGAAATGCACCAGATAACCCACATCCACGTAATGATCTACAATTATCACAATACCCATGCAACCTTAAACAAGTAGATTTATGTTTCAAACATAAAATCAAATAATGTAACAAATATCAAGCAACATCATTGTTTTGACAACCTTTAAAAACTAAACAAGTCAGTAGATCATTTTCAAATTTAACTTTCATTTACATAACAATCCAAGCAACAACCAATAGTTATGACAATTGAAACACAATTATACATTGATCTTGTCATATATTGTAAAAAACCAAGTCATGAAAAATCCAACTACTAGATGTTGATGTGAAATTGTTGTAAGGCCAATTATGCTCAATTATTGTCTTGGACAATTCACTAAGCACATAGAATGCAAAATATCATTTGTCATTTAAAGCTTCATTTCCTATTCATAAAAAGGAAAAGTTGGGAAAAAGATATGCTTACAATGTTTGGAGTTGATTAAATTCAAAAAGCCAAGTAGGAACTTGTGGTGAATTGAACTCATTGTAACTCAAGTCCCTAATGTAACACATGTGAACATTTAAATTTTGTCAGTAATTTGAATTCAAGATGAGAATGTCAATGATTGTTTTATAAATTTCTTGCAATTAAGATGAATTGGATGCACACACCATATCCCATGTGAACCTAAAATAAACACTTGAATAATTTATGATTAATTGGAGCTTCTACAATATGATCAATATGATATTCCTTGATATCATATAATGACCTAATGTTTTCTTTCAAAGGTGGTTTTTATACAGTTGTGGTACCAAGCTTAACTGGTTAATGATTTATCTTAACATTTGATTTGGCTTAAGGAATTTGAGAACATTAGATTATGTCCATGGATGCATCACATTAGTTTGACTATACATGAAGTGCCACTATAAGTACACAATTATTCTACCAGTATTGTTTGAACATTTGGATCTCATTCTCAACATCATTTCATATGATTATATTGAAAATACAATTTAGACAGAAATGGTTCATGCATAACTTTGTAATTGTATTAGTTTACTTTCAATTAAAGTTATTGACCCATGAAGATTGAATTGTCCAAATTTGCAATTTTGGCAAATGTGCCTTGGACAAGTCAAATTTGAATCACCAAAAGTGCATTTGTGTAAGTTTGATGTGGTGTAATATCAAGTACTATACAAGCATGATCTCTTTTAGCTATGTTCAAAGATTGGGTTTCAGTTTATATTGATACATTAAAAGTAGTGGTTTTCATAAAATTCTATTGAAATATCAACTTTAAATGCCCAATTGGGAGTTCAAGCAAGGTGAGCTTACAACTATTGCAGAGACGTTGAAGAGAAATTGATGTTGGGTAGGGGGCCACTAAAATTGTTCCGTGATAGATCTAACACATTCAAGTTGGAAGATGGATTGAAGATCGATGAAGGATCTATAAGACCATCAAATTTGTTCATACTTAAATTCCTGAAAAATAATTTGCATTTCCAACACACACAATTAAATTTAGTAGATGATCTAG